>ERZ772881.1554-NODE-1554-length-19839-cov-52.376668_pt1 | contig 19839 bp, 16 predicted proteins | sample MGYA00580581_ERZ772881 | MGnify/ENA primary metagenome ERZ772881 (study PRJEB29015, sample SAMEA2737668) | human gut metagenome | biome: human gut; feature: human-associated habitat; material: faeces | place: China | collected 2012 ...
GTAGGCGACGGAGGTTAGCTATAGGAAGCGCCGCAGGCTGGACAGTTTTCCTGGCTTTTAGCCGCTAGCAGCTAAAAGCTCCATGCGAATGACTCTACCCGTCAGCGCCGAACACACCAGCTCTACAAACTGAAATATTCCCTGCCACCCCATCCTATTCCAATCTCGGCCCGATGGAGCCCAGTTTTTCCAGAAGCGGGATATTGATGGGCGTATAGGCATCCGGGTGTTTCCGGAGGTAATACTGTTCCTCTTCCGGAGATTCGTAGAAATTCTCGAGGGGTTTCATTTCCGTCCTCACCTTAGGCGGACGTCCCCCTTCCCCTTCGAACTCGTTGAATACAATGGCCGCATCAGTCATTCTCCGGTTCACACCGCGGTTTTGCAGGAAAATGAGGTAATAGCTGATCTGCATGGTATCCTCATGGCTGGTATAGTAGACACCGCTTTTGAACTGCGGTCCCACCGCCTTTCCCTGAATCCCATCGGTGTAGGGATTGATGATGGTAAAGAAGAGGGACAGAAGACTTACGATGTCGATCTTCTTTGGATTGTAAATAATCCGGATGCATTCCCGGCCCTCCACTTTTCCACTGTATATATCCTCTTTGGACGGAGACGGGCTGCTGCAGTTCGCAAACCCTGCGGTGACTTCCGCCACACCCCGGACTCGGGAAAAGACTTCCTGCAGCCCATAGTAAGGGCCACCGGCCAGATACAGTTCTTTCATAAATGCCCCATTCCTATACATAGATACTCCTCCTTTCCCATTGATTCATAAAATACTGCCTTTCTTGAGACAGAACTTTCCGGACAAGACGCGAAACAGGAGCTGCGGCGAAACAGTTCACCGCAGCCCCGGTTCCGAAGTCTTCCGGAAATTATCGGACCTCACGGTCCGGACACATTTCCGGTTCTTATGAATTCAGATAACGGGCCGCTGCCCGGTCGATATCAAATGTTTTGATCAGCTCCGCCACTGCCTGGCTGGGAGAAACTACACCTGCCAGCACCGCAGCCCGTACTTCCGGAAGCCTGCCCTTGATGACAGGGTCTTCATAGAAGAGATTATGGAGGTGCTCATCAATCATCGTCTTCACCCAGGCAATGACCTGCCGTTTACGGCGATTTTCAAAAGCGCCGGATTGCTTCGTCACTTTTTCAAATTCCCGCATCACCGCCCAGAGTTCCAGAAGGCCGGTCTTCTTTAGGGCAGAACACCGATAGGCATGGGTGGTCCATCCTTCCGTTGCCGGACGGATGAATTCCACCATCCTCTCATATTCGCCCTGGGTAACTTTGGCCCGCTCCAGGTTGTCCCCGTCGGCCTTGTTGACCACAATGGCATCGGCCAGTTCCATAATGCCCTTCTTGATACCCTGAAGGTCATCGCCGGCACCGGTGAGAACGACGAGCATGAAGAAATCGACCATGGAACGTACGGTGGTCTCCGACTGCCCAACGCCAACCGTTTCCACAAGAATGACATTACAGCCGGCCGCCTCGCAGAGCATCATGGTTTCCCGGCTCTTACGGGCCACGCCGCCCAATGTGCCGCCGGAAGGAGAAGGTCTGATAAAGCAGTTCGGTTCCCTGGAGAGATTCTGCATCCTCGTCTTATCACCGAGGATGGAACCGCCGGTGATGGAACTGGTGGGGTCTACGGCAAGAACTGCCACCTTGTAGCCCTGCTGGCAGAGGAGCTGCCCGAAGGCTTCAATGAATGTACTTTTCCCGGCTCCCGGAACACCGGTGATACCGATGCGCAGGGAATGTCCGGTTCTTGGAAGTAATGCCTGTAATACACGCTGGGCCTTATCGAAATCCTTTGGCGCATTACTTTCGATGAGAGTAATGGCTTTGGCAAGAATCATACGGTCCCCCCGTTTCACGCCTTCCACGTAGTCCTCGACGGAAAGTTTTTTCCGGAGCGGTACGCGGCGAAGGGGTTCTTTCGGGTAGTACTTGGTGTCAGTGACACTGTTTACCGCACTGTCGATGCCGCGCATCACAGAGCAGGCAAATTCAGGGTTCTTTTCTTTCGGTACCCAGCTTGGCCGGAGGTCATCATCATTTTCAGGCATAAACGCACCTTTAACCTTCCCTGGCTTCAGCTTTGGCGCGGTCTACAAGGATCTGCAGAAGTTCAATGCAGCACTTCGGGATGTTGGTGCCCGGTCCAAAGATTGCCGTTGCTCCATGATCATAGAGAAACTGGTAATCCTGTGGAGGAATAACGCCGCCGATGCAGACGAGAATATCATCACGGCCGCGTTTCTTGAGTTCTTCCACCAGGGCAGGGAGCAGTGTCTTGTGGCCTGCTGCCAATGAGGAGAAACCAACAATATGAACATCGTTATCTACGGCATCCTGCGCCGCTTCTTCCGGTGTCTGGAAGAGCGGGCCTACATCGACATCCCAGCCCATATCGGCAAAGGAGGATGCCAGTACTTTCTGGCCTCTGTCGTGTCCATCCTGTCCCATCTTACAGAAGAAGATACGGGGACGGCGGCCTTCGAGTTTTTCGAACTCATCGATCAGTTTCTTGGCTTTTTCGAACTGTCCATTATCTTGGAATTCACTGGAGTATACGCCGGATACGGTGTGGATGGTTGCATTGTAACGGCCGGAAACTTTCTCGACGGCATCGGAAATTTCACCAAGGGAGCAGCGGTCATGGGCAGCCTGGACAGCAGCGTCCAGAAGGTTGCCGTTCTCGCGGCTTTCTGCACATTTGGTGATATGCTCCAGATCCTGGCGAACCTTTTCCGGATCCCGGATGGAACGGAGTTTTTCCAGTCTCCTGATTTGGGCATTACGAACGGCCGTATTATCAATGGAGAGGACGTTCAGTGGATCTTCCTTGGCCAGTCTGTACTTATTCAGGCCCACAATAGTTTCCTTGCCGGAATCGATATCCGCCTGACGGCGGGCAGCGCATTCCTCGATACGCATCTTCGGCAGGCCGGTAGCAATAGCCTTTGCCATGCCGCCCAGGGATTCGACTTCCTGGATATGGGCCCAGGACCGTTTGATCATTTCATTGGTGAGGTATTCCAGATAATAAGAACCACCCCACGGATCAATAATCTTGCAGACCTTTGTCTCATCCTGGATATAGAGCTGGGTATTACGAGCCAGACGGGCAGAGAAATCTGTAGGCAGTGCAATGGCTTCATCCAGTGCGTTTGTATGCAGGGACTGGGTGTGTCCAAGGGCTGCAGACATAGCTTCCATACAGGTTCTGGTGATGTTGTTGAACGGATCCTGTTCGGTAAGGGACCAGCCGGAAGTCTGGGAATGGGTACGAAGGGCCATGGACTTCGGATTCTTTGCGCCGAATCCTTTCAGAATCTTTGCCCACAGTACACGGGCCGTACGCATCTTAGCCACTTCCATGAAGTAGTTCTTGCCCTGGTCCCAGAAGAAGGACAGGCGCTTTGCAAAGGCATCTACCGGCAGGCCGGCTTTTTCGCCGCACCGGATATATTCCATACCATCGGCCAGTGTATAACCCAGTTCCAGGTCGCAGGTAGCGCCGCATTCCTGGATATGGTAACCGGAAATGGAAATACTGTTGAACTTCGGCATGTACTTGGTGGTATATTCGAAAATATCACCAATAATACGCATGGACATGGCCGGCGGGTAAATGTAGGTATTACGAACCATGAATTCCTTCAGGATATCATTCTGGATGGTGCCCTGCAGAATCTTACGGTCTACGCCCTGTTCGATGCCTGCACAGATGAAGAAGGCCAGGATGGGGAGAACCGCACCGTTCATGGTCATGGATACGGACATCTGGTCCAGCGGAATACCATCAAAAAGGATGTTCATATCCAGCATGGAGCACACGGACACGCCAGCCTTACCGACATCGCCGACTACGCGGGGATTATCGGCATCGTAGCCGCGGTGGGTTGGAAGGTCGAATGCAATGGACAGCCCCTTCTGGCCGGCAGCCAGGTTTCTCTTATAGAATGCATTGGATTCTTCAGCAGTGGAAAACCCTGCATACTGACGGACAGTCCATGGACGGAATACGTACATGGTGGAGTACGGTCCGCGGAGGAATGGAGGAATACCGCTCATGAAATCCAGATGATTGCATTCCTTATAGATGTCCTTCGTATAGAGAGGCGCAACAGGAATACGTTCCAGCGTAGTATCATAGAGGTCATCATACTTTTTACCTGTGGTCTTTTCCAGGTCATCCTTCCACAGGTTGTAATCACAACTCGGATGGTCTTCCAGATTGAGTTTTGTAAAGTCAGGATTCGTTGCCATATTATTTTACCTCCTCTTCCGTAATCTTCATTCCCTTGGCTCTCTGAAGATCACGGATGATCTCATAGCAGTTTGCCTTGACGCTGATGAAATCATCGATACCGGCATCCCGGTATTTCTGTTCCATATCTTTTGGTGCTGCGCCGGCCAGAAAAAGTTTGCCCTTGCCCAGGACTTCTTTCAGCCGCGGAGCCAGTGCCGGTACGTCTTCCGGATAGGTATCATCTTTGGAACAGATGACTGCGCAGTCATAGGGTATCCCCTTATCGTCGCAGCCTTTTTCCAGTGCTTCTACACACTTATCCCAACGGGAACCGGGTTTCCCTTCATCATCCTGGAAGCCATTATTCAGATGGACATTGAATTCACCAACCTGCAGGAAGGAAGTGGAGAAATCGGCTCTTGCCTTATGCTGGGGAATGCGGCCCATATTGGCAAGGAATACTTCCACGTTCTTGCCGGTTTCTTTCTTGTAGTTTTCCGTATCGAAACGGAGCCGTTCAAACCGTTCTGTCCAGCGGTGTTCGCTGATCACGCGAACCTTTTCCGGTTCACCATCCGGAGTTATAGCTTTATAGACTTCATTCTGGGTAGCACCGGCAGAAAAGGCTTCAATGGCTTTTGCCAGTTTTTCATCAGCCGGAGCCGCTTCCAGTTCTTCCAGTTTCTTTCCAAGATATTCTTTATCGATATCCTTACGGTACGCTTCTACCCCATCAGAAAGCATTTTCTTCAGCGTCTTCGTATCCTCCGGCCGCGGTTCAATCAGTTCTTCCGCCATATTTGGATACATATTGTTGCCTACAGCCCGGTCTTTCCGGAAATCGAGAGCCTTGAAGCGCTGTTTCAGGATATCCAGAATCTGTTCCTGGGGGTATCCGGCCTTCAGGGCTGCGGTGAAGCCACCCATAGATTCGATCTTTTGGAATTCAGCCCAGATCTTATGAGCCATTTCGATGGTCAGGTGTTCCAGAGCCCAGGAACCGCCAGATGGATCAATCGGACGGAGCATGCCGAATTCTTCCTGAAGGACAATATGCGCATTTCTGGCAATACGGCGGGAAAATTCATCCCCCTTCCTGACCGTTTCATCGTACGGTTCATTTTCGTAAGTGTCTACGCCGCCTACGACTGCAGAGAACATGGCTGTAGTATTTCTAAGCATGTTCACGCCGGCATCAAAAATGGTGCGGTAGAAATAGGCCGGGCGGGAATGGATTTTACAGCTGCGGTCTGCTTCGTCAGCGCCGAAGGCTTTCATGATATTCGCCCATACTTCACGCGCTGCACGGAGTTTCGCGATTTCAATGAAGAAAATGGTTCCTACATTGAATCCAAAATTGATGGACTGGGCAATATCATGAATGGAAATTCCTCTCTTTTCCATTTCACGGATGTATTCCACAGCCATAGCAAAAGTATAAGCCACTTCCTGTACCGCATTAGCACCACCCCGGGAGAATACTTCACTTCTCGGCATAATAGTGCGGAGATTTGGTGCATATTTTCTTGTCCAACGGATGGAATCGGCCATGTCATCATAGCAGGCAGAAAGGGGCTTGGGAAGGGTTCCATTCTTTGCGAGCTGGGACAGGGGGTTAGCGCCAATAACGCCATGGAGTTTGCTGGTATCTTTTCCCTTAGCCTTTAATGCAGCAGCTGCCAGCGCGATCATGCGCACCGAAGAAGGGCCACAATACATCATGAAAGGATATGTATCAAGATCAAGTCCATCGAGAAGAGTAGCCATATCTTCCAGCGTGGTAATCGATACGCCCGTATCCCCCGGTTTTTCTGCATCTTTGACATCAACGCCATCTGTGGATGCGCTGTCAAGACGTACATTATACACGGTGGAGCCCTTGTCGATTTCATGTTTCAGGAGTTCATTGTTCTCTTTGGGCAGTGTTTCATCACAGGCCTGGGCAATCCCCCATGGAGCTTCTTTGTATCCATTGACCGTTGCTCCCCGGAGAAAATCCCCCATTCCCGGATAATCATCGGTGGAAAGATCTTTGTCCATGGCAACTGGCCCGGTTCTCCATGTATAAATAGGATCGAAGGTGATACCTTCATAGGTTTTAGTATACATGAACTTATCAAAGGGTTTCCCTTTCAGAAGTGCATTGCAGGCATCCACCCATTCTTCCCAAGTTGGTGGTGTAAATTCATCAAATTTAACTGCTGGAAAATCGGTATTTCCTTCAGATTTCTTAAGGATTTCTTCCAGTTCCTTATCAGTCAGCTGTTTGACCGGTTCCTGGGATTTCTGTTCATCCATGAATTTTTCCTCCTTTGAAATATTTAGACAATTTCACAAATACCAGGGATTCACCTCCTTTGGTTTTCTGATGATTGCAAGAAAAAAGCCGACACCTATAGATGGCAGCCGGTCATATAGAGCATAAGGCTCCAAATCCCCTTCTCATCGCTCGCAGGTCTAACGGTGATTCATTGACAGATAGTTCTCCTGGCTTGGAATCTTCATTTCTGTTCGCCTTCCCAGGTTTCCCCAGTGACATCTATGAACAAAAACTCCTCCTTACAGTGGCGGGACCGCTCCGGCTTATACCGGATTCTCTTTTATGCTTTCGCATCTGTCAGGAATATGAAATTGTCTAAATGACTACAGTCACAGTATAATTCATTATTTTCTAACTGTCAATTATATTATTATAAGCTTATTATTTTATTTTCTTATTTTACCGTAATTAATATAAAAATCTGGATAGATTTGCCCTCTAAAAGCTGATATAATAAGTAATAAATTAGTGATTATTGAGCTTTTAATAAAATATATGGAGGTATAAATAATATGGACAGATTACAAGAAAAAGACAGGGTAGAATCAATAGCATTAAGCCGACAGTTTGCAGAACTGGAAGGACGACGTCCCCGTATCTACATACCGGAAATGGAAGAAGACGGAAATCACGAACAGAGGAAAGAAGCTGCTACCACATTTGCTGACGCCGGATGGGATGTGGATGTTGGATCTCCTGAGCCACCGGAAGATACAGCACAGAATGCAGCAGACAATGATGTCCACTTCATCTACTATTACTCCACAGCCAAAAATAGAACCAGCTTACTTGTAAAGCTGATACAGTATCTTACCATGCTCGGACGGGATGATATACTGGTAGCAGCATCACCGGTCACTGATGCCGAAAGACCGGTACTTTTCCATTACGGTATAACTGCAGCCTTCGATGAGAACTACACTATCGATAAAGCAAGCCTTACGATGCTGAGACTTCTCCTGACGAGAAGTATGGAAGAGAACTCAGATCAATAATATAAGAAATGATAGGAATATCAAAAATGAAGGTAAGCGCAAAATAAAATGATGGATTTTACCTGGGACAATGGCATGAGATAATACTTACAAGTTCAACGACTGGAGGTATCACTCATGGAAATTCAATTAACTGCCGATCGGATCTACCTGGCCGGTGGATATACGGACATGCGAAAGTCCATCGATGGATTATCTGCTGTAGTTTCGCAGCAGTATGATCTCAATCCTTTTCTTCCTTCACTGTTCCTGTTCTGTGGAAGAAGGCGTGACAGGATTAAGGGACTTCTCTGGCAGGGGGACGGATTCGTTCTCCTTTACAAGCGGATTGAAAGCGGCAGCTTTCAATGGCCCAGGGAAACTGCTTCTCTGATCGAGCTTTCCCCACAGCAGTACCGCTGGCTCATGGAAGGTCTTGCCATTGTCCAACCAAGGGCAGTTAAGGTTATTTACCCTCGCTGCAGCATATGAAATTTGCATTGTAAAACGGCCGAGAAAGCTAGATTTTATCGAGCTTTTTCGGCTGTTTTATGGTATAATAAACGTATGAAATTTCGGTCGTTTTTATGAATAGAGTGAACCCATGACAGATCGCCGTGAACAGGAATTATTGGATAAAATTACAAAGCTGGAAAAAGAAAAAGCGGCTTTATTAGCTAGAGTAAACATACTTCAGCAGGCACGCTTTGGCCCCAAAACGGAACGCCGAACTGATCCGGACTTGGATGACGCCTACCTCAGCCTCTTTAACGAAGCCGAAACAGAAGCCAATCCCAGTGTCAAAGAACCGGAGCTGGAAAAGACTACAGTTAAAGGCTACGAACGGAAAGCTAAAAGGAAACCTTCCGTAAAAACACTTTTAGAATCTCTCCCGGAAGACTGCATTGAGAACATAGACATTGATCTGGATGAGGATCAGAAGGTCTGTGATATATGCGGTCATATACTCTCGCCTATAGGCAAGACCCTTGTTAATACGCAGATTGAGTTTATTCCGGCAAAGCTTATCTGCAAGCGTTACTACCAGAAAGCTTATGAATGCAGGGAGTGCCGCAAGAATGACCAGCCTCATATTGTGAGGCCAATTATGCCGAAGCCTCCTATTCCGCATTCTTTTGCTTCCCCTTCAGCTATAGCCCATGTGATGATGCAGAAGTACGGCCTGGCCGTTCCGCTGAACCGTCAGGAACGCGAATGGAAGCAGCTGGGGCTGCCTCTCAGCAGGGCTACCCTGGCAAACTGGATCATTATTTCTTCAAATGAATACATGAAGCCACTGCAGAATTACATGCATGGCCTCCTTCTCAAAGAACCTTATCTGCACGCAGATGAGACGCCGGTGCAGGTTCTCAATGAAAAAGGCCGTAAGAACACCAGCAAATCCTACATGTGGGTCTTTACCAGCGGAGAGTATGAACCATTACATCATATCCGTCTGTTCCAGTACCGGCAAAGCAGGAAAGGTGCCAATGCATCCGAATTCCTCCAGGGATTTACCGGTTATCTCCAAACGGATGACTATTCCGGATATAACCAGGTAGCCGGTGTTACCCGCTGCCTATGCTGGGCCCATGCAAGACGTAAGTATGTAGAAACCGAAACGGCAAAGCAGGATGAAACTTCAGTAAGCCTGGCTGGCAAGGGACTGCGGTACATACGTAAACTATTTGAAATTGAAAAAGAACTGCGTGAACTTACTCCTGAAGAAAGAAAGGCACAAAGACTCGAAAAGGAAGTACCTGTGCTGAAAGCCTACTGGAAGTGGGCCGAAGACAGCCGGGACAAAGTCCTTCCGAAATCCAGAATCAGCAATGCTCTGAACTACTCCCTGACCAACAAGGAGCAGCTTGAAGCCTACCTGCAGGATGGCCGGTGTGCTATATCCAACAACACTGCGGAAAACAGCATACGTCCTTATCTACATACTCACCCGCATGCCCAATGAAGAGCACCTAAAGGGTGAGGAGGTATTGGAGAAATACATGCCCTGGAACCCTGCAGTGCAGGAAGCATGCAAATAACATAAAGCCCGAAAGCTTATAGTATGATTATTCTATAACTTTCGGGCTTTTTCAATACACTCATTTATTTTGCGCTTACAAATGAAGTAAAGTAAGTGCCGTACAAATATTCATCTTCAATTTCGAGAACCATAAATAATAAATACATATACAGGGCCGAAGAGGCAAAGTTAAAAAAGACCACCATCCAAATAAAGGACAGTGGTCTTTTCAGAATAAAGATATCATAAAAAGGAGCGGTGCGCAGGCACCACTCCTTTTCGTATCAAGCCGGAATCCTGTAAGGATTAGCCAACTGTGAACAGGGGATCGCCGCCCTGTACGCTCTGGCCTTCAGAAACCTGCATAGAGGTTACTTTGCCATCGCAAGGAGCCATGATCGGGTTGCCCATCTTCATAGCTTCCAGAACGAGGACTTCGTCGCCTGCTGCTACAGCGTCGCCAACATGTTTTTCAATGCGGATGACTTTACCAGGCATTGGAGCTTCAACAGATTCGCCTGCGCCAACAGGAGCCGGTGCGGGAGCTGCTGCCGGAGCCGGAGCCGGTGCCGGAGCCGGAGCCGGAGCCGGTGCGGGAGCTGCTGCCGGAGCCGGTGCTGCTTTCGGAGCTGCTGCCGGAGCTGCTGCTGCAGCACCGCCGTCTTTAACTACTACATCGTAATCCTGGCCGTTAACTGTTACAGTAAATTTTCTCATTGTCTTTCCTCCTAAATGATGATAAGTTCAACTTTCAATTAGAACTGCTGGTTGGACTGAACGCCTGCAATGCGGGCTGCGGTTGTCCAGCCAGGTCTAGCTGCCGGGCGGATGGAGACGATTTCGCCGCCACCCATAGCAACGATAGCAGCAGCGATAGCTGCTACGACTGCACCATTGTCAGCAGCTTTAGGAGCTGCTTTCGGAGCTGCGGCTTTCTTGGGAGCTGCGGCCGGTGCCGGTGCTGCGGACTGATTGAGAGATGAACGTACCTGCCAGATCATGATCAGGGCAATTACTGCAACAACAGCAGCAAATACCGCGATATACATAACTGTACTGTTATCCATCTGTACCCATCCTTTCAATTAGAGTATTTAAGCGGCAAGTATTAGAGCGGAATGTTTCCGTGTTTCTTTGCCGGATGTACTTCGTGCTTAGAAGCAAGCATCTTCAGTGCATTGATGATTGTCGGACGAGTGTTGTGAGGATCGATAACTGCATCTACATAGCCACGTTCTGCAGCTTTGTAAGGAGTAGCGAACTCTTCCACATATTCCTTTGTGCGTTCTTCTTTGTTTGGATCCTTCTTGAAGATGATGTTTGCAGCGCCTGCAGGTCCCATAACTGCAATTTCAGCGGTCGGCCAAGCAAATACCTGGTCAGCGCCTTGTTCACGGGAGCACATAGCGATGTAAGAACCACCATAAGCTTTACGGAGAATCATGGTAATCTTCGGAACGGTTGCTTCGCAGTAAGCGAACAGCATCTTAGCGCCGTGACGAATTACGCCGGCATATTCCTGCTGTTTGCCAGGCAGGAAGCCAGGAACATCGACGAGGTTAACTACCGGAATATTGAAGCAGTCGCAGAAACGAATGAAACGAGCTGCTTTATCGGAAGCATTGTAGTCGAGGCAGCCTGCCATGAAGGACGGCTGGTTAGCAATAATACCAATGGTCTGTCCGTCCATACGAGCGAAGCAGGTGATAATATTCTTTGCAAATTCCTTAGCTACATCGTAGTATTCACCGTTATCAACGATGGATTTAATGACATCATACATGTTGTACGGTGCATTGGAGCTTTCAGGCATAATCTTGTCGAGAGCCGGATCGGTTCTTGTAGGATCATCACCGGTTTCAACAATCGGAGCATCTTCCATGTTGTTGGAAGGCAGGAAGGAGAGCAGATAACGAATCTGTTTAATGCAGTCTTCGTCGTTTTCAGCAGCAAACTGAGCTACACCGGATGTACGGTTGTGGGTCATTGCGCCACCGAGTGCTTCAGCAGTGATAACTTCACCGGTTACAGATTTAACTACAGCCGGGCCGGTCAGGAACATCTGGGATGTCTTCTTAACCATGTAAATGAAGTCGGTCAGAGCCGGGGAATAAACTGCGCCGCCTGCGGATGGTCCCATGATTGCGGAAATCTGGGGAATAACGCCGGAAGCAATGGTGTTGCACCAGAAAATCTTGCCGTAACCGGAGAGGGCATCGACAGCTTCCTGAATACGAGCACCGCCGGAATCGTTCAGGCCTACGCAAGGTGCACCGACTTTCAGAGCCAGTTCATTTACGTGAACGATTTTAGCTGCATGCATTTCACCAAGGGAACCGCCTTCAACGGTGAAGTCCTGAGCGAATGCGAATACGAGTCTTCCATCAACAGTGCCGTAACCTGTTACAACGCCTTCACCAGGGAGATCTTTCTTTTCCTGGCCGAAGTTGTGGCAGCGAGATTTAACAAGCGCATTGACTTCTACGAAAGTGCCTTCATCAAACAGAAGAGCAAGTCTTTCACGAGCAGTCAGCTTGCCTTTTGCATGCTGTTTTTCAATACGTTTTTCGCCACCCATAGCCTCTACATGAGCGAGGTTTTTATGGAGAAGTTCAATTCTTTCTTCAACAGTTGCCATTCTTACACCTCCAAAAATATTAGGATCCCCCGTCAGGGGGATGACCTGCCCGAAGGCAGGTCATATGCCATCGTTCAGATTATTTCTTGAAGGATGGGCCGCCGGGGCGTTCTGTCAGTTCAAGCAGAAGGCCAGTAGCCTTTGGATGCAAGAATGCGATATGACAGCCACCTGCACCGACACGGAACTTCTTGTCGATGAGCGGAACTTCTTTAGCCTGCAGATCAGCAAGAGCTGCTTCGATGTCATCAACACGAAGTGCTACATGCTGGAAGCCGTTTTTGCCGTTGTTAGCTTTTTCAATGAAGCGGGCAATCGGGCCGTCCGGAGTTGTGGAACCCAGGAATTCGAGTTCGCAAGCTTCGGTCTGAGCGGACGGTTTGAAGAAGCTTGTTGTTACATGCTGTTCTTCAACAGTTTCATCCGACAGAGAAGGTTCAAGTCCGAAAATGTCTTTCATCTGCTGTTTAATCTTTGCGAGATCTTTAACAGCTACGCCAACATGGTCGACAGTTAAAACTTTGAATGCCATAATAACTCCTCCTTTAAAATTATTTGAATATTTTGCCCACAATGGAATCAACGACTGTGTACGGATCAGTTTTCCGTTCAAAGACTTGTTCCACGTAGTCACTAAATTCACCCGTCTTGGAGATATTCTCTTCAATATGACGGGAAATGCGATCGTGAATCATCTCAAGCATTTCGCTTCTAGCGCGTTCGCGTCTCCGTTCTTCAAGAAGTCCGGATTCTTCGAGATACTTGCGGTGATCACCCAAGGCTGCTACTACATCATCTACACCCTGGTCTTTGTTCGCAATCGTCCGTTCAATCGGAGGACGCCAGTTCTGGGCTTCACCCAGGTCAAGCATCATTTCGATTTCTACATTCAGACGATCAGCGCCGTCGCGGTCACATTTGTTGATGACGAATACATCACCAATTTCAAGGATACCTGCTTTTATAGCCTGAATATCGTCACCAAGTCCAGGTACGAGCACAACAAGTGTTGTATCCGCATTTTTGACGATATCGACTTCTGACTGTCCTACGCCTACTGTTTCGATTAATACAACATCGAGACCGAAAGCATCCATCAGTTTTACCGCATCAGCTGTCTTACGGGAAAGTCCCCCAAGGCTGCCGCGCGTGCCCATACTACGGATATAAACACCCTTATCCAAGGTCAGATCATTCATACGGATACGATCACCAAGAATGGCGCCGCCGGAGAATGGACTCGTAGGATCGACTGCTACGATACCTACCGTTTTACCCTGAGCACGGAACTTCTTAATCAGGGCATCTGACAGTGTGCTCTTACCCGCACCAGGTGCACCAGTGATACCGATGACCTGTGCACGACCGGTATGATGATAGATATCTTTCATGATATCTTCAAATCCATCCCGTTCGTCTTCAACGATGGTAATTGCTCTCGCTAAGGCACGTCTGTTTCCATTCCAAAAATCTTTCATTGAGAATTCCATGGATAAACCGCCTTTTCGAAGAGTAAATAAATAATATAGTTGCAAAGGGGCTGGGACTCCTCCCAGCCCCCTGCAGCTAAATTATACTACACTAATGAACGTCAATGGTAATCGTCAGGGACGAATTATTTCTTAACGTTTTCTTTAATGAAGTCAATAACTTTCTTGGTTGGTGTGCCAGGTGTGAAGATAGCTTTTACGCCAGCTTTTTCGAGGCCTGGAATATCGGATTCAGGAATAACGCCGCCGCCGATTACGAGAACGTCGCCCATTCCTTTAGCTTTCAGAGCTTCAACAACTTCCGGGAACAGGGTGTTGTGAGCGCCGGAGAGCAGGGACAGAGCTACAACATCAACGTCTTCTGCGTCTGCTGCTTCAACAATCTGTTCAACGGTCTGACGAAGACCGGTGTAAATAACTTCCATACCTGCATCGCGGAGTGCACGGGCAATAACCTTTGCACCACGATCATGTCCATCAAGGCCCGGTTTAGCTACGAGTACTCTGATACGTTTGTCTGCCATTGTAAATTACCTCCAGAAATATTTGAGTAATATTATTATTCTCTTGTTTCAGGCTGCCCTACAATTAAAGGGTGTTGTGCGGTTTGTATTCGCCGAATACTTTACGGAGAACGCCGCAGATTTCACCTTCGGTGCAGTAAGCACGTACGCAGTCGAGGATGACTGGCATAAGGTTAACATGATCTGGACCTTCAGCCGGAGTCTGAGCTGCTTTTTCAAGTTTAGCCAGTTCTTCAGCAACTTTAGCCTGATCACGGTTTTCCTTATCCTTAGCGAGCTGTGCTTTCTTCTTTTCGCCGACGGAAGCATCAATCTTCAGCAGGCCGGTAACCGGTGGTTCTTCCATTGTGAACTTATTAACGCCAACAATGGTCTTTTCGCCGGATTCAACAGCCATCTGCCAAGCATAAGCGGAATCCTGAATTTCTTTCTGGATGTAGCCTTTATCAATAGCTTCAACAGCGCCGCCCATTTCATCAATCTTCTTGATGTAGTCCATAACTTCTTCTTCGATAGCGTTGGTCAGAGCTTCAACGTAGTAGGAGCCGCCGAGCGGGTCAACTACATCAGCAAGGCCGGATTCGTAAGCAACGATCTGCTGGGTACGGAGAGCGATGGTTACGGATTCTGTGGTCGGAAGAGCCAGAGCTTCATCGCGGGAGTTGGTGTGCAGGGACTGGGTGCCGCCCATAACTGCTGCTGCGGTCTGGAGAGCAACACGGATGATGTTGTTGTTCGGCTGCTGAGCGGTCAGCATGGAGCCTGCGGTCTGGGTGTGGAAACGGAGTTTCATGGACTTCGGGTTTTCAGCATGGAATCTTTCTTTCAAGATTCTAGCCCAGATACGACGGGAAGCACGGAACTTAGCAACTTCTTCGAGTACGTTGTTGTGAGCGTTCCAAAAGAAGGAAAGTCTTGGAGCGAAGTCATCAATCTTCATGCCAGCTTTCAGAGCTGCTTCAATGTATGCAATACCATCGGCAATGGTGAATGCAACTTCCTGAGCAGCGGTGGAACCAGCTTCACGGATATGATAACCGGAAATGGAAATGGTGTTCCACTTCGGTACGTTCTGATGGCAGAATCCGAAGATATCGGTAATCAGACGCATGGACGGTTTAACCGGGAAAATGTAGGTGCCACGTGCGGAGTATTCCTTCAGAATATCGTTCTGAATGGTGCCGCGGAGAGCGCTCATCGGAACACCCTGTTTTTCAGCTACTGCAATGTACATAGCCAGCAGAATGGAAGCAGGAGCATTGATAGTCATGGAAGTGGAAACTTTACCAAGATCGATGCCATTGAACAGTCTTTCCATATCATAGAGAGAGTCGATAGCAACGCCTACTTTACCAACTTCGCCTGCGGACATTTTATCATCGGAGTCGTAGCCGATCTGGGTTGGCAGGTCGAATGCTACGGACAGGCCGGTGCCGCCGTTAGCAATCAGATATTTATAGCGTTTGTTGGATTCTTCTGCTGTGGAGAAGCCAGCGTACATACGCATGGTCCACAGACGGCCACGATACATGGTGGGCTGTACACCACGGGTGTAAGGATATTCGCCCGGGAAGCCGAGGTCCCTTTCATAATCGAAATCTTTAAGATCGAGCGGTGTGTACAGATTCTTGTGTTTCAGACCAACTCTTTCCGGATGTTTAGCGCACTGAGCATCGTATTCTTTGTTGTAAGCGTCGAGTTTTGCTTTCAGGGATTCGTTAGACATGAGTTCATCTTCCTCCTAAAAAAGTAAGTATGTAACTACCTGGAATCCGCATTCCTTCATTTTCTGCAGCGGCGGATTTATGCTCTTCTCGATACATTTCAGGAATTCGTTTTCCGTCATGGTTTCGCAAAGCCTTTCGCTGCTGCAGCGATCGTTTGAATCTTCTTGCAACAGACATAGGGCCCTTGTGAGTACCATGCATATGACTCTGCCATTGGCAGCTGTCACCATAGGTTATTATACAATATTTATATTATTTGTAAAGCATTAACGCAGTTCTTGAAATATCAAATTATTTCTTAAAATGCATATCTCCGGTTTCAGCCAGGCTTTCATGGAATTTGAAGGCTTCTTTGAGGAGATGCGGGGTCTGGCTGTTACCGCAGGCAGCGCATGCTCTTTCATAGTAATCCATGAGCTGATCTCTGTAGGATGGATGAGCAACGTTGTTGATGATAACCTTTGCTCTTTCCTTTGGAGTCAGGCCACGGACATCTGCAACCCCCTGTTCAGAAATGAATACATGGGTATCATGTTCGGTGTGGTCAACATGGGAACACATCGGAACAACTGCAGAAATCTTGCCGACCTTTGTGGTGCTGTGACAGAAGAAGCAGGACAGGAATGCGTTGCGGGCGAAGTCGCCGGATCCGCCGATACCATTCATCAGCTTGGTGCCGGTGATATGGGTAGAGTTTACATGACCGTAGATATCCATTTCCAAAGCGGTGTTCATGCCAATAACGCCGATACGGCGAACAACTTCACCATTGTTGGAAATTTCCTGCGGGCGAAGAACAATCTTCTTGTTGTACTTCTGGATATTTGCATGGAACCGTTTCAGCCCATCCGGGGATGGAGACAGGGAAGTACCGGAAATCATGTCGATCTTATCTTTATCAATCAGGTCGAACATGCCATCCTGAATAACTTCGGTGTATACGGAGAGACTTTTGAAATCGGATTCAACGAGGCCGTGGATAACAGCGTTTGCTACGTTGCCTACACCGGACTGCAGAGGCAGCAGGTTTTCCGGCAGTCTGCCATGTTTAACTTCGTTCTTCAGGAAGTCGACCAGGTTGTTGCCCATTGCTTCGGCATCGTCATCGAGCGGAGCCAGTGTGCGGGTTACATCAGGCATATCGCAGGGAACGATAGCAACGATCTTGGACGGATCGCAGGGGATGTACGGTGTGCCGATACGGTCGCCTGCATGGAGAATCGGAATCGGTTCACAGAATGGCGGATTTTTACGCATGTAAATATCAGCCATGCCTACGAGGTCCAGAGGCTGGGTGGTGTTGACTTCAACGATGACTTTCTTTGCGGTATCTACATATACCGGGGAGTTGCCGATAGCGGTTGTCGGATAGAGTTCACCGTTCGGTCCGATCTTGCAGACTTCAACAACGGCGTAATCCGGGCCGGTTACATGTTCACCTTTAACGTTGGTGAAGAATCCAGCGCGAACCTGCTGGGCAACATGGGACAGGTGCAGATCGTAGTAGTTAACCTTGCCTGTATTGATGGCTTTTCTCAGGTTGGCATTGGTCTGGTATGGCATACGGTTTCTGACACCGTTTACTGCTACCAGTTCTGTATCAATCTGGGAACCGGTGGAAGCGCCGGTCCAGATATCAACCTGGAATGGGGTCTGTTTCATACGTTCTGCGAGTTCATGCATTGTAATTTTCGGATAGCCGCATGGGGTAAATCCGGAAATACCAATGATGTCGCCGCCTTTAAACATGGCAGCAGCGGCTTTTGCATCGCATACCTTGGAGAGAAGACCTTTGTCTTCAATTCTGCTAAGGAATTCACTATCATTGGTGTCGATCATTACTATCATCCTCCCAAAAATAAAAATAATTATATAAAAGTCCGCAGCTTCGAAATCCGATTGCTTTCCTCCGCATGGCCGCAGAACTTTTTACCCTCAAAAAAGCAGCCGCAAATCAGATAAGGAATGAGCTTAGCTTAAGATTATGATTATGTATAGCCTCTATGTGTAATACTATAATCATTAGACCAAACCCTCCAATCAATAGATTTGCTGACTGCATTTTGGTTCATTCAATCATCAGTTATATTATAGCACACTTTGAACTCATGGAACCCCTCAAATGTGCGGTTTGTTGCTTAAAATACTTGGCAGGGGTTATAGATAATTCCTATTAGACAAATTATGATTTACGTGACCCATAACCCTTTATTTACAAATTTTCCTATTCATGTATCTACTCTTTACACTATGGCCAAACTTTATACTCTTTTACTACAATTGTATTGAAACTTATAGATTAAATAAATGATACATCATAAATTTGGGCTTTCCGCCCCGTAAAATCGCTGCAGATATTTCTACCCAAGTGCCAGGGAAGCGCTGATTCATTCGCAGAGTCAGATTTAATCAGTACTTCCCTGGGATTTCTTCTTTTTCCCACAGGATACACAAAGAGCAGACAGGCTCCAGAAACAGAAAGAGACGCACCGGCTAAAGAGTACATGGTCCCCGAGGCCTATAACTGCCATAGCCATAACCATGAGGACTCCGCCAAGACCCATGGAACGATCAAAGCTGTCCTCGCCATGCCTGTACACTTTCCATGCCAGTACAGCCTGGGCGAAGAAGGCACACAGGAATGCCAATCCCCCTGGAATTCCGACCTCCGCCAGCATATTGAGATACATATTGTGGGCATGGAAGATGAGAACCCCCTCTTCCTGGATGAAGAAATTGTAATCCGGATAGGCCAAAAAATAGGTACCCCAGCCGACACCCAGAAGGGGATGCTCCTCAATCATGGCTGCCGTACTTTCCCATAGGGCAAAGCGGAGATCCACAGATGTATCTTCCCCGGAAAAAAGGGAAAGAAACCGTTCTGCAATCTGTCCATGGTAAACAGCCAGGATCAGGGGCACCAGCAGGAACAGAAGACCAAACCGCTTATCGCAGAAAAGTGTCAACCCCAGCACGATAGCTGCAAGACTTACCCAGGCGCCCCGGGAATAGGTCAAGGCCAGACACAGGAGGAGCACCAGAAGAATCACCACAAATGCCGTTTTCCTTCGCTTCTCCCCTTCCCGCAGGAAGAAAGCGGTCAGGACACTGATAATCATCAGCAGGTACGCCCCAAACAGATTCGGGTTTTCTAGTGTAGAATACATGCGGCGCCGAAGAAGTGGGAACCGTTCCGGATCTACCCAGCTCTGTGCTTCCATATCCGCTGCCATGCCTGCTGCATTGGCGTACTGGTAAAACCCGTAGGCTGCCGTCACTACAGCTCCTGCCAGAAAAGCATACAGTGCCTTTTCTTTTTCCCTTTCCGTAGAAATAGTCGTATATACCAGCAGGTAAAGAAAGGCATACATAAAAGGCTGGAAAAGCCAATTCATCAGGGAAAAGCCGATGTCCTTCGACACAAAACCCGACAGGAAGGCACATACAAGGAATACAGCCCCCGGCTGCCATAGCGGAGGCAGCACAAAAGACACTTCCCCTTCCCTCTTGTAATTGACCAGCCAACAGATAACTGCCGGCACCAGGGCCACGTAAAAAAGGAAAGGATGAAGCGGCAATAAAAATAATGTACAGTATATAAGATATAGAATATGCTTTCGGGAACAAATCCGCCCGGTGAAGCTTTTCCCCATTTTCACCCTCCGGCATAGAATCACAGGAATCATCTTTCTTATTATAAAGGACCCTATGACCGGCGGCAATGGGAAGAAAACAAATTGCGGTTTGTAGAGCTGATGGAGCGAAGCTTACGGATAGAGTCATTCGTGCGGAGCTTCTAGCTGCTAGCTTCTAGGAAAGCGCGACAGCCTGCGGCGCTTTCTTCAATTTCCATCAGCTAACCTCAGCCCT
>ERZ772881.1557-NODE-1557-length-19806-cov-133.201256_pt1 | contig 19806 bp, 19 predicted proteins | sample MGYA00580581_ERZ772881 | MGnify/ENA primary metagenome ERZ772881 (study PRJEB29015, sample SAMEA2737668) | human gut metagenome | biome: human gut; feature: human-associated habitat; material: faeces | place: China | collected 2012 ...
CTGGTGGCCAGCAATCTGACAGAGTTGAGTGCATCGGCATTGCGGGGAGCATAGAAGCCATAGGTGCCGTCGCTGTATACGGGGCGCATGGCATCGGGTGCGGTATGATAGACCGATGACCAGTAGCTATTGGAGTCGCTGCCCTGACCCCATGGGAAGTGGCGGACGCCATTGCTGCCGAAAAGGTTGACGGAGAACTTGGTGGTATGAGTCAACGAGAAGTCGAGGTTGGCACGCATGTTGATGCGGTTGTAGCCAAAGCCGGAGTGGTAACCACGGTTGTTGTTGAACTTCTTAAAGAGGTCACCCTCATGTGTGAAGTCCACAGCAGTGAAATATTTTACGTTTTTCGTACCTCCACTGACATCCACGCTGGCATTGTACGACATGGCATAGTCGCGGAACAGCTCTTTCTGCCAATCTACATTGGGGTATCTGTCCCACTCATCGGTGTTTGCCGGATAGCGGTATTTATTGATGATTGCCATCGGAGTGTAGCTGCCCCATGCATTGGGCGAGATGGCGAGTTCATGCTCCACTACATCGTTCAATAGGAGGAAGGTGTCGTAGCTGTCGTATTTCTCTGGCAGTTTTGATACCACTTTCACCGTAGCGTTGGCCTTGGCATGTACACGTGCCGTACCTTCCTGTCCGCGTTTGGTGGTGATGAGGATGACGCCGTTGGCACCCTTGACGCCATAGACCGCGGTGGCAGAGGCGTCTTTCAGCACAGAGATGCTCTGCACGGAGCTGAGGTCCACGGTGTTCATCGGGCGCTCCACGCCATCGACAAGGACAAGCGGGTCGCTGTTGTTCCACGATGTCTGCGAACGGATGATGATCTTCGGGTCTTCCTGACCGGGCATACCCGTGGAGGAAGAGGTGATCACGCCGGGAAGGTTTCCTGTCAGTGCCTGACCCAGTGAGGGCACACCACTGTAGCGGTCGAGTGTCTTGGCGTCGGTCTGAGTGATGGCACCCACCACAGAGGCCTTCTTTTGCTGACCGTAACCCACGACGACGACATCGTTGAGCTGGCGCGCATTCTCCTGCATGACCACCTGCATGGGCTTACCGGAAACACGTGCTTCCCTGTTGAGCATTCCGATGTAAGAGAAGACGAGCGTACCACCATTGGATGGCACCACCAGTTTGAAATGACCGTCGAGATCGGTTGCCGTGGCGACACCCTTGTGGCCTTTCAGCATCACAGTGGCGCCAATGACGGGCTCACCATTCTCGTCGACCACAGAGCCAACGACCGTGGAGCCGTTTTGTGCCATGACCGTGAGTCCTGGGCTGACCATCATCGTGCCTAATAGCATCGCCTTCAACGCAAATAGATTTAGATACTTCATTTGGTCTACGATTAGATTGATTATGTTAATTTTAGCTTTTTCCGCCACAAAATTAAGCAATACGTAGTATTTATAACCTATCATATGTTGCAACAGACGTTGACGTTTGTTGCACCGAGCTTAAAATTAGACAATTATACGAGGTGTAACATTCGGATGTTACGCAAGAGAAAGAGTTTTGTTATATAAACTGATAGAAAACGGGCCTTGAGAATCGATTCTTTTCCACGAAGACCTACTTTACGCTGAATTTCGCGAAAAATCGAGTCTTTTTATATCTTACTGATAATCAAAACGTTATAAATACATACGTTTTCTACTATGATCAGAGCAGCTTTTTCACACAAAATTCTCTAGAGAATTTTTGGTCAAAAAGGTACTTTGATGCTATCAACTAACCTTTTTGACCATGTCATCTCACCTTTCTGACCTTGTCATTCTACCGAAATGACACCATCAAAGTACCTTTTTGTGCTCGTGACAACAGTAAAGGCAGTGAAAAGTTGCTGCTATTTCTTGCTTGGAAAACTATGACGCCTTTTCCTTCTCTCTAGATTGAAAGTGGATCCGAACAGTGTTTTGTAAAACAATATACCAGCTTACATGACTCATAGAAATTAGAATAATCTTCTTAAAAAGTACTCATGCGGAATCGCAAAGATCCCTTTTTCGCAGTCTCATATGCTTGGTATTCTCATTTCCTCCCCTTGGGGAGGGTTAGGGAAGGGCCTGAGTTAGGAAAGGGCCTTATTCCTATTTCCCTTCCCTATACTCTTTCGGCGACACCCCATAATACCGTTTGAAGACCTGCGAGAAATGGTTCTGGTCATTGAAGCCAACACGATACGCGATTTGCGAAATGTTGATAGTGCCCAACTCGAGCAAGTGGACAGCCTCCTTCATACGCATGTCGCGGATGAACTTGCCTGTGGCTATACCTGTCATCTCCTTCATCTTGCGATGAAGCTGAGCACGACTGAGTCCTATCTCATCGGCCAAAGTCTCGACATTGTAGTCAGGATCAGAGAGATGCTCATGGATGCAGTTGACGATACGCTCCATCAGCAATTCGTTGTTGCCTTTCACCTCTTCCTGCCCGATCATCTTGTCGATCTGTGGCTCTGTCGTCGCCTTGCCTTTGACACGTCGCAATGTGCTGATCAGATTGTCGATCGTCAGCCGCAATTCTTCCATGTTAAACGGTTTGGAGAGATAAGCGTCAGCACCATGGCGTAAGCCCGTGACACGGTCGTCAACGGCGCTCTTGGAAGAGAGCAGGATGACGGGCAATGCACTCAGATGAGGATTCTCCTTGATACGCTCCAACAGCGTGATACCATCCATTTCGGGCATAGAGATGTCGCTGACTACAATGTCGTAATGGTCGGGCATCATCAGCAATTTCTTCAACGCCTCACGTCCATTTCCTGCCACCGAGACACGATATTCATCGCCCATTTCTATGGCGACATAATGTGTCAGTTCCTCGTCGTCGTCGACCAACAGCACCTGTACATTGCTCTTGGGACGTGGAGCACCGACAACCGCTTTCTCTTTTTCAGTCTTTTCATCTATGATCTCTTCCGTCTTGAGATGGTCTTTCCCGAGTGGCAGCTTCACCGTGAAACAAGCACCATGCGCCACGTCCTTGCGGTTGGATGCCTCTATCGTGCCATGATGCAAGGCTACGACAGAGCGGCAGAGATCCAGTCCGATGCCGGTACCTTGTATTTTCAAATTGGCTTTGTTCATCCCTTGGTTGAAACGATCAAAGAGATGCTTGGCCGTCTCCTCATCGCCCACGCCTACACCATTGTCCATCACCTGGATGACTGCCTTGGAATCTGTTGACGACAGCGCGATCTTGATTTCGCCACCATCTTCAGTATATTTAAAAGCGTTGCTCAACAGATTACCAATCACCTTATCGATGTTCATCCGATCGACCCAAGCCATCACATCATAGTCATGCTCGAAGGCAAAGTGGATGCCACGTTGCTGCGCCTCATAATCATAGAGCTTGCAGGTGCCGGTGATCAACTTGATGAGACTCGTCCGCTGACAATGAATCTGCAAAGCGTGCTTGTCGAGTTTGCGTTTGTCGAGGATCTGATTCACGAGTTGGCAGATACGTTTCGTGTTGCGGTCGATGACTTGTAGCAAGCTGAGTTTTGAGGGATCTGTCTCTGACGACAACAAGTCGTGCAGCGGATTGACAATCAGAGTCAGCGGTGAGCGCACGTCGTGCATGGCGTTGATGAGGAACCGCATCTTGGCCTCATCAAACTGGTGCTGCTTGCGGTGCCAATAGAGATGCCAGAGATAATAACCCAGTAAGCAGAGCAACAACAGATAAACCAAGAAGGCCCACGTACTGGCATACCAAGGCGCATGCACCATCACCTTAATTTTGCAAACACCAGTGATGGGATGTCCACCATAAACGGCTCGCACCTCAATGGGATAGGTACCTGTACCGAGGCTGTTGAATCGGATGGTGTTGTCGCCCGTCGCGTTGGCATGCCAAGGTCCATCCTTGATGCGATATTCATAGATCACACTGGCAGCATCACGATAGTCGAGAAGCGAAAACGTCAGCGTCAGCGTGTGGTTGCGGGGATACATATCTATCTGTCCGCATTGCGGCAATTGCCAAAGGTCGTCGATCACAGCTCCCGTCAGCCACACACGACCCTGCCGGTTCTGTATCTTCTTCACTGACTGAGGATAGAACACGGTCACGCCACCATCAAAACCAAAGCCGATCATGCCGTCAGCAGAGCGGAACGACACATTACCGAGATATTCGCCCGTGATCTGGCCATAGCCGGTGCCGTAGGAGATGAAGCGGCGGGTATGGTGATCGTATTGCCACAGTCCCGCCGGGGTGCTCACCCACAGGTCGCCCCACATGTCGCTCTGCACACTGCAGATCTTTTGGTCCTGCAAGACGCTGCTGCCGGGGAAAAGCTTGACACGATGGGAACGGCGGTCGTAAAGATAGAGCCCCGACTCGGAGCCTATCACAATGTCATCATCGGGAGTGACACAGAGCGACTCCATCACATGACCAGCCAACAGCACATTCCAACCGAGGGGATGGAAACTGCCTGTTCGCAAGTCAAGACAACTCACTCCGCTCGTTGTCGCTATCCACAGGCACTGATTACGATCCACAACCATGGCAATAACCCAGTCATTGCAAAGATGACCCAAAGGACTCTTGTCGGTGGAACGATATAGGCGTGACATCTTGATGCGGGTGTCGTAACTCATCACACCCTTCCCCATCACTGAGAAGAAGAGGGTACCCAAGCCGTCATCACACATCACTCCTTTATTTTCATTGCACGCCAAGACCAAAGACAGGCTACCCGTCAAGGCATTCAACTCATAAAGGCCATTGGAGCGGGCCACCCAGTAGTGACCGTCGCGGGCATGATAGACCACATTCGCGTCGGGAACATCGCCAATGTGCTGCGTGACAATACCATAACGATTGAAATGAATCAGACCATTGCCCCAGGCTGTGCACCACATTCCGCCATCGTCGGTAGGCGCGACGGACGACAGCGCAACATCAAAAGCAGGTCTCTGAGATGTAAACGACCAAATCTGGAAAGGCAGAGGACGGGCGTTGAGCAACAACAGACCGATGCGGAAGCATCGGGCCCAGAGATTGCCGTACTTGTCAAAGTACAGGGCGTGTACTGGTGCTTGGCGGAGATCAAAGCGGTCATGAACAAAATTGACCGACTCCGGTGCAGCCCCATGATGCACGCGATAGAGTCCTCGCTCCGTACCTATATATAGTTGACCAGACGGAGACTCCCTGGCACATGACAATCCCACTTGCAACATCTGCGGCGAAATATTGTAATCGGAAGCTACAAAGCTGTTGCCATGATTGGCCAACAAAGCATTCTTGAAAACCAGTAAGAGCGTGCCGTCATGACGGACCATAAATTGCTGTACACCGCCCTGCGGCAGTTTCCAACGGTTCAGTCCCATGATGCGTCCCTGCCTCATGGCAATGCGATAGAAGACATTGTCTTTACCTGTCATCCATAGGTTTCCTTGATGGTCAAAACAGAGTTGTCCCAGCATCTTGTCATTGGTAAGACGGTTGATTCGTGTGGCTTCTTCTATTTTTTCGCTGCCGTTGCGAATCACAAAGACACCATAACCCGAAGTGGCTATGTAAATATCGCCATTCTTTGCTTCCACCAAATCAGAGACTCTCGGTTGGATATTCTTTGGAAAGGGGACATTGTCGAAGCGGTTGGTCGTGATGTCATAGCGCGACAGATTTTTGTTGGTGCCCACCCACAATCTGCCTTTGCGGTCACTCAGCATATCACAGATCTCATTACTGCCAATGCTGTGGCTGTCGTTGCGATGATGCTGATAGAGTGAGAAGCTATATCCGTCGAAACGGTTGAGTCCATAGTCGGTTCCTATCCACACAAAACCATAACGGTCCTGGCACACTGCCTTGACGGCACTGCTGGAGAGTTGCTTGCCGGTATATAGTACTCCGCCTAACTTCAAATCGAGTTTTGCCGTCTGCTCCGGATTGCCGTAAGCACATAAAGACATACGCTTCGGCAGACTTCCTGCGAAGAACAGCAATAAACATATCAGTACAAAACGTCTCATCTTCGATCGGGCTTTAGTCTTGTAAGAGGTTGATAACGCTTGCAAAGATACGAAAAACCTTGGAATGATGTTTCATCCAGTGCCTATAAGTCCACTATGTGCAACATTTAACATGTCATCATGCAACGTTTGGGCTACTGTGCTCGGCTCAGTGCTTGCCTCGCTGAGCATCATGTGGCCGTCGTTTATCCTGATGATCAGCATCAGCCATTATCTGCTCACCCATAAAGACGCGCCTTGGGTGAAGAATGTCTTTGCCGCACTGCGTCCGGCTATCATCGGACTCATCGCTGCCGCTGCCCTGCTGCTGATGAACAAGGAGAACTTCGGCACACCGGCACAAAGCATACCTTATTTCATTATGAGCATCGCCCTGTGCGTGACCGTCTTCTTCGCTACACTGCGCTACAAAGACCACCCCATCTTGGCCATGCTTGCGGGGTCGTGGGATTAGTCGTGTATTAGACCATCATTCATGAACATTCATACGAAAGATAAAATCCATGAAGTCTCTCTACTTTCCCTTATTGATGATATAGATTCCGGCTGTCGCCAAAGCTCCGGCCAGCACATATTTCCAATAAAACGTCTCATGCAGGCAGAGACATGAGCTGACAGCACCGACTACGGGGATCAGTGAATTGTAGATAGCTATCTTGCCGACGGGATTGCACGTGAGCAACTTGTTATAGAGCGAGAAGCCTACGGTGCTGATACCGATGAGCAGCAACAACCAAAGGCTTCCCAATGCTGTGATGCGGGGCAACGTACCGCCGAAGAGCAGGCCGAAGCCTACGAGGATCACGCCACCGATAGCCAGACTGTAGCCCGTCCCGACAAACACGTTGACGCGCTTGCCGAGCCCACGGGTGAGCAGCGAGGCGGTGGCACCGCAGAGGGCATTGAGAATGATCATGCCGTCACCCAGCCACGTGAAGCGCCCACTATCCGCGCCTCCTAAGTTCAGCGAGAGGATGCCGGTAAAGCCCATCACGCAACCGACAATCTTGTTGGGTGTCATACGGTCGCTCTTGAAAAACATACAAGCCATGATCACCACGGAGAACACACTGAGCGAATTGAGAATAGCGGCGCGCGAACCTTCACTATGCGAGAGGCCGATATAGAAGAAGGCGTAGTGCAGCGTGGTGTTGACGAGACAAAAGAGCAGCACATACCACCAGTCAGCACTTCTTCTGACGTGGAAGTCCTTATGCCCCAGCCGTGCTATTGCGAGGATAATCAGTCCCGCTATGCTGAATCTCACACCGGCAAAGAGCATCTTACTGCCCGTCATCATGGGAGAAATCTGAAACTCGCCATAGCCCAATTTGATCAGTGGATAGGCAAAGCCCCACGCTATGGCCGCCGTCAAAGCAAAGATTGCCACCCACAGCGGGCGCTGAAAAATAGATATCGATTGCGTCTTCTTCATCGTTTCTTATGTCATTATCATCATGTCGACACGTGTGTGCTTTCGCCCTGCCGCTCATGGAATTTATGCAAAGGCAAGACTTTTTTCCATATTTCCTCCTTGATAACAGTGATCTTACCTACTTTGTCGACTGTGGTATAGACACCGGCTACGACGCCTACAAGGCAATGGCACTCGGTGCCAACGCTGTGGCAGTGGGGCGTGGCATCCTCGCCCCGTTGCTGAAAGAAGGCAAGGACGGCGTGGTGAAAAAAGTGCGTAAGATGAATGAGCAGCTCAGCGAGATGATGATGTACACCGGTATCGCTGACACCCTGTCGTTCGATGCCAGCGTCATCCACTTTCTATAAGATTGCGGTTTACCCGGCTTTGATGTAGAGGCGTTTTTTATACCTCTACATCATCCTCTGATGAAATAAATAGATTTCGAGATCGACGCAATAATGTTGCTTAGCTAACTCTCAGTGCTTGGCCTCTGTCCATTCCAGCCATCCACCTCGCAGATTGATAACATGATAACCGGCCTTTGCAAGAATGCCCGCTGCCTTTAGGCTTCGCTTTCCCGAGCGACAATACACGGCTACTGTCTTGTCCTTAGGGAGAGCGGCTACCGCCTCAGCCTGAAAGCTGTCCTCCAGTACATCAATGTTTCTCGCACCTTCGATGTGACCGGCATTGTATTCTTCTGTTGTTCTGACATCAACCACGACGACAGTATCAGCTTGGATGATTTGAGCAAACTTCGTAGCTGACACCGTTTTTATCGAATCCTGTTGGGCATTGCAACAGGATGCAAAGCCCAAAACTCCGAGCAATAGAGATAATAACTTCTTCATGTTGAATATGGTATTTCTGGTACAAACTTACGAAGAAAATTCCAATTAATTGCTTATAGGATGATTTTTTTCCAAAATACACAAAATTACAGTCTTCTGATTCCATGATATTGGTTAGAAAAGCCGCAATCGGGATATACGACGGATGAGGGGAATGTTGTAACTTTGCAACCGGTAAAAAGAAATGTATATAGAGAAAATCAACAGTCCCAAGGACTTAAAATCGCTTTCCGTGGAACAGCTCGGTGTGGTGGTCGAAGAGGTACGACAGAGATCTGCCATCCATCTTGTATTAAGTTTTTTGTCGAGGCAATAGAAATGCTCAGCGTCAGCCACAAACAAGCTATCACCCGAGAAGATGATGTTGCTATGCGTACCGGTGAGCACTGCGCCTATGCCCGTAGAGAATATCGCCTCTCTTGTGAAATCACTACTTGGCAGGGTCCTCCTCTCTTTGGCAAAACTGAACCGAGACTTTAGCGGTTCCTTAACTCCAGCCGTAAATGCATGACGAAGTGTATCGCCGGTGACAATATTCAAGCGGATCAGGCTGTCGCCCATCAGATAATAGAATTGCTTGTTGGACTTGTCAATGTAAGTGTGGGTCCAAAGATAGTGTTAAAATGGCAAAGGACTGGTTTCCCGTCTGCGTATGCGCCCAAGCCGATTTCTTGATAATCCAACAGAGATTTCTTTGGGGTATGCATCGAAATAACCGATAAAACGGCCACCATAAGGATGAGGATCTTTTTCATGATTGCTATTTGTCTGATTTCTTAGGCAAAGATACATCTTTTTTGTCTTTGTGCTTTTTTCTGTTACAATTTTGATTCCATGTTGGTAGTGCCAATGTCTGCTGTGTTCATTTCTCAAGACCATATTTGTCTCTTAACCGCTTGGGCAGCTTACTGAGCACAAGCTGATAAGACTGGGTGATAAGGCTTTTCACCACATCACCGTCAATTTCATCAAGAAAGACATCGTTCCAATGCACCTTGTTCAGATGGTAAGCCGGTCGGATGCCGTCATAATAGTCACGCAATGTCTGCCCTTGCTCAGGTGGGAGCTTCAGCGCACAGGAAGGTTCCGGAGCACCCAACCGCAAGTGAAGGTATATCTTACCCTCAATGCGGAAGAGCACACAGCCTTCGCCATAAGCCTGGTCCTCGGTAGTCCCCGGCAAGGACAGCGCATATTCACGTACTTCTTCGATATTCATCAGCATTTATGTTTAAAGTTATTCACCTTGTTCTTTACTTAGATTATCTCCGCCACAGTCCATCGGCGTATTTCTTCGCTTCACTTCCTCCTCTTGCTTCTTCCTCGCTTCCTCAATGGCTTTCTCATAGCCGGTAAGGGCAGCGAAGGGCGAGAACTGGGCAGCACGGTTATACATGCTCATCCTCGGATGCTTCGAAGAAACATGGTGCGAGAGGTTGATGATGTCGTCGTAATTGTCCATTTGCTTTTACCTTTTTACTTCTTTACCTCTTTACTTTTCCCTACGCTTTGTGTCCTCCTATCTGATTGTTCCTTTCTTTCTGCGTCGCACCCTCAGCGTAGTTCAGTCCACGGAGGAGGGCGTTCTTGCCAAATTCCTTCTTGATTTTCAGCGCAGCCTCCTGTAGGCGGCGCTCCTTGGCAGCAGCATTTTCCTCCTGCTTCTGCCTTTCAGCTTCCGCCTGATAGTCGGTGAAGAGGTCGAGCTGTACGGGCGTATTCTGCCGTTGTCGCTTGGCCTCGTCCTCGCTGATGACGTGGTTGACGGTGATGTTGAGCCGCCGGACTAACAGGATGGAATTAACGATACGGTCATAGAGTTGTGTGACAGCATCGATAAGTTGACTCGATGATGATGTAGGGCGGTCAAGGCTGATGGAGCCATGTGCGTGTTTCGGTACGCTGCGGCCATACCAGTCGATACTGACCTCACCATGGTACTGCGCACGGATAGCGGGATTGGCGAGGCTCTCGCGGTCGTAGCCCACCGTGAGGACTATCTGATCGCCCACGAGATGCTTGTCAACCAAGTCGAGCGACAACGCATCGGCCATCTCACGGGCGACTACCCTGCCCTTCTCTGCCGTATAGGGACTTTGCAGCACCTGCCCGCTGCCCAAGGAGTTCGTTTCGGGCTTGTAGGCTTTGATATAGTCCATTGTCACCGGCTCCCATCCCCATGCGTGGTCGATGATGAGCTCAGCGTTGACACCAAACATTCTGTAGAGCAGTTCCTCATTATCTATTGATATTCTTGCAAGCTGCCCCATCGTTTCAACCCCGATGGTGCTGAGCCTTGCCACGATGCCACGGCCGAAGCGCCAGAAGTCGGTCAAAGGCTGATGGTTCCACAGCTTCTGTCGATAGCTCATCTCATCGAGTTCGGCTATGCGCACGCCGTCCTTGTCAGCCGGAATGTGCTTGGCCACAATGTCCATCGCCACCTTGCAGAGGTAGAGATTGGTACCGATGCCCGCCGTGGCCGTGATGCCCGTCGTGCTCAGCACATCGCGGATCATCGCCATCGCCAGCTCGTGCGCCGTCATCTTGTAGGATTGCAGATAGTCAGTGACGTCGGCAAAGATCTCGTCGATGGAATAGACGTGGATGTCCTCCGGCGCGATGTACTTGAGGTAGATGCCGTAGATTTGGCTGCTCACCCTGATGTACTCCGCCATCCGTGGTGTGGCGGCGATATAGTCTGCCTCCCTGTCGGGATGCTCCGCCAATTCCTTTGCAAGATACGACTTTCCCGTGAACGGTCTGAAACCGATAGCCTTATGCCGCTCGTAGTTCACCTCCCGCATCTTCTCCACCACTTCGAAGAGCCGGGCACGGCCTCCCAGTCCGTAAGCCTTCATCGAGGCCGACACGGCCAGGCAGATCGTCTTCTCCGTGCGGCTCACGTCGGCCACGACAAGGTTGGTCGTCAGCGGGTCAAGTCCCCTGGCGACACACTCCACTGAACTGTAGAAACTCTTCAGATCGATGGCAACGTATGTTCTGCTCTTGTTGGTCAATGATGGATGAGAATTATTATATGACTGCTACAAAATTAATAAAAATAATGTAATTAGCCATAGCAATATAGGAATAGTATTCATTTTGAAACACCGAAAGATAATACCCAAAGTTAAATGAGGTTATCCTCCTATGAATAAAAACGTCTAATAGGTAAGAAATGATGGAAGGAGAGTCACCTTTAGAAAGCCGAAAATCACTTACAAAAACATATCCGCGAAAAGTTTCAATCTAGAGAGCACGGCAAAGGCTTTTTGAGAAAGAAGTCTGATGAAAACAAGAAAACAGCGGTATGAAATCATCAAAAAGGTGAGATGATGAGGTCAAAAAGCCTTTTTGAGTGGGTCAAAAATGTACTTTGATGTGATGAAACTACCGAGATGACCAAAAATTTTCTAGAGAATTTTTCATCAAAAAGGTACTTTGACAAGAGCCCCGAAATGATCCAAAACTTATCTCGTTGTTAATCAACAACTTAAGAAAACACGCAAAAATCGCAAAAAATCGGGCGAGAGACCTTTTGCTTGCAAAGAACGGCAGGAAAAGGCCTCTAAAATGTCAGTTTATCTAACATTTGCTGCAACATTCAAGAATCGTAATTGTTCATATGAGAATAGAGATTATCTACATTTGCGTGACTGTCGGAGGTATACTCATCAACAGTATGGAACTCAAATCTGGCCAGGTGAATTTACTTCAAACTTAACCAAAATCGTCCGATATTCGTTCGCACAAAACAAATAAAACGCCCGAAGTGTTGATTTTCAACGACTTTGGACGTTATAGTTGCGGAGGCAGGATTTTCAAGATACTCGCGAATGCCGATAAAATCGGGGTTACGAAACTTGAAAAAGCAGTAAAAAGAAGGATCACTGTCCGACATCTGTCCCAGTTTTAAAGACTTGTTATATGAAGTATTTATCTGATTATATGCGGATTATACAGCTAATACGCAGTACAATCCATATATATCAGTGTCCCTTATTTGTCCGTACCCATTTCTTTCATAAGCTTAATTTGGTCATTAATACGCTCTTTGAGAGTGGAAATTATCACGTCTTTTGAGGAAATTATTTCCTTGTCAGACTTGATAATTTCCTCCTGAAGCTTGATAACCCTGTTAAGATGCTCGATCTTCTCTATAGCATCGTTGGCATTAGGTGAATTCACAATGTTGTTGTCACCATACACGTGGGGATTGGTGCTGGAATCAGCATTGGCAGGGCGTTTGTAATCAAGGAAGTACTCCACAGACTTTCCCGTAAAGATGGCTATTTTCTCGAGTTGGGTAACAGTCAGGTTAACGCCATCCTTGTAATAGCGCTCGATACCCTTGTTCTTTTGAAACATTTCTCTGGAGAGCTGGGCTCCCAGCCCTCTCTCCTTCTTGGTCAATTCCCGAAGTCGTGAACCTTTGTACATAGCGATTTCTTAAAACGAGTTAAAGTAAACAGCAAAATAGAATATAATTCCGCATATATTTGGAATATACTACATATTTTGCTAACTTTGCTCACAAATTTAATAATTAATATTGAAATAAAGGATGATTAATCGTAGAAAAATCGATGCGGATGGAATTTCTTCTTACTATAAGAATCTGCCTTTTGGTAAGAAAGACCAATTCGTCACGAGAATAGCCGAAGCATTGGAAATGTCGACCCCTAACGTGCGGCGTAAAATCTATGCGAATACATGGAAGGGGTACGAGCTGAAGTTTGTTGAAGGTATCATCAACAGTTAATATATATACGCCTATGAAAGCAATCGGGAGAAAAATTGAGTTCGCGACTCTACCTGACGGAAGAGTGGCGGTGATGGAAGGAGAGACTGTCTCCGTCCTGAAAGTAGAGGACAGAGAATTCATCGACATGATGGCCGAGCTCATCAAGAGACAATATCCATCGGCATGGAAGGCTCTCTGCCTGAACTACAAGGGCAGCGAGTATAATCCTGGCTACTTCAAGTTCAAGTGTGTGTGCCGCTTCACCTCCTGCAATATGGGAAAGATGGACACACTGAAATACGACGTTGAGGAAGGAGTGCTTCATCTTGAGGACGTGAGTTGTCCCATCCGCAAGGATTGCCCGTTCTGTGGCATTGTCTGCCATCCTCAACTCTACGGGATGACCAAGCGCGAGCAGAAGATACTAAAGATGCGGGCAGAGGGGCAGACCTATAAGGAAATTGAGAAAGAGACAGGAGCCAGTCAGTCGAGTATCAAGAATGCAATTCAAAACGTAACTCACAAACTCAAGCTGTGCTCATCCAAAGACCTGATGAAGATAGCAGCGGCGATGTTATGAGTAGTCAGGCAGGAGTATCTGAAAGACATTACTAATTCTGTAACTCAACTAAAAAAAATGAAGATAGCAGAAATTGAACCGTACATTGATTCGCTTCAGCTGAAGAAGCTCGAGGTGAAGTTAGAGCAAGGCAGAGAGGTAAGGATGTTTATCTGTGCCGACAACGTCACCGAATACAGCGAGAGAGTATATGGTGACATTGTCGTGTTCGACAGAGAAGGCCATGCGTGGAAGCTTGACAATCAATGCTGGCAGAAAGAAAGCGGTATAGATGTCAAGAAGATGGCCGTCATAGGCGACGAAGCATCCTACACCCTCAGAGCTAATAACATTTTTATGAAGCGAGTGAAAAGCCTCGACTACAAAAGCGATTGGAAATAATCTATGAGTCCACTTTAAAAAGTCAGCGTGCTTTCAATTTATAAGTATTAGAGACAAAATAAGCCATATATTGGGTCTATGAACTTCATTTTACAAGATCTATAGGCATTATTTGCACACTATAGTTTTAAACTGAAAGTATTTTTAGACACTCCTCTGTTTTAAGGCACTTTTTCAAGGGGACTCATCTATGGAAAAGAAATTCATCGAAATCATCTCAACTGTAGAGGCAGGGAATATACTGAAAGGTATGCCAATGAGTGAAGAATTCCTTCTTGTCTGCCCTCACATAGAGCGGGGGGAGCCAAAGGAGGGAGTGATGGTAAGGACAGGAACGGTGGCATGGGATAAGGGCGAGCTCGTTCATGACTATGGCGCAGTCATCTTCAATCTTCTTCTGCAAGCTGCAGAAGAAATTCCGCAATTCAAGAGTATCCTTATAGAAGTCACCAAATCCTTGCAGCATGATGAGTAAATAGAATATTTTCGCACGATAGCTACGCAACCTATCTTTGCGATCAAGAAAGAAAGAAAGAAAAAGATATGATCGATCCACAAGAAATCTTCAAGGCAACGAATGGCGGTCTCGATATCATACTGGACTGCTATCCTCAGGCCAAAGCGTGCGTCAATACAAAGAAGCACTTTGCAATACGCAATGAGCGAACGCCATCCGCATCACTGCGCGAATATGACTCCAAGAAATATGGGCGGATATGGCAGGTGACAGACTTTGGAGGTGATGGGCGCGGAGAAAACGCTATATCCGTCTACATGAACGCAAGAGGCATGCAACAGACGCAATATGGCGAAGCTCTCTTGCAGTTGGCTTCAAAGTATGGCGTCAAGGACGAACTGGACAGAGCCGTCAATAAGCCGACTATACGCAAACGGCCAGCCAACGCCGATGAAAAGGAAGGAGACAGGCACTTCAAGTTAAAAGAGAAGATGACCAACTACGAACTTTCGATCTTAGGACCGAAAGTAAAGCAGTCTGATGTAGATGCGCTGCACTGGTTTGCCGTCGATGTCATCACCTACTGCAAGGATCGCGAGGTGATCGAGAAGTATTCCAACGAGCATTATCCCATCTTTGCCCGTGCCTGCCTCATTGCAAAAGGTAAGAATGGACAGCCAGACGATGTCTTCTACAAAATCTATGAGCCGCTGAACTGTGACAAAGGCTTCCGATTCACATATATGCCATCCGGAAAGAAGCCCCTACGTTATGTCAACGGCCTGGCTGAGTTAAAAGAAGCCTATCAGAAGTATAACAAGGAAGAGGAAGCGGACTGGATGGCGTCTCATGGTGAAGATCAGCCTTACAAAGAAAAGAAGCTTCCTGAAGCCATCATCTGCAGTGGCGAACGAGATTCTCTCTGCTGCCATTCGATGGGCTACCATCCTCTTTGGTTCAACAGTGAGACATACCATGTATCTCCGGAAGAATACCGTGAGATAATGAAGTATGTGGAAAGGCTCTACAACATCCCCGACATAGACGAGACCGGTGTACGCAAGGGGCGTGAACTTGCCCTTGCTTATATCGACATTCATACAATATGGCTGCCCAAATGGCTGGAGCAGTATCATGACAACCGTGGACACAGCCGCAAGGATCTGAGAGACTGGATGGAGCTGCGCTCTGAGAAAAAGAACTTCAAGGACTTGATGGAAAACGCTCTTCCTGCCAAGTTCTGGACTGAGAAACTTACCAAAGATGGCAACCGAAAGGTTGAGATAGACAGCGCATGCCTCTTCAACTTTCTCACGCTTAACGGCTTCTATACTCTTCATGATGAGAACTCGGACAGCACTGAGTTCATACGTATTGAAGGGAACGTAGTCAAGCATGTGAAGGCCAACGACATCAAGCAGTTTATCATCAACTGGGTCAAGGAACATCACAAGGGACGCGACATTCTTAACCTGGTTATCAATTCGCCGAGAGTGGCACCTACCGCGCTCGACAACCTCGACGAGGTGGAACTGGACTTTGCCGACTATACGCCCGCAAGTCAATACTACTTCTTCGACAATGCCACTGTAGAGGTCAAGAAACGTACCCTTACCAACGACGGAATCAATGTCTACAGCAAAGGAGATGAGAGTCTTCACAACTTCGTCTGGGAGAATAACGTCATAGCTCACCGGTTCAAGAAACAAGATCCGATGTTTAAGATAAAGACCATCACCGAGGATGATGGTCGCCAGCATCTCGACATAGAGGTAAAGAACGTGAACAGCCATTTCTTCGGTTACCTCATCAACACGAGCCGACTCTTTTGGCGTAAGGAAACGGAATACAATTTCGAGGGGCATCCGGACGAAGAGCGTATCGCATATCTCGAAGAACATCCTTTTGACATAGCAGGGACGGGATTGTCCGAGGAAGAAATCAGGGAGCAGAAGCAGAACCTTATCAATAAGATCTTCTGCTTCGGCTATATGATGCACAAATACAAGATCGTCACCCGAGCCTGGGCACCGATGGCCATGGACAACAAAATCGGCGAGGACGGACAGTGCAACGGTCGTAGTGGGAAATCATTTTTCTTCACTGTTCTATCATACTTAGAAAGCTATGTCAAGCTCAGCGGCAGAAATCCCAAGCTGATGGATAATCCTCATGTGTTTGAGCAGGTCAACCAGTTTACAGATTTCGTTCTCGTGGACGATTGCGACCGTTATCTTAATCTCGGCCAGTTCTATGACAATATTACGTCCGACATGACAGTAAACCCAAAGAACAACCACGTATTCACTATACCATTCAATGATTCGCCCAAGTTCGCATTCACGACAAACTATGTACCGCAGAACTTCGATCCGTCGTCTGAGGCCCGGACTCTCTACATGGTGTTCTCAGACTGGTATCACCAAAAGACTGAGGACAACGACTATATTGAGACACGCAGCATCCGGGACGACTTCAATAAGACGCTCTATGCCACAGACTACACGGAAGAGGAGTGGAACAACGACTTCAACTTCTGGATGCAGTGCTGCAGCACTTACATTGAGTTGGCTGATGCTGGTATGAAGCCACAACCACCGATGGGCAACATCAAACGTCGCCGGTGGAAAGCTGAGATGGGCGGTAACTTTGAGGAGTGGGCTAATTCTTATTTCTCTCCGGAGAATGAGCATCTTGACAAAGAACTGGTGCGTGAAGACGTGTTCAGAGACTACCAAGTGTTCTCCAACATGGCTCGCATTACTATGCAGAGCTTCACGAAGAAGATCAAGGCGTTCTGTGACTTCTGTCCATGGGTGGACGCCTACAATCCGACAGAGCTGTGTACGGACGCAGGACGGCTCCAACGTAAGGTACTTTACCCGGATGGCACACTGAAGACTAAAGACATGATCTATATCCGCAGTGTGGCAGGCGCGAAGGAAAATCAAAACGGCAAGGACCAGGAGAACGACATATTCTAATCATATTTCATTTCTTTCTTTGCATTTAGTTGCGTTCAGGGCGGCTTCGATAGGAGACTATCGATACCGCCTTTTCTGTTATGGGGTAAAATTGCTTGACTTTTCGGATTTTTCAATGGAGTTCGGTGTCTTGGTTTCCCCTCTCCCTTTCCTTTTTCGTTCCAAAACTTTGTGACTTTGTATCCGAGATTTACGAAATGTCTCTAAAGTCAATAAAAAGAGGAAGTTAGCAGGTCACAAAGTTGGTCACAAACTTGTCACAAACAAGTCACAAACCTATTTAAGTTTGTGACCAACTATCATACGCTATATGGCTCGCCACAAACTTGCGAGGCTCAAAATAGTTTGTGTCCAAAGTTTGTTACCAAAATCCATGCTAATAATCAGCAACTTACACCGCTCGTCACAACTTTCACATGGTCACAAACTTTTCTGACGAAAACGGAGTTCATACGGAGTTGTACGAAACTCACGCAAGTTGTTTTAAGTTGAAAAGTTAGAGATATATTTACATTTTGAGAGAAAACACATCCAAGCCTATAATCTCACCTTTTTCGGCAAAAATAGGATATTCCTTTCCAAATCAGCGTGTTACGCTAATATTCTAATAAAAATCCATTCGATTTTCCCACATAAATACAGCCAAAAGCCCGAATATATGCGGAATTTACCCTATATTTGCAACTAAAAACCAAAGAGACATGAGCAATTTTCAAATCTACATCAAGTTGCCTGAGTATGAACGCCAGTGGTGCAGGCATCATTTCGGAGAGCCGTGCGCCTTCCCGAATCTATCCAATATCAACAGTGTCATCAAGTACTTCTTGAAGAAAAGGCCTGCGAATGCCGAGGTGGAGACAATGCAGGACGGGGAGCTTGCTATCAGTATCCCAGACTCCCAGTCGAAAGACCCTGCCTATTTCAACTTTCTGACCAAGCCGGGGAAGCAGGCCATCGCCGAAGCCGTCAACGACATATTTACCAAACAGATGTTCGAGGACCTTTCTGCTATCAAGTTTCGGGCGATACCGCTCACGCTGATCATCAGAGACTGGATGACGGCCAACGGCATCAGCTATGAACAGGAGCATAACATCATACAGAAATATACCCGCATCAAAGAGGCTTACCGCAAATGCGGTGTGAACATATCACGCGGATATAAACACGAGAATATTGGGATGAACAGAAAGAAACGTATAAAGAAACGTTAAAACAAGCGCATTTTCTTACCCACAAGACAGGCCTTTTTTAGATAGGCAGAGATAGTGCGTGATACCCCGAGATAGTGCGTGATACCCCGAGATAGGTAGATATTGTGATAAACAAACAAATATTATGTCTATGATTCAAAATTTGATTAAGATTGAGGTGTGCGACAGTAGCGCCCTCCTTGACGCATTGGTTCTGGATGAGAAAGGTTGCTTCCTCACACGGGATGTTAATTTTGCAGAAGTTAACGCTTTCGGAAACATCCAGGTATCTGATGACAGCAGCTACGAGAACAACGAGCTCGTTTGGACGACCACCATTACTTATAAGGTGAAGTCGAAGGATCCTCAGATGTGGCGACGCAGGGCATTCCGGATGACGGCTATCGACGGCAAGAAGTATCTCGTTGGTACCGGCGTGCGTCCGTTTCCCGTCATCAAGGAGAGCAATCCCTATCCCGATAAGGCGACAGGCCCCACGCTCATGACAGTCACCATAACGTGGAAATCGCTACACGGGATGCTCAGAATCCTATAATATATGGTATTTTCTGTAATTACGCCTCGGCTGTAATTTTGTGGAAAACAACAAATAGAAGCAATCTGTATATGAAATACGATTACTATATAACCGGTGTCATCGGTGAGGAGTATGACTGGTGGACCGGTGAAAGAGGCACTACAGCCGACATGGTGAAGGATTTCCTCAACAGCCACAAGGACAAGGAAGTCAACATCCTCGTCAGTTCCCCGGGCGGTCTTCTGGATCAGGGAATGACCATCGGTGAGCTGATCGCGGCTCATGGCCAGTGCAACATGTACATCGTGGGTATGACTGCCAGTGCTGCCACTCTCCTCTGCATGAAGGCCAAGACCGTCAACATCGCTACAGGCTCTTTGATGCTCATCCACAACAGCAGCCTTGACATCGGCTTCTATGGCTCAGCCAACAAGCAGGCCATCGATAAGCTCGTGAGCAAGTTCCAGTCAAAACGTGACGAACTCGACACCTATGACAAGGCCATCGCTTCGCTCTACTCCTATCGGAACCATAAATCCATCGAGGAGAACATGAAGAAGATGGATGAGGAGAAATGGATGCTTGCCGATGAAGCGAAGGCATTTGGCATCGTGGATTCTGTTTTTGACGATGAGCAG
>ERZ772881.1563-NODE-1563-length-19768-cov-3.123218_pt1 | contig 19768 bp, 28 predicted proteins | sample MGYA00580581_ERZ772881 | MGnify/ENA primary metagenome ERZ772881 (study PRJEB29015, sample SAMEA2737668) | human gut metagenome | biome: human gut; feature: human-associated habitat; material: faeces | place: China | collected 2012 ...
ATGAGCGCATTGATGCGTTCCTGCGCGAAACAGACCGAGAGAAAGTATATCCGACACTGTATTTTTACGACTGGCATCATCGCTTGACCGGTTCGTGCGACATGGGGCGAAAGCAGTTTGCCCGTGACCACGGTGTTGACCTTGAGCACGGCATGATGACGCTGATGGAGTTTTTGGAGCTGACAAAAGACGCTTACGGAGGCGATGTGATTCGAAAAGTGATTAGTAAGATGCAGGAGGTGGAGTGATGGAACGACTAACATACCGTGATAAAGACAGATTCCCGATGATGAAAAAACGTGGTGGAATCAAACAGGGAGGCGTTGAGCGCCTTGCCGCCTACGAGGACACGAGGCTGACGCCGGAAGAAGTGGCAGCTTTGGGAAGACTGTTTGATTACGCTTTGGAAGAATCTAAAACGCTGGCGGAGCAGCTTGCATTGCTCAATCGCATCCGCGAGCTGGCCGAGGCCGACAAGGACGGGCGGCTGGTGGTGCTGCCGTGCAAGGTGGGGGACACGGTGTACATGATCGAGCGCATTTTTGACATTGATAATGGCGTATGCGATGAGATATGCGCCAGAAAGGTAATAGGATACGGCGGGAACAATCTGAATAAATTGTGGCTCATAGGGAGCGGAGGCATATGCAACGTCTCTATTTTCGTTTCGGAGTTTGGCAAGACCGTATTCCTGACCCGCGAGGAGGCGGAGAAAGCCTTAAAAACAAAGGAGGGGTAATATGCCGCATGGTAGCGCAAGTCAGTCTGGCGAGCATAATGGCAACTATAAGCATGGTGGGAAAGGAACAAAACTATACAACGTCTGGCGTGCTATGCGTAAGAGATGCGCCCTTAAGACTGATACGCATTATAAGCGATACGGGGGCCGAGGTATCTCGGTATGCGAAGATTGGCAAAGTTTTTTAGCGTTTAAAAAGTGGGCAGATGAGAACGGGTATAAAGAAGGCCTTACCATTGACAGGGTAGATAATAATGGGGATTATTGCCCAGAAAATTGTCGTTGGGTTGACAGAAAAACTCAGGCAAACAATTTGGAAGTGACTGTGAAAATTAAAGTAATAGATACCGAAAAGACGTTGCATGAGTGGGCTGACTTTTTAGGTATAAACCCGTATACGTTATATGATAGGCTGAGGGCTGGATGGCCGCCAGAACGTGCTCTTTTTGAACGCGTAAGTTTAAATAAATATGAGCACCAAAAGAAAGCATTGGAGGCGATGAAGGATGACTGACATGGAACGCAAAACATTCTGCGCGGCGCTCAGCCGCTACGGCGCGCAGGCGCAGATCACGATGGCCTTTGAGGAGATGGCCGAGCTGCAGGATGTGCTGTGCAAGTTTCTGCGCGGGCGCGTGGACGGCGACACGCTCGCCAACATCGCCGAGGAGATCGCCGACGTCGGGATCATGCTTGACCAGATGGCGATTGAGTTTGAGGTCGAGGACGCGGTGGCGGAGCAGCGGGCATACAAGGTCCGGCGGCTGCGGAGCCGGCTTGAATACGTGTGACAATGCCTAAATACATCGAGCGCACAGAAGAACTCGTGCTTGCCATGAACGCCGGTGCGAGGGCAATCGAAAACACGAAGCGTTATCACGGTGCTGTTTACACCAAAGATTTGTTTGCAGATAACTCACAGGAAATCCCGTACTTGCTGGCTGCCAAAGTGTTGCGGGAAGTAAGCGACGCTCTCGCCGTTGATGCCGTGGTCGTTACGCGGTGCCAGGGCTGTAAGTACAGTTGCAAAGATGGAAACGGACGTACCTGCGAAGGCTATTGGTATGAGCTGAGCAAGTACGCTGTCCCAGTAAAGGACGATGCTTTTTGCAGCTACGGAAAGCCGAAGGAGGGCGCGGAATGAGATTCCTGGTAACACTGGCGCTGGATGCGCCGGACGATGCGGATCCGCAGGGGATCAAGGAAAAAGTGGCGATGGACTTTGAAAAGTACGGCGGCGTGCGCGTGGTCAAGGTCGAGCGCGTGGAAGAGTATCAACAAATGACAATGGAAGGAGATTGACATGCAAAAAATCAACCTGAAGAAGACCACGAAGGAACAAATGCTCAACATGTTGGAAACGGCGTGGCAGGCCAATGCAGGGGCCGACGAGGAGATCGCCGCGCTAAGTAAACGAATTGAAGAACAGAACGACGCGCTTGCCAAGTGTGTTGCCGAGAAAAATAAGTTGCGCGATCAAGCGCGAGACGCAACGGGTAATGCAGAATACTGGCATGGTCGGTTTAACAACGCCTTCAACGTTACAGAGGTACAGCGTCAAAGGATAAAGGAAGACGCTGATGAGCTGCGCCGTGAGCGCGTAAATGTTGAGACGATGACTAATCAAAGAAATGCAGCGATTGCGGAAAGCAAGGACCTGCGCACAAAGCTCGCCGATACCGAGGCGGCGCTTGGGCGGGCGAACGCGGAGGCGTCGCGGCTGACGCATGATTTGACAGTTGCGAAAAATGTGGGTGTGCAGTACGCATCGGCATTTAAGTATGCCGTGGAGCATCCGTTTGAAAACTTGTGGAAGTGGGTCGAGAGAAAGCTGCGGTGGGCCGAATGAAAAGGAAACGTATGATTAAGTTGCTGATGAGCGTTGGCTTTGATAGAAATGCTGCAGTGCGGGAGGCAGACGCGTGCGACGGAAGAACTTCGCATATACGAATTATGAACAGATTATGCGTTGAACTTTTGCGGATTTACTACAAGCAGCTGAAAAATACCGTTATTGAGGGCGATATGACCGGCGCTGTTTCCGGAATGTTGGGAAGTCATCTGTATGGATGAATATTGCATCGTAAAGCAGCGGGCGGGCCCTTTGGTCAAGGTGTTTTCGACGGATCGTGCGTGCTTTTTGCGGAAGAACGGCGAGTGCATCCGTTCCCGCTGCGGGCCGGCAATGAGCCGCACGACCGTCGACAAGCTGGAGCTGCGGCTTGCGCTCTTTGAATACGACGGCGTTTTCCACTCGCTGACGTTCGCGCCGGAGAATCTACCGGCGAATCGAAAAGAGGTACAACAGATCTGGAACACCTACCTCAAGCGCCTTAAGCGCTGGGGCAGCGGCAAGCCGGTCGACTACGTCTATCGCATCGAGGGGCTGCATGACAGCCTGCACATTCACGTTTTTCTGCGCAACAGCGAGTATCCTGCGGTGCTCGTGCGGCGACTGTGGGACTGGGGCGAGGCCTACGATGTACCATACACAAAAAAGAAGATCCTGCAAGAGGACGGCTACCGCAGGCTCGCCCGATATTTTACCAAAGAGCGGCCGGAGGTCGGGCAGCACCCATGGGGGCCGTCGCGGACGCTTAAGCCCAAAGTGCCGCTGCCAGAGGTCAAGACCAGCAAGACCGGCCGTATCTACGTCCCGCGGGATGCGGTCATCTTGCCGCTCGAATACAACGAGGCAAAAAGCGACTGGGGCGTGTACTCGTACAGCAAGTATTTGAGTTACTAAAAAAGCGCTTTTATTTTAGATATTGATTTCTTATTCTTGAAACCTTATGAATATTTACGGACAACCCCCAGAAAGTGAGGAAAAAGCATTGCAAAACAGTGCAAAGACTGCTAAACTGGACACAAAGAACGGATTGATTGTTTGCCCGAACTGCGGGCGGCTCACATCGCAGGCCGTTCGGCCAGACACAGAGGCGCGAAACCTGGTCCTTTGGTGTCGAAGATGCAAGGCATCGAACATCGTGAATATCGAACATGGCGCGTGCTCGCTTAGTAGCCACTGCTGACAAACCCGAATCTCGGGGAGTGTCGGCGGTGGCTTTTGTTTTTTGCCCGGAGGTGATAGCCCGATGGCCTTAAAGCCGCTCCGACCCTGCCGGCATCCCGGCTGCTGCGTGCTGGTGAGCGATGGTTACTGCGACGCCCATCGGCCGCGCGGCGACCGGCGCAGTGAGGAAGCGCAGTCCTGGCGCTGGATGTACCAGACCGACGAGTGGAAGCTCGACCTGCGGCCAGCGCAGCTCCTGCGCGAGCCGTTCTGCCGCGAGTGCGCCCGGCGTGGGCGGCGGGTCCGCGCGACAGACGTGGACCACATCGTCGACCACAAGGGCGACTGGCAGATTTTCTGCGACCGAGACAACCTCGAGAGCCTCTGTCATAGCTGCCATAGCCGCAAGACGGCGCGAGAAATGCACGAGAATCGCAGCAAATCAAAGCGCCGCAGCGCTGCGGCGCGGCAGTAGGCTTGGGCGCTCGGGCGTGTCGCGCGAGCGTCGCGCGGGGCTTCCTTGCAAACCCCTCCCCGGGGTCAGAAAGTTTGGGCGCTGCCCTTGGAAACCGTGAGGCCTCCTGCGAACGAGAAATTTTCCCCACGGGGAGCGACAAGAAGGAAGTGAGAACATGAGCGGAAAGAGACAGCCGACGGCGCTGGTGGAAGCCAATGGCCGGAAGCACCTGACGCAGGCCGAAGCCGACCAGCGGCGCGACCACGAGGTCTATATGCCGCCGGCCGATGTGGTAGATCCGCCGAAGTGGCTGCCGAAACGTCTGTGGGCGGAATACTGCGAGATCGGCGAGATGCTCAACGGCGCAGGCCTGTACGCCGAACTCGACCGCGACGTTCTCGGACAATATTTTATTTGCCGCGATCGCTGGACCAAAGCCGATAAGAAAGCGGCAGCGGCCATCAGCAAGAACGACGAAAAGCTCGCCAAGGAATGGGCGAGCATCCAGGGCGCTTATTTCAAGCAGGCGCGCCAGTGCGCCGAGGCGATGGGGCTCTCCGTCACCTCCCGTTGCCGGATCGTTGTTCCGACCGCAGTTGTCAACGCGGCGGGTACTGTTGCCGGCGACCAGGGCGGGACGGATGAATTCACCGAAATGCTCCGCCGCCGTCAGGACAGCGCCTTGAGCAGGAGCGCAAGCAGTGGCTGAGCGATACGATCAGGAGTCCGGACAGTTTGTCTGCGACTTTATCAGCCGGCTGCCGACGACCGATACCGGCAAACTTTTCAACCTGTATGACTGGCAGCGCAGCGCGCTGATGGAATTCTACGGGACACAGGTGTCCGAACAGGACATCAAGGATATCCCTGCCCCGATCAATGCCGAATGGCTGCGAAAATATTGGTATCTCTATCTTGAGATCCCCAAGAAAAACGGCAAAAGCGAGCTTGCGGCCGCGCTGGGGCTCTATCACCTGTTTGCTGACGGCGAACTGAACGCCGAGGTTTATATCTGCGCGGCGGACAAGGAAAACGCTTCGATCGTCTACAATGCGGCGGTATTCATGGCGACGAGTGCGCCGTGGACGGCAAAAATGGTCGCACGCGGCGAGCTGAAGATCACCGAGAGCCGCAAGCGCATCGAGTACCGCCGCCGGATCAAGACCAGCAACGGCGGATATAAGTGGGTCACTATCGGCGTGATGCAGGTGCTTTCCGCCGAGGCATACAGCAAGCACGGCTACAAGCCGAGCTGTGTCATCTTTGACGAGCTGCACGCCCAGCCGAACCGCGACTTGTGGGACATCATGACCGGCGAAGCGGGCGCAAGCCGAAGCCAGCCGGTGTGGATTGTGCTGACGACGGCCGGCGACGACCCCTGTCGCGGCAGCATCGGGTGGGAGATTCATGATAAGGCGGTCGCGATCCGCGACGCCAGGCAGCTGCGGCGCATCCAGGAAGAAGGCGGCGACGCGCGCAAGGTCCTCTCGCTAAGGCATGCCGCTGACGAGGACCTTGCCGACGCAGAGCGGGAGCTTCTTGAGCGCGATGAGGAAAACTGGCTGCCGATCCTGTACGGCTTGACCGCCATGTTCGGTGACGACCCTGACGATCTTGCCAAACTCGATATCTGGGATGAAAACCTGTGGTATCTCTGCAATCCTTCCCTCGGGAAGCACCTACGGCTGCGCAACGTCCGAATGGAGGCAATGGCCGCCAAAAAGAGTGAAGCAAACGAACGGAAATTTCGCTGGCTGCGCCTGAACCAGTGGATCACGACGAAGGCGGTCAGCTGGATCTCGCTCAATCTGTACGACAAAACGCAGTGGGGGCCGAGCAAGAAGGCGGCACGAGAGGAATTTCTGCACCAGCTGGACGGCATGCTCTGCTACGGTGGCGTCGACCTGTCGACAAGCCGAGATCTGACGGCATTTGTACTGATCTTCCCTCCCCAGCCCGGACTCGACATCGCCGTGATCTGGCCCTATGGCATCTGGAGGCCGGAAGCAACGGTAGATGAAGCTGAAAGCCGAGATCATGTTCCCTATCGAGACTGGGCACGCGCAGGTTTTTTAACACTCTGCCCCGGCGAGGTGAACGATTACGATGACATCGAGTCGCGTATCCGAGAGGCAAGCGAGCGGTTTGACCTGCAGATGGTCGGCTTTGACCCGTATCTGAGCCGCACGATCACGCAGCGACTCGCGCCCGTTGTGCAAACCATTGAGATCCCGCAGGATCTGAAGAACATGAGTCCGGCGATGAAGGAAATGGACGACATGATGCAGCGGCACACGCTGCTGCACGTGCATAACACGTGCTTCAGGACCACATTCGGCAACGTGAGGTGCCATGAAGACGGAAACGGCAATATCAAGCCGATGAAGAACAAATCGACCGGCCGCATCGACCCAACGGTCGCCGCTATCATTGCGATGGCGGTTTGGATGATCGCGAAAAATCAGAAACCCGACCTTGCCGAAGCTGTTGGCCGGCCGGGATTCAGTCTGTGAGGAGAAAAGATGAAAAGAATTGCCGCAGCGGTACAAGGCGCCGCGCTGGTACTTGGATGCGCGCTGATTGCAATAGGAGCGGCTATGATCTACGTTCCGGCCGGAATGATCACAGCGGGAGTCCTGCTTGTCGCAGGAGCTGTGCTCGATGGCTATGACGATACCGACGAGGAAGGAAAGGACGGATCTGAATGAGCGTTATTAAAGGGCTCCGTGCAGCCACCGCACGGTCGCCCACCATCAGAAAAGCGGTGACAGTCGGCGCACTTGCGGCCTCCGGTGGTCTGGCTGCCGGGGAGGACGTACAGAGCGTGGCGCGAAAGCTGAGCGCGGTAGACCGATGTATTGAAGTCCTGAGCGACAGCATGGCGAAGCTGCCGAACTTCGTGATTGACAACCGCAGCCGCGAGCATGTACCGCACGATATCCTGTATCTGCTCAATGTGCGGCCAAACGAGGCGATGACGCCAGCTATCCGCAAAAAAGTGCTGGAGACCAGCCGTCTGGAAGGCGGCAACGGGTACGACTGGATCATCCGCGATCCGTCGACCGGACTGCCGAAGGAGTTGATCCCCGTGCCGTGGCAGCTCGTGCAGCAGTGGCATGACAGCGCAGGCCGCATCTGGTATGACATCACGCATCCGCTCACCGGCGAGCTGATGCGGTTGGCAAATGAAGATGTGTGTCACTATAAAAACGCCACGCGAAACGGTCTGAAAGGCATCGGGACACTGTCACGTGCAGAAGATGTTATTGCCGCGGCGCGTGCAGCGCAGCAGTATGACGCTTCGTACTATCAAAACGGCGGCCAGCCCGGCGGCGTGCTGGAAACAGAAGCCGATCTCGGCGGCTATGCAAAGAACGAGCGCGGCGGCGTACTGACCCGCCCTGACGGATCTGTTGTGACGCTGAAGGATCAGCTGCGCAGCGAATGGGAAAAGGTCCACCTTGGCCCGAGCAACGCACACCGCACGGCGATCCTTGACCTCGGCCTCAAATACACGAGCATCGCCAGTTCGAACCGCGATGCGCAGTTTGTGGAAAATAAGGAGATCTCCGTCAAGGACATTGCCCGCTACTTCGGTGTGCCGCTGTATAAGCTGAACGACGGGGCTCAATCTTACGCTTCCAACGAGCAAAATTCCATCGAGTACGTTGTGAGCACGCTGCATCCGATCGTGACGCAGTATGAAGAAGAGCAGACTTATAAGCTGCTGACCGACAGCGAGCTGAAAAAGGGGCTTGAGATCCGCATCAACATGATGGCTGAGCTCAGGGGCGACGCGGCCAGCCGCGCCAACTGGTACCGCACCATGCGCGACACGGGCGTGCTCTCCGTCAACGAGATCCGCGCGCTGGAGGATCTTCCCTTTATCGACGGCGGAGACACTCATTATGCCAGCCTGAACTATGTGCCGCTGAGCGAATTTGTTGAGCTGAGTCGCCAGCGGGCGGCGGGAAAAGAACCCCCGCCGCAGTAAAACGATGTTTGAAAACTGCATCAAAGGCTTGTGACGCCGAAAGCGATCACCGGGAGTTGACACCCGTTAGGCGAAGAGAGCGAAGACAACAGCGAGCGCAGGCGGCTGAAAACCTGCACAGGGATTTTTTCAAAAACCTCTTGACTTGTTGTTAACAACAGTGTATTCTGTAGTTAGCAACAAGGAGGTGAGAACTTGGCTGAAAAAAGCCGTGCTGAGTATTTTCGAGAACTAAGAAAGGCCAAAAAACAGTTGGTTTTTATGGTCGATAAGGAAAAAGCCGAAGCACTTGACCGAAAGCTCGCCCAAAAAGGCGAAAGCCGGACCGAATGGTTCAGGAAAAAGCTCGACGAAGAACTCAGTGAATAAAAAGGGACGCCCACCCTCCCGCCAAGAAGTTGTGGACGCCCAAATCACCAAACCTTTCGGCTTGATAAATTCATTCTATCAAGCCTCTGAGGGAAAATCAAGGAGGTTTTTATGGAAAGCGACTATGACCTTGCTTCCGTTATCGAGCTGTTCCGTTCCCTGACCGAGCAGGATCAGCAGGATATCCTTGCCATGGCCGCACGGCTGCAAAGCGAGGCGGCACATGGGTAAGCTAATCGACTTGACCGGACAGCGCTTCGGGCGGCTGACGGTAATTTGCAGAAACGGATACGGACACCACAAGCAAAATGCCAAATGGTTATGCCAATGCGACTGCGGAAACGTCAAGGTGGTCGATTCTGCTTGCCTGAGAAATGGAGGTTCTAAGTCCTGCGGTTGTCTGGTTAAGCAGTTAACACGAGAAAGATTCCAGAAGCATCCCCAAAAAAATGAGAGACTATATCGAATCTGGAAAGGTATCCGAACCCGCTGTAACAATCCAAGGTCAAAGAATTACGAAGACTATGGTGGCAGAGGAATACGTGTCTGTCAGTTGTGGGATGATTACGGGGCGTTTGAAAGCTGGGCCTTGCAAAATAATTATGAGGATCATCTAACCATAGACAGGAGAGATAATAACGGAGACTATTCTCCTGAAAATTGCCGATGGGTCGACCGACGTACTCAAGGTAATAATACAAGGCGAAACGTCTATGTGGAACACGATGGTATTTCCAAAACGATCGCGCAATGGGCGAGGCAATATGATATCCCTTACGAAACTTTTCGGTATAGAATCGAGTCGGGCATTCCCTTTGAGAAAGCAATTATAAGATAAAACGGCTACCTCTTTTGCGGAGACGGCTACCAAAACCAACTGAGCGGACGCGCTCTCTTGGCGGCGGCAGCCGTCTCCGCTTTTAGCTTTGTGAGAGGAGTAACCCATGGAAATGATCTACAAGTCTGCAAGGCTTGAAAAGCAGGCTTTGAGCGAAAGAGAGCTTGCACTCATCAACAAGCAGTCCCTTCGGGAGCTGAGTGCAGACGAAGTGTTCGCCTTCCGCCTGGCAGCCTGTGATAACCAGGTAGACCGCGACAACGAGAGGTTCACCGAAAACACACTGGAACAGCTCGCAAAGCTGTACATCGGCAAGACGGTGCTGCTTGATCACGTTTGGAGCGCCAAGTCGCAGACGGCGCGCATCTACAACGCCTATGTGAGCGGCGAGGGTGACGTCAAGCGCCTGATCCTCTGCTGCTACACCGTGCGCACAGAATCAATGGCTGACACGATCTCCGCCATCGAGGGCGGCATTCTGCGCGAATGCAGCGTTGGCTGTACGGTTGAGCATGTGCTTTGCTCCATTTGCGGCGCGGATCAGCGCACAACGCTCTGTCAGCACCACGGCGGCCATGAATACGACGGCAAGATTTGTCATTTTGACCTTGTCGATGCTTGTGAAGCTTATGAGGTCAGCCTTGTGGCTGTTCCTGCGCAGCCGGAAGCCGGTGTCGTTAAAGCGAAGCGCTATGGCGGTACCGAGGGAAAAGAACCCCATGCGCCGGGCGGCGCAGACGATAAAGAGCGCTGGCAGGACGAAGCTGCGCTCGCGCTTGAAAAAATGAGATTTTAAGGAGGATACATCATGCGCAGAAAGTACAATGACCTGCTGGCGAAGCGCGCCGGCATGCTGGCAGAGGCCGAAACGCTGCTGAAGGACGGCAAACGTGAGGACTACAAGTCCAAGATGGCCGAAATCGGCAACATCAACGACGAGATCACGGAGGTCAAGGCCTTCATCGACGAGCAGGACCGCCAGTTCCTGGAACGCAAGGACGATCCCGGCGAGGCGAAGGACAAGGCTGCTGAGCGCGGCAATACCCTGATGAAGGGCGGCAGCATCGCCCTGAGCGCGCAGGAGGTGCGCAAGGGCCTGTATCTTGCCAGCAAGTCCGTCACGCTGGCGACCACCACGCTGGTGGAACCCACTGGCGCGGGCCGCAACATCCGCGACGGCATCGGCAATATGGTCAGCTCCATTATCGACCAGGTCTACGTGCAGGATCTGACCGGCATGGGCTCGTTCCTGGAGCCCTACGTCATCAGCGAGCTGGACGCCAAGGGCGGTAAGGTATCGACCAACGCGGGCAAAGCGCGTACCGCTTCGAGCGACCCGACCTTCGGCGTGGCCAAGATCAGCCCCTATGAGCTGAACACCACGAGCTACGTTGACCGCAACATCTCGCGTCTGAGTCCCGCAGGCTACTACGACAAGATCTACGGCATGGCGCTGCGCGCGATGCGCCGCAAGGCCTGCGGTCTGATCGCCAACGGCGACGGCCAGGCCTCGCCCGACATGTACGGCATCAAGAACGCCAAGAACACGGCGGGCAGCGCGATCTTCGCTTCTGTCGACGTGACGGCCATCAACGAGAACATTCTCGACGAGCTGTTTTTTGCTTACGGCAGCGATGACGCCATCGGCCAGAACGCCCGTCTCTACCTGACCAAGGCAGACCTGAAGGCCATCGGCAAGCTGCGCAACAGCGACAAGGAGCGTGTGTTCAAGATCCGCTACGATGCAGGCAATCCCAACATCGGCACCATTGAGGATGGCGGCACGATCATCCCGTATACGATCCTGCCCGACCTGACGAGCCTGTCCGGTGCGACGCAGTCTGCCAGCGCTGCGATCCAGACGATGCTCTATGGTGACCCGAGCAACTACGAGCTCGGTCTGTTCGGCGACTTCACCGTCCGCGTGGACGAGAGCATCAAGGGCGAGGAGCGTATGCTCACAATCCTGGGCGACACGATGATCGGCGGCAACCTGATTGTCGACAAGGGCTTTGTGGTGGCAACGCTGCCGAAGAGCGGCAGCTGATAACCGATGGGCCTGACGGATGACCGCCGGAAGGCGCTGGCGGAGTACTGCCGTGTAGATGATGACGATGCGCTGCTCAGCGGCTTCTTCATCGCGGCGACCGGGTACATGGAGACCGCAGGCATTCGCGAGCCTGAGATCGGATCTCCGCGCGCGGCACAGTACGACCTGTGCGTTAATTATCTGGTTCTTGATATGTACGACCGAAGAGACGTGAGTTTGGCAGGAACGGTGGTCGCTGACAATCCTGCCTTTCGCCGGATGGTAAATCAGTTAAAACTCAGCGAGCCGGGGTCCGATTCGGGCACCGGCGGTGATGGAGAATGAGCGATGACATCGAAAAGAAATCTGCTGGCCGACAGCCTGCGGCAGCGCGTCGAACTGCTGGAACTGCGGTTTGACCGAGTAAAGAACGTATACTTTTGGGGAGTGCGTCGCGTCTGCTGGGGAGGTGTGACCTTCGACGAGCGCAGCAATCTGTTTTCAAGCGTTGGTATCGGCGCACGCGGGGCAAGCATTGTTATCCGGCCTGACCGGCTGCTCACGCTGCACGGGGCCATGCGCCTTGGTGAGCAGTTTTTCTTTCTGACATCGATCGTGCTGTCGGACGACCGCAGCCGGCAGGAGATTCGTGCGGCCGTATGCGAAAGCGCGACGCTGACGGCAAAGCCGCAGAGCCGCAAGGGGCGCGACGCGCTGAACCGGCCGACGGCGCTTGCCGTGCAGGAGTTCACCTTCCCCGGCGTGCTGACGGAACGGTATTATCGCAGCGCGGCGGACGAGGTCTACCGCGGCGAGGTGCAGCAGCGCGCACTGGTGACACCCAAGGCGGTGGAACTGCGCGCAGGCGACCTCGTCCGGCAGGGCGAGGAAGCGCCCTACACGGTGCGGCAGGTGCTCGACCTGGACCCCTACAAGAACGAATACGTGTTGGAACGGAGCTGGGAGGCGTAAATGCAGAGCGTATACATTCAAGGGCTGGACGAAATTGCAAAGATGCTTGAGATGACGCCCGAGGTGATTCGCGAAGCCAAGGCAGAGTTTCTTGAAGAAGCCGGACGAGTACTGCTTGCAGATATTCAGCGACGTATCGGCGGGAACGGTAATGTTGCGGGAGCTCAAAGATATTACGTCGGCAGCGGCAATGGCTATGTTGCCGTGCGTCCCGCTGCGAGAAACGAGCAGGGTGGTTATCTTATGTCAGGTGACGAAATGTACCCTGCGGGCTATGTTACAAATGCCCTGGAAGGCGGGCATAAGCAGACCGCTGGGCGCTACGTGCCTGCTATCGGCAGGCGGCTGAAGGAAAACCGTGTATTGGGTAAATACATGTATCAGGCAGTCGGCGGGCATGAACTTCAACGTGTTGCAGAGGAAGGCGCTGAGGTGATCGAAAACAAAGTACGCGCACATCTGGAGGGTCGATCGCATAAACACCCGAATACATATTCTGATATGGAGTACGCTGCTGTGCTGCGCGCGAGAGAAATGCAGGCGGCCGCAAATGCGGCAGGGAAAAAGATATGGGAGATGCACGGATGAACAGCATGGATATCCTGGACGCGCTGAATGCGCGGCTGCTGGAACGCTGGCCGGACCGGACGGTCTACATCGACGTCTGCCCGATCGACTATGAACGTCCCTCCTTCTGGCTCTCGGTCACAAAGGACGACCGCACGAGGGTGACGCCAAGGCTCTGCCGGCGCAGCGTGCAGATCCGCCTGACGCTGCACGACGAGGCCGACGAGCACTACGACATCCACTGGCAGCGGCTGAACGACGAGGTTTCGGCATGCCTCGACCTGCTGGGCGGTAGCCTGCACGTGGGGGCGCGGAGACTGCTGCCGCAGCTGCAGAGCGCGCCGCGCGAGGCGGACCGCGCGAGCGTGCTGCTGAATTTTGAATTTATGGAACAGGTGCAGGAGGCGCAGCCGGAGATCCCGGCGGCGGATTCCTGCGAGATCTCCGTGCAGGTAAACGGCGGAGAAATTTATCAAAGGAGCGAATGAGTATGGGACTGCCTGAACTCACTTTTACCCTGAAAAAAGCCGCGGAGACGGTATCAACCCGCATTTCCCGCGGCGCTGTCGCGCTGATCCTGCGCGACGCCAAAGCGAACGGCGTACACGTCGTTTGCCAGGAGAGCGATATCCCGACGACGCTCGGCGCGGACAATATCGCATACATCAAGCGTACCCTGATGGGCTACATCAACCGCCCGAGCACTGTGTACGTCTCCGTTGTGCCGGCGGCCGGAACGATCGCGGCAGGCTTCGGCGCGCTGGCGGCCTACACCTATGACTACATCGCGGGCCCACCCGACATCTCTGCCGAAGACGCCACAGCGCTTGCCGCGCTCGTCAAGGAGCGCCGCAAGCTGCGCTATATCGGCAAGGCGGTGCTGCCCAACACTGCGGCGGATTATGAGGGCGTCATCAACTTTGTGTCTGCCGGTATCGCCGCCGGCGGCAAGACGGCTTTCTCTGCCGCGGCTTACTGCTCGCGCATTGCGGGTATGCTGGCTGGTACCCCCGCGCAGTGCAGCGCGACCTATGCGCAGCTGAACGAGGTGACCGGCGTGACGGCGACCGAGAACCCCGACGCAGCGGTCGACGCCGGCAAGCTCTTCATCATCGACGACGGCCGCGTGCGCAAGCTGAGCCGCGCCGTGACCAGCAAGGTCACGATCGGCGACACGGAACCCGAGGCGCTCAAGAAGATCAAGATGACCACGGCCATCGACCTGATCCGCTACTACGCCGTCTCGAGCGTCGAGGACGACTACTTCGGCAAGTGCGCCAACACCTATGATGACAAGTGCGTCCTGCTGCTGGCGATGCAGGACTACCTCAAGAGTCTGGAGGACTCCAAGGTGCTGGAGAGCGGCTCGTCCGGCGCGGTGCTCGACGCCGACGCGACGCGCAAGTATCTCATCACCGCCGCCGGCGACGATGCCACCGAGGCAGAGCGCATCAAAAAGCTCAGCGACAATGAGGTCATCAAGGAGAACACCGGCAGCAAGGTGTTTTTGAAGCTCTACGGTAACATCATGGACGCCATGGAAGACTTCGCCATCGTTTTCGAGGTCTCTCCGAGCGTCATTGCCGCCTGATAGGAGGAAACACACATGAGTGAAGCTATTGACGCCGCGCTGGTACGTAGCGGCACATGGGGCAGCCTGTGGATCGACGGTGAACAGGTCGCCGAGTGCTACGGCTGCCAGGCTAAGATCAGCAAGACCAAGGAGAGCGTTCCCCGTTGCCGCGCCATGATGGAGGACAGCAAGCTCGTATCCACCAAGGGCACCGGCTCCATCCGCATCTATAACGCGACTTCCCGCCTCATTGAGCTGGAGGGCGAGGCGCTCAAGACCGGCAAGGACCTGCGCCACACGATCATCAGCAATCTGGACGACCCCGATAACCCGAACAACCAGCGCATCGCGCTCATGGGCGTCAGCTTTGACGACCTGACGCTTGCGGACTGGGAGGCCGCCAAGCTCGGGCAGATCGAGTCCCCGTTCACATTCAACGACTATCAGATGCTGGACACCTGAAAATATTGCGCAGCACCGTCGGGAGACCGGCGGCGCTGCGCATAGTCAAATTTGGAGGGAATTATGGAAAATACCATCGTCAATCAGAATGTCACCGCAGAGCAGCCGTCTGTGCTGGATCTGCTGCTGGGCGAAAAGGTCGTCAATGTGGCGAAGCACCTGCCGACGGCCAAGTTTGAGATCCCGCGCCTGAGCGAAGCAGCCGGCACGCCGGTCATCTTCACGCTGCAGGCCTTGCCCTATGGGCGCGTGCAGGACATCAGCCGTCTCGAGCAGGACGCCGAGCTTCAGATCTTGCTGGCGGGCTGCATCGACCCCGACCTGAAGAGCGCGTCGCTGCAGCACAAATTTGGCGGGATCACGCCGGCGGAGACGCTCAAGGCGATGCTGCTGCCCGGCGAAATCGCCGATCTGAGCCGCGAGGTTGAACGTCTGAGCGGCTATCGCCGCGCGACCATCGAAAAGGTAAAAAACGCCTGACGGAGGGCAGCGATCCGGAGCTGGGACTCACCTACTACCTTTTCCACGTGCACGGTATCCTGCCAGGCGACTACTACGGCCGCCCGCAGGGAGAAAAGGACCTCATCTGGGCGCTGTCCTCCTATGAGGCTGCTGCATGCAGCCGCCCCGCGCCGCGCAGCAAAGCCATCAAGGTCACGCGGGGTAAAAAATAAAGCCGCCCATTCGGGCGGCTGAAACTCTAAATGAAAAATGGAAGCAATACCGCAATCAGAAGTGAGACTGCTATTGTGATGATAGATGTCTTCGTCATAGGTATCACGCTCCTTGCTTTCATTATATGCATTTTCGCAACAAAGTCAATGATAAGGCGGTGAAAGAATTGCCAGAAACCTCAATCGTAATCAAGACGCAAGACAAGTCTTCTGAGGGGATGAAGACGATTGCGAAGAACGCCGCCGATCTCGGCAGTAAGCTCCGTGAACTTCAGGACAAAGCGCATTCTCTCAGTAAAGAGAAAGCTACGCTCAATGCGAACTTCGATAAAGCAAAAAAAGAGCTGACCGAAGCAAAGAAAAAATTCAATGAGACGCAGGATGCCATGGATGGCCTCAAGATGGAGGCCGCACAGGCGAACTTCGATAATTTATCCTATCAGTTCCGTTCCGTCAGCAAAGAAGCCGAAAAGGCCCGCAAGGAGATCGAAAACCTTGACACGAAGGCCAACAAGGCGATGAACAGCTCGGGCGGCATAGGCGGCGGCTTCAAGTCGATCACAAACGCACTCGTCACTATGCAGGCAGCGCAGATGATTGGCGGCGCAGTACAAGGATCTCTAAACACAAAAATCGGCAGTGCTTTGGGAAGCGATTCCGGTACCCTTGCATCCAGCATGATCTCCTCTGTGCTCTCCGGCGCAATAACCGGGTCAGCATTTGGGCCGCTCGGCGTGCTGGCAGGTGCCACAGTAGGCGGCATTACCGGAGCAATATCGGGAAGTGCACAACGATATGAATCGCAGGATTCCTCCTTCAAGTCTTACGTGCAGGACGCTGTGCAGGAGCAGCTGGACGCGCAGAGCGAGTCGCTGACGAGCGGCAGCTCGATCGCCGCGGGGCGCGAGACCGACAAAATCTCCTTCACGACGCTGTTCGGCAGCAAAGAGACCGCGGACAGCTATCTCACAAACCTTGTCGGCATGGCCAACTCGACGCCGTTTCTTTATGACGACCTGACAAGCATGAGCAAGACGCTCGCGACCTACGGCTACGATGCAGACAGCATCCTGCCGGTCTTGCAGACCATCGGCGACGCGGGCGCGGCGCTCGGCCAGTCTACGAACGATATGACCGCCGTGGCCACGGCCATCGGCCGCATGAAGAGCAGCAACAAGACGACGCTCGAATACCTCAACATCCTCAATGACCGCGGTATCGGCGCGGTCGGGATGCTCTCTGACGCATACGGCGTGGATCAGGGCACGATGTACAGCATGATCTCCAAGGGCGAAGTTGCCGGGCAGGACGCTGCCAGGATCATTCTGGACGCGCTCTCGGACAGCTTTGCAGGGTCAATGGAGGCGCAGTCCAAGACCTTCAGCGGCATCACATCCACCATTGAGGGCCTGCAACAGGAGCTCGACAACGCCATGGGCGAAGGCTACAACCAGACGCGCATGCAGGGCCTTGAGGCGCAGAAGGAATGGCTCGCCGGTGACAGTGGCCAGGAAATGCAGGAAGCCTACACCGCGATCGGTGCCTGGAAGGCCTCGCTGGAAAATGCCAAAGAACAGTACATCCGCGACGCGATGAACGACGCCATGGGCAGCGAGGCGTATAAAACCGCCGAAGCCGAAGGCGACGCTGCCGAGATGGGCCGTATCTTGATGAAGGCGAAAATCGACGGCATGAACGAGTATAACGCCAACGAAGGCAAGGATGAAGAACTCGCCCAAGAGCTGAGCCTGATCGAGTCTGTGCGCGACGATACGGCGCTCAACAATTCTTACTGGAATGCCGGTTATACGCTCGGACAGGAGTTTTCCAAGGGCCGCGCCGCAGCGACAACGGATTCCGCCTGGGCGGATGCGGTGAACAATTTCAATTCCGGTTATACGAAGCACCGTTCCGGCCACCAGCGCGCCATGGGCATCGACTACGTCCCTTATGATAACTTCCCCGCCCTGCTGCATGAGGGTGAAAAGGTCCTGACGGCCGGCGAGGCCAGGCAGGAGAAAAACGGCGTCAGCGGCATTCAGATCGTCATGAACGGCACTGTCATCCGCGAGGAGGCAGACGTTCAGCGCATAGCGCAAGAAATGCTCAACAAGCTGGAAGAAGCCAACATGAGGGGGTAATGCCATGCAATTCTGTTTTATTGCGAACGGCGACGTGCTGACACTGCCGATCACGCCCGCCTCTTACGAGTGGACGACGGGAAAGAACATGGAGACCATCAATATTTCCGAGTTGGGTGATGTTTATCTCCCGGGTGGTCGCAGCCGGCACAGCGGTTCGATTGATTGCCTGCTCCCCTTTCGGGATTACCCTTTTATCATTGCAGGGGCAATCCTCGACCCCGGTTATTATCTGGAGCCGCTGCGCTACTGGGCGGCTGAAAAGATCCCCGTGCGATACATTGTGACAGAAAGCGATATCAATGCGCTTGTGTATATCGAGAGCGTGACGGCAAAGGAGCAGGACGGCACGGGTGATGTTTATTGTACGATCTCTCTGCGCGAGTATGTAGATCTGGAGGCACAGGAGGTCGCAACGCTCAACACGACGCGCTATACCGGCAACAGCGGCCGCAAGAGCGACGCCGCGAAGGACATCGCCTATCACCGCGTCGTCTCCGGAGACACGCTCAGCATGCTCTGCCGGCGCACCTACGGCGACGGCACGGCGAGCTACTACAACGCCCTTGCCAAATATAACGGCATCAGCAATCCGCACCTGATCTACGTCGGGCAGACGATCAAGCTGCCGCCGAAGGATATTCTTCTGGGAGGCGGCTGATGGAGATATATTTGACACATGACCAGTCGACCCGCCGCATCACGGATATCCTGCTCAACTGGTCCTGGAGCGGCGATAAGTCGACGCTGGTGCGCCAGCTCGTCGCCGAGATCGTTTTTGATGAGTCGACCGGCCTGCCCGTCCCTCAGATGGGCGACGCCGTGATGATGACGGACGACTCCGGCAATCCGATTTTTGACGGGGTGATCCTGCGCAGGAGCGCGGGCAGCGAGGAGACAAGCATGAGCTTTACGTGCTTCGACCGCGGAATCTACTGCCGGCGCAACGACGGCACCTATAAATTCCGCGACGCGACACCGGAGAGCATTACCCGCCAGGTCTGCGCCGACTACGAGATCCCCGTCGTGTCGCTGCCGTCGACCGGCGTGAAGATCAACCGCAAATTTGCAGGCGTCGCACTGGATAAGATTTTTGAAACGGTCTGGACGTTGGCTACACAGCAGACTGAGAGGAAATATGCCATCACCTACACGCCGAAAGGCCTTCTGGTGGCCGTCCGAGACGTCAGCGAGCGCAGTATCGTACTCAAAGCCGAGTCCAACCTGATGGACGCCAGGACGGTGGAGGACGCGACAAACATAGTCAACAGCGTGGCCATCTACGACGCCGACGGCAGCTTTCAGCGCCGCGTGGGTACCGATGATGCGCAAAAGCTCTTCGGCATGATGGAGCGCCATCTGACCGAAAATGCCTCATCTGACGTCGACATCGACAAGGAGGCGCAGGCCCTTCTTGATGAAGGTGGTATGGCGCAAACGGTCACGGTCGATGTTCTTGGAGATCTCTCGCTGATCACCGGTCAGACGGTCGTCGTGCGGGAGAACAAGACCGGCCTGCAGGGGATCTTCTGGATCGACGCAGACGTCCATACCTGGAAGCGCGGAAATTACTACTGCAAGCTAACACTCAACTGCCGGAACGTCGTTTCCGGCAACATTGCTGGAGGTGATGTGACATGAGTCAGGATCAGAGCGCACGCGATCCATTCGTCGGGATCAACCGCCATATTTCGAAACGCGCCGAGGGCGAGCAGCGCCCCGCTTACACGATTGGGAAAATCCTATCATTGAATCCCGTGAAGATCCGCGCAGACGGCATCGACCTTGAGAAAGAGGACCTTCGTGTAGCGGAATCCATGTATCCCAATTTTCTGGCAGATGTCGAAGCACGCGAAGAAAACGGCATCGAAACGCTGCTGCCTGAGAAGCTGGTGCAGGTCACGCAGAGCGCCATCGGTCCGTTTGTTTTTCTCCGGCCG
>ERZ772881.1598-NODE-1598-length-19416-cov-5.266980_pt1 | contig 19416 bp, 14 predicted proteins | sample MGYA00580581_ERZ772881 | MGnify/ENA primary metagenome ERZ772881 (study PRJEB29015, sample SAMEA2737668) | human gut metagenome | biome: human gut; feature: human-associated habitat; material: faeces | place: China | collected 2012 ...
CAAGTTCTTCGATAGCAGCTTTGTTTGCGTGATTCTTGATGTCCGAGAACGTTGTGCCGGGAGCGGTTACGCCGGGAACATTCACAGAAGCGTCCACATTGCCCTTGTTGACGCTTGTGCTGGGTTTCGAGGTGTTCTTGGTCACATCGCCCATACGGTACAGGCTGTTTTCGCCATTTGCCGCGCGGTCAATGGCGACCAAAGCGTAAAAGCCCTGTTCCGCAGACATCTGGTTGTTGCCGTCCGAACCGTCGAGAACGTGGTAGAAGCCGCCGTTAGACTGCCGGAACGAGAGAAGATTTTCCGTCAGCGTGTGGCCGTTTTTCACAAAGCGGCTGTCTCCAAGGTCAATTCCAAGCTCACAGAGCGCGACCACGACCTGCGCGACAGATTCGACGTTCGTCGTTCCCCACGACGCATAGCCGCCTTTGCTGTCCTGCACATCGGAGAGATAATCCAGTGCCTTGTCTGTTGCGCTCTTGACCGCTTTCTGGTCCTGATATTTTGCCAACGCCTGCAATGCCATTGCGGTAATATCCACATCAGAATCGCCTGTGTCAGTCAAAGACCATCCACCGTCTTTTTTCTGATTCTTGACGATCTCATCGATGTAGAGCTGCCGGGTTGCCTGCGTTTTTGCGGCGGGATTTTGGGGAATATCGTAATTGCCGGAATCCAGCGCGATCAATGCCCAAATGGGGCCGTTCATGCCCTGCCAGATCGTTTTTTCAAAATCGCCCAGCGGGGTCAGAAGATTGTAGCCCGCGACCTTGGACGGATCGCGTCCAATGGCGGTCAGCGCGAGGATGACGCGGGAATACTCAGTGTATTTTCTTTCATGCAGCACGCCAGAGCAATTCTTGACGTACTTCTCGACGCGAGCATAGTAATCTTCATAGTAATTTGCGGGAACAGAATAGCCGGAACGAGCAAGACCGATAATTGCCCATTCGCCGCCGATGGAGCCGACTTCCGGAGACTTCACGGAAGAGAGCATAAAAGCGGCGCTTGACTGCACCTCACTCTGGACGCTGGACGCTGCAAATGTGGGAACAGCCAGCGAGAACAGGACGGAAAACGCCAGAATCAGCGCTGCAAATTTACGAATTTGCTTCATATTTTAATCCCCCTATAATGCGGCAAGCAGGGCTGCCCCCAAAGGGGGGCAGTCCTGTGCTGCAAAGTGTTATTTGGTGGTTGCTACATTTTCCACGAAACGGTGGAGAATAGCTGCAACCTGTGCGCGGGTGGCGTTGCCGGTCGGCATGAGCTTACCGGCGGAGCCGTTGACCAGCTTTTCGGCAACAGCCCATTCCAGCGAAGCCGCGGCATAGCCGGACACGCTTGCATGGTCTGTAAAACCGTTCAGGCCGGAGCTTGCGGCGGTATTGTACTTCTTGTGCTGCGCATAGCGGTACAGGATCGCTGCCATCTGCTCACGGGTGACGTTTGCGTTCGGGCTGAACATTGTGGTGCTGGTACCGTTGACGATGCCGTTGTCGGCTGCCCACGTCACAGCGTCCTCATAGTATCCATTGTACTGGACATCCGAGAAACCGCTGCGGCCATAAACCGTAGGTTCACCCTCCAAGCGATACAGAACCGTGACAAGCATCGCGCGGGTCATGGATGCGTTCGGAGAGAACGTTGTGTCGCTCGTGCCTGCGAACAGACCGTTTTCATACGCGAATGCAACATCCTCGTAGAACCAGTCGCTTTCACGCACGTCCGTGAACGGAAGTTTACCATTGGTGAACTCAACTTCGATTCTGGTCGATACCGTGAGCTTGTCAATGGTATAGGTCTTGACTGCGCCGACAGACTTGCCGTTGACCTTGACGTCCTTGACCTTATAGCCGGTGTCCGGTTTGAAGGTGAAGGTGACAGACTTGCCGATATGCTGGAATGTCAGCTTTGGCTCGACCGTGCCGTTCTTGCCAACCTTCAGAATCTTACCCAGCAGCTCATTGACATACTGTTCGGGGCTGATGTCCGCAGCGCGGAGCCAGCCGTTGTAGTAGGTTCCATTGCCAAGCGACGGGTAATTCGGATCGTTAAACCAGTCGGCGACTTCATGCGAATAGTCGTTGACATAGTGCCAGACAACCACGTCATTGTCGTTCAGTGTCCAGTTCTTGAGACCCTGATTCGGATGCGTGCCGTTGACGGTGTACATCCAGCCAGATTTCTTGCCGTTGGTGAACTCGCTCAAGGCGTATCCGCCAAGGCAGGACGGGGCATAGATGGTGCTGACATAGTTGCTTTCCGCACCGATGTAGCGCAAGCCTGCATCGCTCATGGCTTCGGTAAAGAGGTCATAAACCGTAGCGTTCTCTTGCAGCGCATACGTTTTGGTGGGAACCCACGTGACGTATTCGGGCAGATAGCTGTCCTTTGTCAGGTCAACATCCTGCGTTGCTTCGAGCGCGCCGATGAGACGGAATGTGATTTCAATATCACCCGGTTTTACAGCATCGAGATCAGTAATAGCTTTTTCATAGATGGCCGTGACACGCTCGCAGGATTCCGCAGCGTTCATATCCGTCTGTGCCTGCTGGAGAATGCTTGCGAGTTTCTTCTTTGCGGCGGTACCGTACTTCTTGGTTTTGTCGTTCAGAAGATCATCATAGTGCGCTTTTAATGCCTTGTACTGATCTATCTGCTTCTGCTTCAGAATTGCCTTGTACGAAGTTTCGGCAGCGGTCAGGGTATTGTAGTTTTTTACCTTTGCCTTGTCAGCAGCAGAGAGCTTGTTGTAGGCATTGCGCGCTTCCGCAATCGCGTTATAGCTGGATTCATCGACGTTGCCAATCTGGTTGATCATGTCAATGACTTCCTGCGCGCCTGCATCCTCGCGCTTCTGCACATCAGACATATCATACAGACTGTTGCGTTTGTTCACAAAGCGGTCATACGCAACGAGCGTGTATGCTGCCTGTTCGGACGACATTTGATTAACAGTACCAGCACCGCCAGTGCTTGGGTCTACCTTAACATGCAGGAAACCGCCAGTTGTTTCGTCCGCATAGCTCAGGAAGTTTGACAAAACGCTGATGCCTTTATATTGGAATCTGCTATCAGTTTTTGCATCAATATTCAGAGCAGACAGTGCAACAATAACCTGTGCAGCGGATTCAGAGCTACCACAATCTCCGGTAGTTTGATACTTTTGCGACAGCCATGTCAAGGCTTTTTCAATAGCCTCAGCTACCGCACTGTTTGTTGCACGGTATGGAGCCAGTGCTTGAATAACCATAGCAGTTGCATCTACATCAGCGCCAGCATGCTCGCCGTCAATTCCCCATGCGCCGCTATCAAGCTGTGTGCGACAAAGCGTATTGAGCCAGGCGTTACGTGCTGTATTTCCAGTATCATCATCGTAGTAGTTGCCAGAATCCAGCGCGATCAGCGCAAAAGCTGTACCATTATTTCCTTGTTCGGAGACTCGGTAAGTACCGCTTGAAGTCTTGTCAAACAGCGGAGAGACGAGATTGTAAACCCTACCATTCGAGCCAGTGAACTCTGTTGCATCTTCACCTAGCGCTGTCAAGGCTAGAATCAATCTGGAATACTCTGTGCGCTTAATTTGAGTCGGAGACTGATCCAGATTACCATTTAGTGCAGCAACTGCCGCAGCGGTGTTGCTGAGGTAAGTATCATACCAAACAGTAGCGTTGACATTCCCTCTTGCTTCTGCCAGAATTGCCCATTCCGTCCCAACCGATTCTCCGTAACCATACGATGGGTTTGGCGCTTCTTTCTTGACATATGCAAGGACATTTCTCAGATAGTCCTCGTAAATCGCAGTCGACCCGAGATTATTGAGGGCTTCTTCCGCCGCAAGCAGTTTATCGAGGTTTTGAATTTGTTCCTGCTGCTCGGTAGTTAGAGCCTTGTACGCAGCTCGTGCAGCTTCAATCGTAGCGCGAGACTGTGCTGTAACAGCATCTTTACCAGGCAGATTTGCAAGCATACCATCAACATAAGCTACTTCCAACGTTGACATTTCACTGATAGCCGATGCCAACCTGGATTCTTCATACGCTGTCAGATACTTTTTCTGTGCCGTGGTTAAAGCGTTATAAGCGTCGCTTGCGCTGTGAACAGTTTCTTTGTCCTTGATCGTCAGCTTGCTCGGTAAAGACTGAAGAAGCTGGGAAACTACGTTTGCTGCCTCCATGTCCGTAATCTTTGCACGGCATTTTTTCAGCTTTGCAACCAGCGCCGAGTCAAGATCATCGCGTTCCGACTGCTTTAGCGAATCATAAAGACCGCCTGCTGTGCGGACTGCCTTTGCATCTGCAAGCGTGAGTTGCCCGACTTCGGGAAGTTCCTCAATCATTGCCGCTGCATCGGAAACGCTGCCGCTTTGAATTACTTGAACCGTATACTTAGTTGGAACAGTGACCTTTCCAGTATACGCATATGTGTTCATGGTTGGCCACGCTGTTTCACCGATGCCAATATAAACCACGTCACCCGGCGTAACTGGAATAAACTCGCCGTTGCTATAGCGCTGCGTTTCATCCAGATATGTATTCAGATACATACGGGCTTGATAATTCTTATTAGCAGCAGTATAGAACAGCTTGATGTTTGCCGCCGTACCACTCTCATTGACCGGGAGAACCAACACATAGTCCGTTGTTGAACCGGAGAAAGTGGGAGACAGCTCACCGCCGGTTGCGGACAGTGCTTTTAGCGAGGTGTCGGTGTTTTCCCACGAAGCACCGAGATCCAGGCCAAGACCAGTTGTTGTATACATGACGCGAATTACATCGCCGTCTTTCAGCTTTCCATTCGTATAACCGAACTGCGCGAAGCCTTCGTTTACCATCCAGTCGTTGAGCGTACCCATCCAGCCGGATTGCTTGCCGCCACTAAATTCACCAAGAGACTTGCCGTCTTTGCTGATGGACGCGATATAAGTGGTTTTGGTGTAGGAATCGCTTGTCAGCGTCTCATAGCCATTCCACTTGTAACCGCCAATTTCCAGAGCCTTGAGTACCATAGTCATCATGGTGTCGTTCTCACCGAGATCATATCGCCCGGTGAAAATCGTCCCGGTGAAATCGCCATCGGCGAAGGTGGTGTTTTCCATGCTGACGGTAACAGTGCCAACTTTCGTGCCGGAGTCAAAGCTGGCCTTGCCGCTGATCGGGGTTTCGCCGATCTTCGGCACAGATGCCATGTCGGCAAGTGCCTTGGACTTCGCAGTGTTCACAGCTTCGATGGTGAGGTCGTCGGCTTCCATTGCCTTTTTGAACGTGTCGCGCGCGGCCTTGAGTGCTGCCTTGCCCGCATCGTCATACTGCGACGGGTCGGACAGGTAATCATTGTAGGCAGCGTCAACTACGCTGATTGCGTTCGCCTTTGCGGTGGCCAGCTTTTCAGCGACAGTGGCGACAGGACCCCATGTGATCGTGACCGTGACATTCTTATAGGGCATGGTGAATGCCGCGTAAGCATCTGCGAAGCGCATGTTGACGGAATCTCTATCCTTACCAAGATAGGTGGAGTAGTCCATCGTCGTGTATGCGCCGGTGCTTACATTTCTAGTTTCAATACCCTGATAGCGAATACTCTTGATCTCATACGGTTTTCCACCAATTTTGACAGTCAAATCGCCGTCAACATTGTATGTAAGGTTTCCGTAATCAGAAAGAGATAGTCCCTCGTCCTTGATTTCCCAGCCGTTGCCGCTTACGGTGTGGCTTTCGCTGTTTCTCACATAGTAATAAGCCATGTAATCCACATCAATCGGCAAACGAATCTGTGTCAACGGTGCAGCTTCTGTAACTGTTGCGGTACTACGGTTCACATAGCTGTGGAACGTAAATCCGGGCAGTAACTCTGCGCCCTGTCCGGTTGCACCACCAACAGCATCCTGCTTGGCAGGATTCTCCCGGAAGTACGCCGCCATATTGTTGAGTGCTGTGGTCGCTTCGGTCGTATCGCCCTCGATCTTCAGCGTCAGCGTATAGTTCTGTTCTGCCGGTAAATTGCCGCCAGCCGCAGCCGCGATCGCGTTGTACTTCTCCAGCTCCTCGCCCGTGATCTGCGAGCGCTGGTAGCTGCTCATGCCGTTGTAGCAGCTCAGAAGCGCATCGACCGTGGGCTTCACGCTGGACGTAATCAGCGTAACATCGTCTGGAAGCTGGTGCAGAAGGGTGCGGAATGTTTTGAGATTCTTCTCATTTTCCACGGTGGTATCGTCCTGCAACTTCCGGATGGCGATGATCGCCGTCTGCTGTGCATCATAGGCGTCGCCGGTCGAAGCCGCGCTCGAAATCCTGTTCTTGCCGGTCGTGTAGGCGTTTTTCAGCGCCGTCCACGTCTCCGGACGGAAGTAGGATTCCGGATATGCCTGATACACCTGATCCAGCTTGTTTTGCAGGGCGGTCTTGACAGCTGCGGGGTTCGAGGATGCCGTGATATGCACCCAGACCGACGCGCCGCTGTTGACGCTGTGGTAGGTACCCTTCGACCATTCATCGGTGTAGTTTGGCTGGTTGCCGATCTCGTCTTCTGTCAGGTCGTAGGCTTGCAGGAGATACCAACCCTCGCGGTAAACTGTCAGGCTTGCGCTACCGTTGGCATCGGTCACGATTGCTGCGCCGTCCGCAGACAGCTTGGTTGTCGTGACCTTCCCGCCGCGCTCCGCCTGCGGCTCACTGAGGAACAGCGTCATACCGGATGCAGGCGTTTTGCTGCCTGTGTACGCGCCCAAATAGGCATAGGCTTCCTCGACCGAGACAGTAAAGGCTTTGCCCGCTTCGGCGGTGATGTCCGCGTCCGTTTTGAAATTCGTCTGCTTTACCGAGTCAAGGTACTGCCACGGTGCAGCTTCAATCGTTCCCAGCGTTGCGCCTAAAGTCGACCGCGGATCAAACGTCGGGATAAGACAAACCTGATCGCCGGGATGAAGCGTGGGGTTTCCAGTTTTCAGCGTAACTTCAAAGCGCGGCATCAGATAGCTCTTTCCGACGAGTACGCCGTTAATCATAACTGCGTATTTGCTGCTGTGTTTTGTAACAGCGTACTTTGCCACAAGATCGTTAAGCGTGCTGCCTGCATCCATCTCGGCACTTTCCAGCACGCCAGTTGCTGGGGAGTTGGTGCGCGCGTTGCTGTTATCTGTGACTTCAAAATCAACGGTAAATTTGTTTGCTGTAACAAGACGATAGTAGTATGCGTCATACAGATCGTCATAGACTTTCTGATAGGCCGCAGCTGCCGCTTTGTCTGCCCACGTTCCGGTGAGCGTCGGCGCGGTCGCTGCGTTTGCCGCAATCAATGCCGTCTGGAACGAAGCCCAGCTCTCTGCGGTGTAGTCCGCTTCGGCTGCGCGGCTTGCCTGCGCAATCAGCTTCGGAAGGAGCTTGGACACAAGCGCCACCTTATCCTGCGATTCGCCGTAGCTCAAAGCAAGACACAGGTTGCCCTGCGCCTGCGTCAGCGCAGTCGCAGCTGCGTCGACCTTGCTCTGCGTGATCGCGTCGTCGCCGGGCGTTCCTTCATGCTTCGGACCCCAGTTCCGCTCGGTCGCTTCTCGCGTTTCCGCGTCATAGAGGTCAGTCAGCATTGTCTCTGCCGCTGCCTTTGATTCGGCAAACGGCGTCCACGTTGCTGCGGTGTACTGACTTTCGCTCTTGGCTGTGGCATCCTGCACAGCTTCGTACAGGACCGTCGCGTTGACCTCTGTTTCCGGGATCAGGTTGGCGATTGCCTTTGACAGCGCACTGTTTTCATTGGCGGTATCCAGTGAAGCAGTTGCAGCATCAACCTCTGTCTGCGTTGCATTCTCATTATCATAGACAGCCTGCGCCGCAGTGATAACCGCCTGCATTTCAGCCCAAAATCCGACTTTGTTGGTGCTTGGCGTTTTGCCGTTCCAGCGGTCATTGTTGGTGTAACAATTAGTCGGAAGAGTCTGATTCAATGCGGCAGTTAATTCGGTTTTATCAACCGTATCTGCAATACACCATTCAATGAGAAGATACCCGATGTTTTCCATGCTGTCATCTGCAACAAAGAAAAGCAAGCACTTTGCATCATCAGATAGATTAGTATTCAGTGATAATGCATTACTGGCTACGGCATTGGTATAATTAGTAGTCGCTGCACTGTAAACGGAGTTACTCTCTGCGCGAGTGATTGTCTGTCGTGATTCCCACTCGGCCCCTGTATCAAAACCAACATAACAGCTACCTGCGGCCGTTCGTTTTAGTTCATTTCCGCCATTGATTTGGAGAAGATACACGGGCCAGCCTGATGTAGGTGTTTCAATCATTCCGGCAAACGCCGCTGGCGTAAAATTACAAGAACCAGCTAGTGTGCCTTGCGAAAAAAAGTCAGCAGTTAGATTTACTTGATTATTGTCTGTTGCAAGCACTGACCCTACTGCAGAGAACAGTAAAACAAGTGCCAAAATGAGCGAAAAAAAACGGTGGTGTGCGGCATATGCCGCACACCACGTATTCGTAGAAGTTTTTAGTTTCATTTGAAATGTTTATTTACCTTTAACAACGGCAACAATCGGAGCTTCTGTTCCGTTCTGTGTGATGATCTGGTAAAGCTGCCCAGACACGACACTGAGGGTATATCCGCTTGCTGCGCCAGTAACCGCCACACCATTGATATAGACGTGTTCTGCACTGGAGGTAACTTTCCAATCACCCGCAGCTACTGGAGTAATGCTCGTGTCGCTAAGGTTGTACGATGCAAAGCCCTTAGCAATTTTCAGGCTCGTTGTTGCTGCACCAGAACCGGTACCAGTTGCCTTAAACAGCCCGCAGAACTCGGCAGAAGTTTCGCCGAAGATGCTGGGGGTCGTAAACGCCGTACCATCGCTGGTCAGCGCCGCAGCGGTGTAAACACGAACCTTTGTGATGTGCGTCAGATTGACAGGCGTTCCGTTGCTGTCAACAGCCCAAGACAGGTCGAAGCCGTCGCCGCCCTTAGTGGTGTTGGTGATAGTGTAGGGGTTCTGTGCAACACCGTAGTCGCTGCCGTTGACATGGATATCGAAGTAACCAAACTGATAATCATTGGTGGTATCGGTATCCTTGACCAGAGATACACCAGTGTAGGTGATGGTATCGTTGGTCTGATCCCAGGTCACGCCGTCAACGCTGCCCCAGCCGTTCACATACTCGTTGGCGGTCGGCCACCAAGCGGTGTTTGCGGTGAATTTCGTCCACGAGCCATTGTTGATCTTATACCAAATACCAGTCTCGGTAAACGTGGAATCTATTGTCGTTACCTTTTTGTAGGAGACAGTGGCATTGTTCTTGGTGATGGAATCATAGTACAGAGAACCGGCCAGATCGTACCATGCACCGGTGGTGTCGCCAGCCTTGTAGCCAAAGACCTTGACCGCGCCAGCTTCGGGGTTGCCGTTGAACGCATTGCCGTACACAACGAAGTCAACGCCATACTTGTTGGTCGCAAGGTTGTAGATCGGGGAAGCAAGATCCATCTGGATATAGCCGCCGGCCGCGCCGAGGGAAACGCCGGTGCTTTCATAACCGCTGGTCGTGAACTTGCCCGTTGCAGTACCCCAGCCGGTGCCACGCGCGAACTGACCGACAGGCAGATAACCTTCGACAGTCTTCACAATGCTCGTCGGAGCCGTGCCGTTCTGTGCCGGGCAAGTGATCGTGTAGGTGCCAACAGCGCCCATGGAAGATTCCGTGATGTTGACTGTGATCGTCTGTGCCGTGCTGCCAACAGGAATGACATAACCATTGTTACCGGTGTTGGTCATGCTGGCCGTCACAGCCGTAGTGCCGACCGTGACAGTGCTGGTGCCCTCGACCCAAAGCAGGAAGGAGGCGGGGATGTACGTGCCGCCGTCAACATTGACGACGGTGCCAGTCGTGCCACTCCAGACGATTTTGACCGGTTCACCCTCAGAAATACTGACGGGTTCAAACGTCGTGTCGCTTGCCGAAACGCCCATGCAAAGCACGGATACGAGCATCGCGGCAATCAGAAGCAGGGAAAGCATTTTCTTGGATGTTTTCATGATCTGTTCTCCTTTTAATTTTTTCTTCCTTTGTGCCAGCACAGCCCGGAAGTAAGGCCGCGCTGCCCATGCAACTTACTTGCGCTGCCGCCGCATGAATGGCAGCAGCGTGATTTTTCACAACATGAATCGTTTCTCGCAAGGGATACCGGCACGGATGAGAAACACTCCGCGTCGGCGCATATGTCTACGGCTTGCGCCGTTGACCACAAAGGACTTTTCACGCCACAGATACAATACCGCTTCCTATGCTCCTACCCACCGCAATAAGGACCATGTTATCCGCCCGTTGGTGCGCTCGTTTCGCCGCGACACTTCCCCCGGACAGTATGCTCTCTCGCTGTAGCTATTCAGTTGTCGATGCGATTCATCATTTCGAGACGGGCGAAGGCCCGGTAGATTCGTTTTGAGATCCCCCGGTTCCGCGTTCCCAGCTCGGAACCGGGGATTTCGGCAGTCGGCTTCAGGGGGATGAAGCCAGTCTATGTGCAAATCCGTTCCCAAACAGATTGCATCTAATTTATTGTGCAGCTTCTTCCGCCGCAGGCTGCTGGGCTGCTGCCTGTGCTGCCCGTGCCGCTTCTTTCTTGGCGGCAATCTTCACCGCGTGTTCTTTCCTGAACTTGTTCAACTGGCGCTTAAATTCGTCCTTAAATTCCCGCGTGCCGCGCACATTTGTACCCGGCGGGAATTTGATACCGCGCTCTTGCAGCGCGTACATGGTTCTGGCGCTTACCTTTTCGTCCATCCAAATATCGGCGCGAAAGCGGCGACCTGCGCCCTGAAACTGCTTTTTGCCTTTGCCCTTTGACATCCGTTATTCCTCCCTTCGTTCACATTCTGAAAGGAGAGTTTCGGATTCATTTTTTACCGGTGCGGGGGCAGCATTTTTAGCTCTTGCTTCGGCTTGACGCTGCTTTCGCTGCTCGTTGCGCTCTTTTCGGACGCGATCTCTTTCGGCGCGTTCCTGCTTATAAAGCTCTTCCTGCCGCTTGTATTCCTGATTGTAATGCAGATAACGCTCAGAAGCCGGGAAACGCTCCAGCGCTGCTCTGGTGCGCTCTTTAATTATATTTTCGACCCAGTGCTGGCCGTTAAAATTATTTCGCTTGCCGCCGCTCATTTGGCGTCTCCCGCGGCGGCCGCGTTTTTCTCGCGCTTCTTTTGGGATTTGCGTTCACGGCGGTCAGCTGCCGCCTGCTTTTTGCGCGCCTTTTTCTGCTGCACATGCAGCGCAGACTGACGTTCGTATTCTTCCTGAAAGATTGCTGTGCGTTCCAACTGCAGCGCACTTAGGGCTGGACCTTTGTAGTCCACATAGCCGCTGTAATTCAGGGCCGTTGCCCAGGAGCCAAATCGAAGCGCCAGTAAATCGCCGCCGATAACCTCAGACTGAGCTGGGACGTGTCCCAGCTCTTTTTTGCATTGCCGTAGGTAGCGAGCAAGTTCTTCTCGGGAATCGTGTTGATGTGCAAGGATATATTCAATATTCTTTTGCGTAACAACAATGCGTGTGCGCTCTTTCATCCGACGCTCATGCAGCGCCCGGTTGTCTTGATCTCGGAACGGTTTGCCTTTCATGCCCGTACCTCCTTGGTACAGGCTGCATCCGCCCTTTGAAACTGCGAATCTAACGCCGCATAAAGGTCGCGCACGATTTTTCGATTTGCAAACGGCGGCGGGTTTTTAATGTTGGCAGATACTGAGCCGCTATAAAAGCTGCGGAGAGCTTTCGACCATGATTCAAAACGGTATTCTAAGAAATCACCGCCGATTACTTCTACTCGCGCTGGGGGATGCCCGATGTCATCCATACAGGCTTTCAGGTAGGCGCTGAGCTGTTCAAGGCTATCGTTCTGGTGGTCTAAAATAAACTCAGTGTTCTTTCGCGCGATGATCTGCTTGACGCGGGACAAAAGCTGCGGGTCCAGGTTTTCCTGCCAGTTGGGCTGCTGGATTTGAAGCTGCTGTTCTTCGCCGTGCATACGTTTTTCCTCCTATCGTACTTTTTCACAGACTACCCCTATCATGGGATAATCTGGATAAGACACATACAAAAAGAGCGCCACTTGTTCCGTAAAAGAGGGAACAGTTGACGCCCGTGTCAAGTACAATAAGCAGATCATCGTGCTGCCTACCATACGTTTTTTGCCCGCCTTCTGCATTTCAGGGGTCATAACCAGACAGAATCCCATGCAGTGAGAATAGCGATTCTTCCGACTTGGACTATGGATGTAATTTACATCCGCGCTCTGACTCCTACCTTCTCATGGGTCAAGCCCCACAATGGCGATCTTTCGATCACATGACTTGCAAACAAAACGCTGTCTTACGTTCTGCCGCGTGCCACTTTGGAATCTTGCTCATCCTTACGGCTCCGGGCGAGTAGCCGCGTACACTCCCAATGTACACAGCCTTCCTCTTTCATCACAGGCTCAGTCCAATCATGGCTGCGACCTGTGATTACACATCCTCGGCAAGCAAAAATCACGCAGTATGAAATTGTATGACCGCAGAATTGGTTTTCTCTTTTGTGGTATCCTAACCGTGTGTACGGCGAGGATTTTTTATCGTAAAGTGTCCCACTTCACGTGACGATTAAACCACAAAATATTCTGCTTTCACACTTATTATACATGCAGATATAGAAAAGTCAACCCGATTCCATGTCTTCAATCATCAATTTCTTGCAAATTTCATCGTGTAAAAAGTGTGTGAAGCAGTTATGTAAATCTGCATCAGCAGATGCAGAACGGTTTTGTCTTGTATTTGCCGTCATGATTCTGGTAAAAAGGAAAGGTGGAGCACTTGCCGAAATACGGAGAGAACATTTATCACCGGAAAGACGGCCGCTGGGAGGCGCGGTATATCGCCATGCGCTTGCCGAATGGCAAGGCAAAATACAAGTCTGTCTACGGACGGACACATGACATTGCAAAGAAAAAGCAGCTGGCGGCAATGCAGGCGCTGACGCACGAAAGCGCGGCTGTGTGTGAGCTGACGCTGAAAGAGCTTTTTTCTCAGTACCTGCTTCAAACTGATGTCAAGCTCTCCACGAAGGAGCGCTACCGCTTCATGCTGGAGCGCCATATTCTGCCGCATCTCGGAGGCATCCCTGTTTCCCGGCTGACGGCAAAAGAGCTTTCTAATTTTCTGCTCTGGATGAAGCAGCACGGACGCATTGACGGCAGCGGCGGTTTATCCGCAAAAACAGTACGCGATCTGGCGGTGCTGATCAAGACGCTGCTGCGCTTTGCCCAGCGGGAGTATCACTGCGTCTGCGACGCGCTGAACGCGAAGCTCCCGGCTTATACGCAGAAAAAGATCGACGTATTTTCTGAGACGGAACTTGCCGCGCTCGGAAAAGTCCTATTCCCGTCAAAGAAAATAAGCCTTGCCGTGATGCTGGCGCTTCACGCGGGGCTTCGCGTCGGCGAGGTCTGCGCGCTGCGCGCAAGCGATATTGATTTTCTTGCAGGAACGCTCCATGTCCGCCGGTCTGTGCAGCGCGTCACGCTGCATGGCGTATCCCAGCTTCTGGTGCAGCGCCCGAAAAGCGACAGCTCCGAGCGGATCATACCGCTGCATCCAGAGCTGCTGCTTTTGCTGAAAAGGGTTTCCGCGAAGCTCCCGCCAGATGCCTATCTGATGACCGGTCGTGCAGACCGCCCCATGGACCCGCGCACCTGCCAGTATCAGTTCACGATGCTTCTGCGGCGCTGCGGCATCCGGCATCGAGGCTTTCATGCCCTGCGGCACACGTTTGCGACGAGATGCGTGGAGGCAGGCGCGGATATAAAAAGCGTCAGTGAGCTGCTCGGTCACGCGGACATTAAAACGACGCTGAAGCTCTATGTCCACCCATCGATGGAGAGCAAGCGCCGCTGCATCCAGAGCATCGCTTTCCTCAAAATCGGCGCATAACGATCTGAATTATGCTATTATCTTACGTCCACCGGCGTTGCAGCCGGTGGATTTTTTCACGCGCATTTCCCGTCAGAACTCCCGTCAGCCAGAGATCGGTGCTTGCCGCCACAGGCATTCCCGGTCTTATTCACGTGGATTGGGACACTTTGCGTGATTTTTTTCGATTGAAGCGGTTGCGCATTTTGAATTTTTCTACATTGCGCATGCCGTAAATCTGTACAACTCTATTGGAGTAATTTAATACAGACCCTCAAAAGTGACAGCATCCGCAAAAATATTTCGTGTTCGTGCTTGCTGATGGTTACAATAATATAGCTTATAGCTGATTCATTTGCTTTGTCTCGACCGCTTATAATATTGTTATAGTTTTTTAACTTTTGGTTAGGTGGACGGACAAATATGATCAAAAAAGAATTAAGTCTGCGAATGGGGGAAAATGTCCGTCAGTGCAGAAAAGATAAGGGATACACACAGGAGGATCTGGCCGAGGCGTGCAACTTTAGTGCTGCATTCTGCGCACAGGTTGAAACGGGATCGCGTATGATGTCGCTGCCAACATTGGTCAAGGTGTCTGAGGTGTTGCATACCACGCCCAATATTCTGATTTATGGAAAAAGCAAAAATGAACGCATTGCGCATATTGTGAGTATGCTTGATGACATGTCTGAAAGCGAAATATCATACATAGAAGAAACTGTTCTTCTGGCACGAAGTTGGCTGCACAAGAAATAACCTGTCAGGATATGAATTGTCTTTGCAGGAGGTACATGATATGCAGCAAAATAATCCGTTGCGCCAGTTGTATATTGAGAACTACGCTCACCTTATTCGCACTGCACGTAGCTTTGTGAATGTAGACTTAGCTGAAGATCTTGTACAGGAAACATTTCTGATTGCCCAGAAACGGTTAGACCATGTGGTCAATAGTCCGAATCCGACAGCGTGGCTCGTCAAAACGCTGAGAAATGTAATTGGAAATACATATCAGAAGCGGCGCTTCATTTATACAGAACTGATTCCTGAATCGATCGTTGATGAGAGCGGAGAACATGTGCTTTCTGTCAATGATATGTATGCTGGACTAATTGATGATGAAGCGCTTTCTCTGCTGATTTGGATATATTGCGAGGATGCGAGCTATCAAGACGCTGCTGATCGACTCGGAATTTCTTTGCAGGCCTGTAAAAAACGTATTCAGAGAGCAAAGTTGGCGCTGAAACGGGCAATCGAGAAAAATAATTTGTTATGATGTGTCACTTTTGACCAATATGCTCAAATTACCCTTTTGGAAAGGGGGATCAGGAAATGCCGAACAATAGCGGAGACAGCTTCGCCGAAAGCCTATACAGAAAAATGTCCGACGATGAACTGCAAAACACACTCCGCTGTGAAATGTTTTCTGAAGGCGCACTTGACAACACACAGTTTGAGATGATCCTTGCTGAGATGGAACGACGCAGAATCAATGAACCAACCCGTTCTCCAGAGGATGCATGGGCCGAATTTGAAAGCGATTATTCCGGAAGAGAGTCCGCCTATAGTGACTTTGCAGCAGCTTCTGTTCCGCCAGAAAAAGCACTCCATGCAGATAAGCAGCGCCGAAAGCGCTGCTCAAAGCGAAAAGCAATTCTGCTGGCAGCCGTAATCTGCGTTTTGTTAACCTCTCTGATGACAGTTCAGGCTGCAGGCATTGATGTCCTTGGCGCAATCGCCAGGTGGACTACGGAACTGTTCAGTTTTGGAAAAACAGAAGAACGGAGCGGCTTGGTTGTTGATGGGAAATGGCCGGAAATTGATGAGGAACAGAATTTGCAGTTTGCATCACTTCAGGATGCGCTTGATTTTTATGGCGTAACGGAGGTCGAAGTCCCACAGTGGATTCCACCCGAATTCACACAAGAAGCGATTGCTGTGGAACAAAACGGAGTTTGGCTTGCATTCTTTGCAGAGTATGTAGATAGCGGAAATGGAGTATTTATCATCAGTTACAGTAGTTGCGCAACAGTGCCTCCTACATATTATGAAAAAACCGATAACCTGCTAGAGACTTTCAATGCTGGTGGTAATACGTACCGCATTCTGCAAAACGTGGATAATTATGTTGTTGTATGGCTCACCCCTCATTTTGAGTGTTGTATAAGTATGTCAGCAGACTCTACAGACATTTCGTCATTAAAGAACATCATATTGTCTATGCAATAAAAAGGAGAATGACGCGTGAGAGTGAGAAAATTTTTGCGAATACTTTGCCTGACCCTTGCTATGATAACCGTACTGTCATCGGTAGCTTTTGCATCTTCCGCAAGGGCAAGCAAGTATCTTTCTGCATATTACGCAACTATTTCCGAAACGTCTGATGGAAACATCAGCATCTACTTCAATGTGATCGCTCCCAGAAAGATGGAGCATCTTGGTGTCAGCAAGATAAATGTGCAAAAATACAACGGCTCTTACTGGCAAACAGAATATACCTATAGATATTCTGAAAACCCAGAACTGCAGGGTGAAAATGTAGGAAGATACTCGGCAACAGTCGTTTATGAACCGCAGTACCCAAGCAGCGAATATCGCGCTGTTTTGACCTTCTACGGTGCAGATTCAACCGGTTCAGACACAGGTGTTTATACAACTTAACGCAAAGTAAAACATCACAATCTGGTTGCCACGCTATCGGGAACATTGCCGGTAGCGTGGCTTTTTTCATACAGTGTCACTTTCGACAGGATTTATCAAATAAATTTTATAGGAGATAGAACGTGTGAAAAGATTTCGATGCTGAGAGGTGAAACGACTTTGATTGCAGGATTGTTGCAGGTTTTCTGCACGATTTCTGCTTGGAAAATGCTGTGTGCCTGTACTTGTTTTTTCACTACAGCCCGTGCTATTCTTAGAATGGAAAAAACAGATGCTCTGAGCGACGTGCTTCGGAGTCATCTGTTTTTGCTTTTTACATGTTCTGTATCCTAAAAAATCTATGGAGTTTGAAGGAGTGCTGCTCATGGAGAAAGAATTGGAGCAATATGTTTTGTCACTTTTAGCGAACTATCCGGAGACATCCAAAAAAATTGAACTTCTGCGCTATGAGCTGCATTCATCTGTCGGCATTTTTCCGCAGGAAATGATAGAAGTCATGTCATTTTCAAAGAGAGATCCGACTGCAGCTTCGGAATATCCACATAACGTGCCGGAAATTGCTCTGTGCTACAAAGATGCCGCAAAGCAGCTTAACTGTGAGGCTTTCGAGAGCATACTGGGAGCCTATCTTTCTTTGATTCAGGAACGAGATCGGCTTCATCATCACATAGGTCTGTTGGAAGCTCGGCAGAGTGAAATTATTCAAGAGTATTATTTCAGTCAACATAGCTGGAACGAAGTCGCAAAAAACATGGGGATTTCCTTGCGGACTGCATACGCAGTTCGGCAACAGGCAGTTGATGCACTTATAAAAATGTATGCTTTTACCGGCACAGTTTTCTCTGCTAAAATTGAGTAATTCTGTACCTATAGATACTGTGTGTTCTTTAGCGAAGATATCTTCCAGAACAGGATATGCGTGTGTAGTGTCCCGAAACGATATACCGTTTGATTGGAGAGCAGTATAACATGAATACAGAGCTTTTATATATTGAGAAGTTGCCACTGACGCTTCGCGTGGATGATCTTATGCCCATTCTCGGGATCGGACGCAACACGGCGTACCGGCTTGTCCGGACCGGTGAGATCCGCAGCATTCGCATCGGCCGTCAGATACGAATTCCGCGCCAGTTCCTGATAGACTTTCTGAATCAGAAATAAATATCTTTGACGCTAAAACTCGTCTTCGCCCCGCATTGCATCTTGTCTGTCAGCTGTGCTATACTGGCAGTACGAATGGATACCAGACTCTCAGCTATGCAGGGAAAGGAGGCCACAGCTCCGATTTACAAAAAGGAGTGAGAGTATGGTACCTAGAAAGAAAGGTCAAAAATACGAAATCAGCTATCGCTGCGCCGGTTACGAAAAGCCGTTCTATGAGCGGTTTGATACCTATGAAGCAGCAAAGCTGCGTATTGCACAAATTGAATATGAAAAAAGTATCTGTGCATTTGATCCGCCAAAGCAATCCATTCTGACGCCGAAACGGAATCATTATGTTACGATTGGAGAACTGCTGGACGAATATGTGCAGATATACGGGCTGAAACACTGGGGAGACTCTTATTTATCTACCAATCAGCATTATATTCTCCACTACATCAAACCGATTATCGGAGATGTCCCTGTAAAAGATATGACAACGCACGATCTGGATCTGTTCTATGACAGTTTGCAGGATCAGCCTGCGGTTGTACTGAAAGGTCATTTGAAAAAAGATCAGATGATCTCCCCATCGGTTATCCTGAAGATTCATGCCCTGATGCGGGGCGCGTTCCGCAAGGCCGTTGCGTGGAAGTATATTACGGCAAACCCGGCTGAAAATGTGACGCTTCCAAAATACAGCTGCAAAGAGCGTGCTTCATGGTCAGCGAGTGAGGTCAAATACGCGCTGGCGATTTGCGAAAACCCTGTTTTGAAGCTGGCAATGCTTTTGGCGCTTGGCTGTTCTATGCGGATTGGAGAGATCTTAGGACTGACATGGGATTGCGTAGAGTTGTCGTCAGGAGCACTGGAAGCAGAAACGGCGTCCCTGTCTATTACAAAGGAACTCAAGCGCTGCCAGAAAAGCAGTCTGGAAGCATTGGAAAAGCGAGGCCGGAACAAAACGCTGTTTGTGTTTCCGACATGGAAGCAAACGGACTGCACGACAGCGCTTGTGCTGAAGCCGCCGAAAACAGAAAGCAGCATCCGAACTGTCTTTCTTCCCAGAACCGTGGCAATGGCGCTTCTGGATGCGAAAAAACAGCAGGACGAAATAAAGCTGCTCCTTGGCTCTGATTATCAGGATTTCGGTCTTGTTCTTGCACAGCCGAATGGACGACCGTATGAAAGGCGCCAGATCGAGCGGATGCTGGATGTGTTCATTGCGGAAAACGATCTTCGGAAGGTCGTGTTCCACAGTCTCCGACACAGCAGCACATCTATTAAGCTCCAGATCAGCTGCGGCAATATCAAGGCAGTTCAGGCAGACAACGGTCATGCACAGGCACGCATGGTGACGGAGGTATATGCGCATACGAACAACGAAGAGCGGCTGCTTCTGGCACAGAAGGTGGATGAAAACTTCTTTCAGACGCCGACACCGGGGGCATTTGCACCGACCAGTGAGATGCAAAAAGTTCTTCAGATTCTTGCCGAAAAGCCGGAGCTTATGAAGCTGCTTGCCGCTATGTAGCGGGGTGTGCAGGAAAATTTGTTGGAAGATTTGTTGGAAGCGGCAAAAAAGCCGTTTTACAGAAAAAAGAAAAAATCCTCGAAACCATTGCGGTTTCAAGGATTTTTCTGGAGCTGCTGGGCAGATTCGAACTGCCGACCTCGTCATT
>ERZ772881.1600-NODE-1600-length-19407-cov-22.660138_pt1 | contig 19407 bp, 15 predicted proteins | sample MGYA00580581_ERZ772881 | MGnify/ENA primary metagenome ERZ772881 (study PRJEB29015, sample SAMEA2737668) | human gut metagenome | biome: human gut; feature: human-associated habitat; material: faeces | place: China | collected 2012 ...
AAGCCGCTGGCCGATGCGCACGACTATGTCTTCGCAGGCTGGACGGATGCTCCCGTGGCCGACGCCGTGCAGGTGAGCACGGTCTACACGGACACCTACACCCCCATCCGCGCCATGGTCACGCTCTATGCACTCTATTCGTGGCAGGACGGCGAGACGACCCGCTATACAACGCAGCCGCAGAATAAGGTCTGTCCGTCCGAGGCCTTCTCCGACCTCGACGTCACGCAGTGGTATCATGAGCCGGTCGACTATATGCTGGAAACGGGCATGATGAACGGCATGAGCGCCACGACATTCGAGCCGAACGGCACGCTGACGCGCGCACAGCTCGTGACCGTCCTCTACCGCCACGCCGGTTCCCCGGACGTGACTGGCCTGCCGAATCCGTTTGCGGACGTCGCGCCGCAGTCGTGGTATGCGAAGGCTGTCATCTGGGCAGCCGCCAACGGCGTCGTCAAGGGCACGTCCGCCGCGACGTTCGCCCCGGAGGACGCCATCACCCGCGAGCAGATCGCGGCCATTCTCTACCGCTACAACGGCGAGGCCGTTACGGGAGACCTGCTCTCCTCCTTCCCGGATGCGGACGCGGTCTCCGGCTATGCCGTTGAGGCCATGCAGTGGGCCGTCAGCCGCGGCCTGATCTCGGGCGACCCCGCCTCGGACGGCACGCTGTGGCTCCGCCCGCGCGACGGCGCGACCCGCGCCCAGATTGCCAAGATCCTGTGGGTCTGGCTCGGCGCGTAAATTCTGGATCTTTGAGGAAAAAGCCATGATGAAAAAACTGATCTCCGGGCTGGTTCTTCTGGCCATGCTGGCCTGCCTGGTGCTCCCCGCTGCGGCGGCGGAGCCCACGGCCCTTCCCATGACGGTCGCCGAGGCCGTGGACGGCGTCTCCGCCTACTGCACCGCGGCGATGCAGGCCGCCGGGACCTACAGCGATTGGTCCATCCTGCAGCTGGCCCGCAGCGGCAATCTGACGGACGCCATGCGGCAGGACTATCTCGCTTCTCTGGCGGAAAAGCTCCGTGCCTGCGGCGGCGTGCTGGACAAATCCTATTACACGCAGTATTCCCGCACGATCCTCGCCCTGACGGCCTGCGGCGAGAACGCCCGCGACTTTGCGGGCTATGACCTGACGGCCCCGCTTGCAAACTACGACCAGACCATCTGGCAGGGCGTGAACGGTGCGGCCTTTGCCCTCATCGCCATGGACTCCGTGTCCTACGGCTTTGCTGCCTCCGGCTCGAACTCCCGCGCGCGCCTCGTGGCCTACCTGCTGGCGCAGGAGCTGCCGGGCGGCGGTTGGGACTATTCCGGCAAGACGGCCGACCCCGACCAGACCGCCATGGTGCTGCAGGCGCTCGCGCCCTACCGCACGCAGGCAAACGTCTCTGCGGCCATCGACTGCGCCCTGAACGTGCTCAGCGGCATGCAGAAGGACGACGGCAGCTTTGACGCGTGGGGCGCCTCATCCTCGGAATCGATCTCGCAGGTCCTTGTGGCGCTGTGTGCCCTCGGCATCGACCCGGCAAAGGACAGCCGCTTTGTCCGTGCGAACGGCGCGTGGCTCGTCAGCGCGCTGATGAGCTTCCGCGTGCAGACGGAAACCGGCCTTGCCTTCGGCCACACGAACCGCACGGCAAACTATATGGCCACGGAGCAGGCGGGCTACGCCCTCGCGGCCTATGAGCGCTTCCTCGCAGGCCAGCCCGCCCTGTACACCATGACGGACACGACCTACGGCACACACACCTGCGTCCGCTACCGCGACACGGCCCGCCACTGGGCGCAGCCCTATGTCTGCGCGGTGACGGAGCAGGGCCTCATGAATGGCGTCGGCAACGACTGCTTCGATCCCGAGGGAACGCTGAACCGTGCCATGCTCGCCACGGTCCTGTGGCGCGCTTCCGGCAGCCCCGCAGCAGACGGCGGCAGCTTTTCCGACGTCCCGGCCGGGCAGTGGTACTCCACGGCCGTTTCGTGGGCGCAGCAGAGCGGCATTGTGCAGGGCGTGGGCGAAAACCGCTTCGCGCCGATGGACAGCATCACGCGCGAGCAGCTCGCCGTTATGCTCTGGCGCGCCTCCGGCAGCCCCGGGAGCACGCAGAGCCTTGCGGCCTTCCCGGATGCCGGGACGTGCTCCGACTGGGCGAGCACGGCGCTGGCGTGGGCCGTGGAGCGCGGCATTCTGAACGGCATGGACGGCAGACTGGCCCCCGGCGGCACGGCGACACGCGCGCAGGCAGCGGCCATGCTGACGCGCTATCTGCAGTGAGGGTTCTGCCATGAAGCTGTTTCATTCCTGGAAGCGCTGGCAGCTCATCGCGCTGGTGTGCGTCGTTCTGACAGCCGTTCTGACGCTCGTCTTTGTACTGCAGGGCGGCGGGGACACGCAGCCCACCGGCGGCACGGAGGGGCTGCAGCTGGCCACGGAGACGCTGGGGGACGTCACGGAGCCGCCCGAAACAGCCTCTCCCACAGAGAAGCCCACAGCCGCCTCGACGGAAGCCACAGAAGCTCCGACTGAAGCGTCTACGGAGGCCACAAAGGCCACAGAAGCCCCGACCGCCGCGACGCAGCCTGCCACGGAGGCCCCGACGGAGCCGCCCGCGACGGAGCCTGCCGCTCCCTCGTGCACGGTCTCCATCTCCTGCACGACGGTCCTGGACAACTGGGACAAGCTCTCGGAGTCCAAGCGTTCCATCGTCCCGTCGAACGGTATCATCCTCGGTACCGTGACGGTCGAGCTGCAGGAGGGCGACACAGTGTTTTCCGTCCTGCAGCGCGTGGTGAGCGACTACAATATCCAGATGGAGTATTCCGTCTCGCCCCTGTATCAGACCACCTACATTGAGGGCCTCGGCAACCTCTATGAGAAGGACTGCGGCGCGCGCTCCGGCTGGATGTTTGCCGTGAACGGCGTTTTCCCGAACTACGGCGCATCGGACTGCACCGTGCAGGACGGTGATGCCATCCGCTGGCTGTATACCTGCGATCTCGGCAAGGACCTTTCCTGAATATCGTCTCCCATGCGGCGCATCCCGAACCGGATGCGCCGCTTTTTGTGTGCTGAGGCATTGTAGGGGAGCGGCGTCCTCGACGCCCGGAAGGGCGTAAAAATATTGCACATTTGTTGGCGATAACGTGGTAGGGCGGCCATCTCCGGCCTAAGAACCGGGGCATTGCCCCGGTTGGCCTCCGAAACGCGCCTGCGGGCACAGAGCCCCCTGGCCGCCGGATGGGGAAGCGCATGTTCAGGCTCTGCGCGTGGAACCACCCTTCAGTCACCTGCGGTGACGGTTCCCCTCGGAAGGGAGCCAAAGGCCTTGCAGAATATGTACCGCAAGGCCCCGGAACGGTCAAGACCGTTCCCTACAGAATATTTTATAATGGGCAATCAACCGGTTGAGCGGGGTCACCTGACCACGCCACCATCCCCATATAAAACCCTCAAACATATGCGCATCGTTCCCAATTTTATAGCCTACCCCCGCCCTCCACAAAAAATCAGCAAAAACTATTGCAATCTGCATAAAGTGCGGTATACTAAAGCAGTAAAATAATATTTACGCAGAGTAGAAACCCGCGCGTTAGGCAAAGCGGCAATGGCGCCGCTTTGCCGCAGTGCCTGACCAACGGGGAGTTGTGGCAGGACGAAGATGCAGGGCAGGGGAGTGCAATGTACACGCCGCTGCCGGCACGCGGTGCTGGTTTCGCATCCCACTGCTGCATAATGGTGTGCAACGGCGGGTGTGGTTGCACACCGGCCCTTTACCCTCCCTTGTGCGGCAACACGCACGATGGAGGTATTTTATTATGCAAAAATCTGTTCAAGTCCGTACCCCGCTGTATGCCGCGGCCTATTGGCAGCAGGCCGCCGATGAGTTTAAGAACATCCGCGTTCTGGCTTTTGCCGGTATGGTCACGGCGCTGGCCATTATTCTGGAAAGTTTCCCCATCTATCTGCTGGGCCAGAGCCTGAAGATCTATTTCAGTTTTGTGGTGGTTTCGCTGGGGTGCGCCTGTTATGGCCCGCTGGTGGGTATGGGCGTTGGTGCGGTCATTGATACGCTGGGCTTTCTGCTTTCCAGCTATGGTGAGCCGTATTTCCCCGGCTATCTGATTACGGCCATGTTGTCCGGCCTGATTTACGGCGTTATGCTCTACCAGCGCAAACCCACCATCCCGCGCCTGATCGTGACCCGTCTGCTGATCAATTACGGCAGCAATGTGCTGCTGGGCAGTGTGTGGAAAGCTATGTTGTATGGCAAGGGTTACCTGTATTACCTGAGCACCGGCATGGTCAAAAACACCATCATGATCCCCATTGAAGTTGCCTTGATGTGGCTGGCCCTGAACGCGGCAGAAAAACACGGCCTGGACCGCCGCTACCTTCATCAGCGCTGATGAAGCGCAGATTTTTGTTCAAAAGTCATACTTTACGGCTAAAAGGTTGTGCGTTTTGCTGGCAGAACGCAGCCGAAATTTGAAAATTGTTCCGTAATTTACAAACTTTTAACAACGTATTCACAAAGCATTGAAAAATGTCCCCGCCGCGTATACAATAACATATGTGAAAAAAATGTGTCGGATTTCCTGCAAGCATGCAGCAAAACGGCGCATTTTTGGTTTCAGGACCGTGGCTCCGGCTGGCAGCTGCCGCCGGGCCAGACGTAAAAAGAAAAGGAGCACTTACACATGAAAAAATTGTTGGGTATTGTGTTGTCCGCAGCTATGCTGCTCAGCATGGCCGCCTGCGGCAGCACTGCTGCATCCAGCGCTGCATCCAGCGCAGCAGCAGATTCTACCGCTGACGCTGCCACTGCTACCGATGCAGCTGCCAGCGACCTGAAGGTTGGCGTTATCACGATTGGCGACGAGACGGAAGGCTACACTGCTGCGCATATCAACGGCATCAAGGCTGCTGCACAGAAGCTTGGCATGAGCGACAGCCAGATCGTTTGGAAGTACAAGGTTCCCGAAGGTGCTGAGTGCTCTGACGCTGCAGAAGACCTGGTTGGCCAGGGCTGCAACCTTGTTGTTTCCAACTCTTACGGCCACCAGACCTATATCGTAGAAGAAGCTGAAAAGTATCCCGATGTCACTTTTGTTTCCATGACCGGTGATTTTGCTGCCCTGACTGGCCTGGATAACTTCAAGAATGCTTTCACCAATGTTTATGAGAGCCGCTATGTTGCCGGTGTTGTTGCCGGTATGAAGCTGCAGGAACTGGTTGAGTCCGGCACCCTGACCCCGGAGACCCAGCCCAACAGCTTTACTGCTGACGGCAAGGTCAAGATCGGCTATGTCGGCGCTTACAACTATGCTGAGGTTGTTTCCGGCTACACTGCATTCTTCCTGGGCGTGCAGAGCGTTTACCCCAATGTTGCCATGGAAGTTATGTACACCAACTCCTGGTTCGATATCGACAAGGAAGGCGCTGCTGCCGAAGCTCTGATTGCAAACGGCAGCGTGATCATTGGTCAGCATGCTGACTCCACCGGCGCTCCCGCTGCCACCCAGAAGCAGAAGGATGCCGGCAAGATCTGCTACTCTGTCGGTTACAACATCGACATGCTGGAGACCGCTCCCACCGCTGCCCTGACCTCCGCCACCAACGTTTGGGAAGTTTACTATGAATACCTGTTCAAGAGCATGATGGACGGCGAAAACCCGGCTACCAACTGGTCCGAGGGTTACAACGAAGGCGCTGTTGCCATCACTGACCTTGGCCCCGAAGTTGCCGAAGGCACTGCCGAGAAGGTTGCCGAAGTGGAAGCAGCCCTGAAAGATGGCAGCCTGCATGTGTTTGATACCAGCAAGTTCACCGTCAACGGTGAGACTGTTACCACCGCTCCCATCGACCTGACTTTCTATGATTACTCCACCGGCACCCCGGTTGCTGTGTACCAGGGCGATACCGAGGAAGCCATCACCGATGGTTACTTCTCTGAATCCACCCTGCGCAGCGCTCCGTATTTCTCCCTGCGCATTGACGGCATTACCGAGGATGCAGACCCGGTTGCCTGATCCCACAAACTGAACTGACATGGAGGGAAGCTCTGCCTGTTACTGAACAGAGCTTCCCTCTATTGGTGTTTACGGCACCGCATGATGGATTTTTACAGAGAGGAGCATTCCCATGCCGCAGACTGAGTACGCCATCCAGCTGGAACATGTAACCAAAACTTTTGGTCCGGTCATTGCAAACCATGATGTTACCATGAATATCCGCCGCGGGGAGATTTTGTCCCTGCTGGGCGAGAACGGCTCCGGCAAAACAACCCTGATGAATATGATCGCCGGTATCTATTACCCGGACGGCGGGCAGATCATCGTCAATGGCCAGCCGGCAGATATCCGTTCCCCGCGCGATGCCCTTGCCCTTGGCATTGGCATGATTCACCAACACTTCAAACTGGTGGATGTGTTTACCGCCGTGGAAAACATTGCCCTGAGCATGGACAAAGGCGAAAAATTTGACCTGCGCCGCGTGCGGGACAAAGCCCGTGCGATTTGCGAAAAATACCAGTTTGCGCTGGATCTGGACCAGAAAGTGTACGAGATGAGCGTGAGCCAGAAGCAGACGCTGGAAATCGTAAAGGTGCTGTTCCGTGGTGCAGATATCCTGATCCTGGACGAACCCACCGCCGTGCTGACCCCGCAGGAAACCGAAAAGCTGTTTGCCGTGATGCGCAACATGAAGGCGGATGGCAAGGCCGTGGTCATCATTACCCACAAGCTGCATGAGGTGCTTTCGGTTTCGGACCGCGTGGCAATTTTGCGCAAGGGCGAATACGTTGGCACGGTGGAAACTGCCACCGCAACGGAATCCAGCCTGACTGAGATGATGGTGGGCCAGAAGGTGGAGCTGAACATCAACCGCACCACGCCGCAGGACCCCACCCGGCGTTTGGCTATCAGCCACCTTTCGGTGCGCAGCCCCGAAGGTACCAACGTGCTGGACGATGTGAGCTTTGATGTGTATGGCGGCGAGATTTTGGGCATTGCCGGTATTTCCGGCAACGGCCAGAAAGAACTGCTGGAAGCCATTGCCGGTTTGCAGCATACCGAATCCGGCTCCGACGTTAAGTTTTTTGCCCCCGGCGAAGAGGACAAGCCGATGGAGCTGCTGGGCAAGAGTCCCAAGGACATCCGCGATGCCGGTGTACACCTGAGCTTTGTGCCGGAGGACCGCCTGGGCATGGGCCTGGTTGGCACCATGGGCATGACGGACAACATGATGCTGAAAAGCTATGGCGAAGGCCGCTCCCCGCTGGTGGACCACCGTGCCCCGCGTGAACTGGCCGAAAAGATCCGCAAGGAGCTTGGCGTGGTTACCCCCGGCCTGAACACCCCCGTTTCCCGCCTGTCCGGCGGCAACGTGCAAAAGGTGCTGGTTGGCCGCGAGCTGGCGGCTTCGCCCATTGTGCTGATGACGGCTTACGCCGTGCGCGGCCTGGACATCAATACATCCTACACCATTTACAACCTGCTGAATGAGCAGAAAGAAAAAGGTGTTGCCGTGATTTACGTCGGCGAGGACCTGGACGTTCTGCTGGAGCTGTGTGACCGCATTCTGGTGCTGTGCGGCGGCAAAGCCAACGGCATGCTGGATGCCCGCACCACCACCAAGGAAGAAGTTGGCCTGCGCATGACCAACCTTGTACAAAAGGAGGGCAAATGATGAGCAAAACTGCAGCTGAACCGCTTGTGCGTATCTCCAAGCGGGAGGGTACCACCTTTGTGCAAAAAGTGCTGGTGCGTGCCATTGCTATCCTGCTGGCACTTGTTGTGGATGCGTTCTTCATCTTTTTTGTTACCGGCCTGAACCCCATCAGCGTGTACGGCGTTATGTGGAACGGCACGTTTATGAACACCACCCGTTTCTCTTGGGCGCTGCGTGATCTTTCCAGCCTGCTGTGCATTGCCATTGCACTGGCTCCTGCCTTTAAGATGCGCTTTTGGAACATCGGCGGCGAAGGCCAGGTGCTGATTGGCGGCCTGGTCGCGGCGCTCATCATGGTGTATTTTGGCAGCAGCCTGCCCGCACCGCTGCTGTTTGCCGCCATGGTCATCGGCAGTGTGCTGGCCGGTGCCATCTGGGCCTTTGTTCCGGCCTGGTTCAAATCCCGCTGGAACACCAACGAAACGCTGTTCACCCTGATGATGAACTACGTTGCCACCAGCATTGTGGCCTGCATGACGAATATCATGCGCGGCCAGGCATCCAGCCTGGGCACCCTGAACAAAGCCACCAAGGCTGGCTGGCTGCCCGTGATCAACGGCCAGCGCTACACCATCAATATTATTGTGGTGCTGGTGCTGACCTTTGCGATGTACGCTTACCTCAAATACTCCAAGCAGGGGTACGAGATCAGCGTTGTGGGCGAGAGTGAAAACACCGCCCGCTATGCCGGCATCAATGTCAGCCGCGTGATGATCCGTACTATGCTGCTGTCCGGTGCCATCTGCGGCCTGTGCGGCTTTTTGGTTGTGGCCGGTAAGGACCAAACGATCTCCACTACCTCGGCAGGCGGCAACGGCTTCACCGCCATTATTGTGGCCTGGCTGGCAAAGTTCAACACCTTCTATATGATGCTGATTTCTTTCCTGCTGATCTTCCTGGACCGCGGCGCTTCGGAAATTGCTTCTGCTTATTCCCTGAACGAATATGCAGCGGATATCATCACCGGCATTATCCTGTTCTTTATCCTGGGCAGCGAATTTTTCATCAACTACCGCCTGGTCTGGCGCGGCCATCATGATGGTAAGGAGGGCAAGTAAGTATGAGCAGTCTGATTGCATGGATCCTGCGTGCCATCCCGTTTGGCACCATCATTATGTACGGCGCTTTGGGCGAGACCCTGACGGAAAAATCTGGCAACCTGAACCTGGGTGTTCCCGGTATCATGTACCTGGGCGGCTTTGCCGGTTTTGCCAGCGCTTATTATTACGAAAAACTCAGCGCCAACCCCAGCGCCTTTGTCTGCGTAATTCTGGCCCTGCTGTGCGCCCTGATCGCATCCGCCCTGGGCGGTCTGATTTACGCCTTCCTGACCATCACCCTGCGTGCAAACCAGAACGTGACCGGCCTTGCGCTGACCACCTTTGGCATGGGTGTGGCAAACTTTTTTGGTGTGTTTATCCTGAACGGTGCCAGCTACACCGCGGCACCGCTAGCTTATAAAGCATTCAGCGCCATGATTCCGGTGCTTTCCGGCCTTGGCGTTGTAGGCAAGGTGCTTTTCTCTTACGGCTTTTTGGCTTATGCGGCCATTGTGCTGGCAGTTGTGCTGCACTGGTTCTTTACCCGCACCCGCGCGGGCCTGAACCTGCGCGCGGTTGGCGAAAACCCCGCCACTGCCGATGCCGCCGGCATTAACGTTACACTGTATAAATATGTGGCTACCTGCACGGGTGCTGCCATCTGTGGTGTGGGTGGTTTGTATTATGTTCTGGATTATAACCAGGGCATCTGGGCAACCACCGGCCAGATCGAAGCCTTGGGCTGGCTGGCTGTAGCGCTGGTCATCTTTACCACCTGGAAGCCGCTGAACGCCATTTGGGGCGCTTACCTGTTTGGCGTGCTGTACTGGCTGTATCAGTTCCTGCCCAGCCTGCTTGGCATTACCGTTGCCAGCTACATGACCGATCTGATCCAAATGCTGCCCTATGTGGTTACCATTGTGGTGCTAATCGTGGTCAGCCTGCGCAAAAAGAAGGAAAACCAGCCCCCGGAGCATCTGGGCCTTTCCTACTTCCGCGAGGAGCGGTAAAAAATATTTTTGCAGAATTCGCAAAAAATTGCTCATTTTGCATCAAAGCCTCGTTTCCTATTGGAAATGGGGCTTTTTTGTTTTTTGGGGAAGGGCAGGGGGATTGGCGGATTTCGGAGAGTGATATCCGGCATGGCCCATCACACATTTTTAATTTGACTGTGTGGCCGGGGGAGTTCGTTGCGATTGTGGGTGAATCCGGCTCCGGCAAAAGTACCCTGATGAATATTATCGGCGTGCTGGACAAGCCGACCTCTGGCGAGTATACGCTGGACGGGGTGGATATCCATAAAGCAGACGATGACGAACTGGCGGGCATCCGCAACAATAAAATCGGCTTTGTGTTCCAGACCTATAACCTCATCGGCCGCCAGAGCGCACTGAAAAACGTGGAGTTGCCCATGCTGTATGCCGGCATTCCCGGCGGCGAGCGTACCCGCCGCGCCAAGGAGTGGCTGGACCGCGTGGGAATGGGCGAGCGTGCCCGCCACCAGCCCAACGAGCTTTCCGGCGGCCAGAAACAGCGCGTTGCCATTGCCCGCGCCATGGTCAACGACCCGGCGCTGATCCTGGCAGACGAGCCCACAGGCGCACTGGACAGCGAAACCTCCCGCGTGGTGATGGACCTGTTCCATGAAATGCACGAAAAATACCACAAAACCATTGTGCTCATTACCCACAACCCCGCGCTGGCCGAGGAATGCCAGCGGGTGCTGACACTGCACGATGGCCGCATTATTGCCGAACGGAAGGGGAGTGGTGTGCGTGGCGCTCTTTGAATACCTTTCCATGGCGTTTGCCAGCATCAAAAGCAACAAAATGCGCAGCCTGCTCACCATGCTGGGCATTATTATCGGCATTGCGGCGGTTATCGCCATCGAAACCGTTGGCAACAGCCTATCCAGTTCGGTCAGCGACAGCATGTCCGGCACCGGTGCCAGCTCCATCACGGTATCGCTGACCCAGAAAAGCAGCAGCAACAGCGGCTCTTCCAGCGGCGGTGTGCGGCTGCGGCTCTTCAAAAATTCCAGCCCGGATGATAAAGACCTTATCACGGATACGATGATCGAGGAATTTACCGAAACGTTCCCCGACAAGATCAACTACATTGAAAAAACGCAGCAGGTGGGCAGCGCCACCATTGGCAAGGTGAACGAACCCGATACCACCATCACGGCAACGGTTTCCGGCGTCAACCAGGAAGCGCTGCAAAGCAAGGAGAGCGATACCCCTATCCTGGCGGGCCGCTGGCTGGATGATACCCGCGATGCCGGGCGCTATGTCTGCGTGGTATCCGAAAAATTTGTGCAGCAGGCCGTCGGCGGCAGCAACGCTGATGCGCTGGGCCAGAAAATCACCCTGACCATCAACAAAATGCCGTATACGTTTTATATCAGCGGCGTTTATAAGTATGTAGAAGATTCTTACGCCAGCATGTTTGGCTCTACCAGCGATGACGATATCCAGACCGAAATCTATATCCCGCTGGATGTGGCCCGCAGCATTGCCGGGGCGGGGGATGGCTACCAGAGCATTACCGTTGTGGCATCCAGCGGCACCAATGTGACCGCCTTTGTGGATGTGGTGGGCGATTATTTCGCCAGTTACTATACCCGCAACGACAGCTGGACCGTCAGTGCGTCCAGCATTTCCAGCCTGCTGGAAAGCATGACCGAAATCCTGAACCAGATCTCGCTGGCCATCTCCGCCATTGCAGCCATCTCGCTGTTGGTGGGAGGTATCGGCGTCATGAACATCATGACGGTTTCGGTCACCGAGCGTACCCGTGAGATCGGCACCCGCAAGGCGCTGGGCGCAACCAACACGGCCATTTTGACCCAGTTCATTATTGAATCCATTGTGCTGTGCGCTATTGGCGGCGTCATCGGTGTGGGGCTGGGCATCGGCCTTGGTTCTGTGCTCAGCCAGGTCATGGGCTATTCGGCCAGACCCAGCGTGGCGGCCATCATCATTGCCGTGGCGTTCAGCATGGCCATCGGCGTGTTCTTTGGCTATTACCCCGCCAAAAAGGCCGCCAAGATGGACCCCATCGACGCCCTGCGGTACGAATAAGGGTACCGTTTGTTATTTGCTTATCAGCACAAAATTGAACCGCATACAGCAAAAATGCTCCCGTTGCACGGGGGCATTTTTTGTGGTATACTTCTGTCTGAATGATAAAAATGGGGTAGTTTTTGCCCTGGAGTGTATCTGAAAAGTCAAAAGTACAGTCTGTTTCGGCAGTTACAGCCGGATTTTGCGCTTGCAAAATGCGGCATCTTCTTTTCTTTCAGATACACACCTTAGAGCGGAGAGGAAAGAAGGAAGGTCTGACAATGCAGACACAACAAAAACTATTTACCAACCGTATGCTGCTAACACTATTATGGCCGCTGGTGGTGGAGCAGGCGCTGAACGTGCTGGTGGGCATGTCCGATACCGTGATGGTATCCAGCGTAGGCGAAGCCGCCATTTCCGGTGTTTCGCTGGTGGATATGATCAACTACCTGATCCTGAATATTTTTGCCGCGCTGGCCACCGGCGGCGCGGTTATCACCAGCCAGTTCCTGGGAGCCAAAAAGCCGGGGGAAGCCTCCCGCAGCGCGGGGCAGCTGGTTACTTTAAGCTCTATCCTGGGTACGGCTGTCATGGCGCTCTGCCTGCTGCTGCGCGGGCCCATGCTGCGGCTGTTCTTTGGCAGCATTGCGGACGATGTGTTCCAGGCAGCCATGATCTACTTTACCATCACGGCAATCTCTTACCCGTTTTTGGCGCTGTACAACGCGGGCGCGGCCATCTTCCGCTCCGTCGGCAACAGCGAGGTATCCATGCGGGTATCCGTTATCATGAACATTACCAATATTGTGGGCAATGCGTTCTGCATCTTTGTGCTGCGCATGGGGGTTGCCGGTGTTGCGGTGCCCACGCTGGTTTCCCGCGTGCTGGGCGCTGTCATCATCCTGAAACTGACCACCCGGCATGATAATGTCGCCCGCGTTACCTGGGATGGCGTCAAGCACCTGCAGCCCCAGATGGCAAAGAACATTTTGTATATCGGCATCCCCTCCGCGCTGGAAAACAGCCTGTTCCAGCTGGGGCGTGTGCTGGTCGTCAGTATGATCTCTTTGTTCGGCACGGTGCATATTTCCGCCAATGCGGTGGCCAACAACCTGGACGGCATGGGCTGCATTGTGGGCCAGGCCATCGGCCTTGCCATGATCACTGTGGTGGGGCGCTGTGTGGGCGCCCAACAGCTGGACCAGGCCAGCTACTTTACCAAAAAGCTGCTGCTGTGGGATTACATTGCCCAAGGCGCTACCAATGCCCTGATTTTGATCTTCCTGAACCCGCTGCTCAGCGTGTACACCCTTTCGGATGAAACCCGCCACCTGGCCTGGCTGCTGGTTATGATCCATGCGGGCAGCGCCATCTTCCTGTGGCCGGCGGGCTTTGTTCTGCCCAACGCCCTGCGTGCAGCCAATGATGTGCGCTTTACCATGTTTACTTCCATTCTGTCCATGGGAATCTGGCGTCTGGCGTTCTCTTACATCCTGTGCGTTCAGATGGGTATGGGTGCTGTCGGCGTCTGGATCGCCATGGTGGTGGACTGGGTGTGCCGCGTGACCTGCTTTGTGGTCCGCTTTGTATCTGGTGCGTGGAAGAAAAAATGTGTGGCAAAATAACAGGAGGAACCCCCGATGAAGCTTATCAGTTGGAATGTGAACGGCCTGCGCGCCTGCCTGAAAAAAGGCTTTGAGGATACTTTCAACCAGCTGGATGCGGATGTGTTCTGCATTCAGGAAACCAAAATGCAGCCCGGCCAGGCGGATTTTGCCCCCGAAGGCTATACCGAATACATCAACAGCGCTGAGAAAAAGGGCTATTCCGGCACGCTGATCTATACCCGCGTAAAGCCCCTGAACGCCTGGAACGGCATTGGGGTGGAAGCCCACAGCCACGAAGGCCGTGCCATCACACTGGAATTTGAGGATTACTACCTCGTCAATGTCTATGTACCCAACTCCCAAAACGAGCTGGCCCGCATTGACTACCGCATGCAGTGGGAGGACGACTTGCGCGCCTACCTGAAAGACCTGGACAGCAAAAAGCCGGTGATCCTGTGCGGAGATTTGAACGTGGCCCATGAGGATATTGACCTGAAGAACCCCGGCCCCAACCGCGGTGCTGCGGGCTTTTCAGACCAGGAGCGCGGCAAGCTGAACGAGCTGCTGGCCGCTGGCTTTACCGATAGCTTCCGCTACCTGTACCCTGATGCCACCGGCATGTACAGCTGGTGGAGCATGCGGTTCCGCGCAAGAGAGAGGAACGCAGGCTGGCGCATTGACTATTTCCTGGTATCGGACCGGCTGGCCCCACAGATCAAAAAGGCCGAGATTTTGATGGATGTGCAGGGCAGCGACCATTGCCCGGTGCTGCTGGAACTGTAAAGCTGCAAAACGTCCAAGAAATATTCGGTGTGTCGAAAAAACTGTGCCTTTCTTTTGCAGAGCATGTGGGTATAAAACATGTAGGGGACGATGCTTCGCATCGTCCCGCATGTCGGACCTTGCCATATATTCCATCACATCATTCTCCGCAAGGCATCGGGCGCACAATGCGCCCCCTATGAAGACCTTTTCGACAATCTGAAATTTTCATAATTTTTTCAAAAATATCTGCTCCCGCTGCAAAATGTCGGGAGCATTTTTCGTATTAGTATACAGAAGCGCTTCCAACAAAGAAAGTGCGCCGGCAGATGAATGCGAAAGGAGGTGTGGGGCACTGAACCAAACAGATTTTACCCAGCTGATGCAGCAATACCAAAAACTGGTTTATACCGTTTGTTTGCAGTTTGTCCACAACCCCCACACCGCCGAGGATCTGACCCAGGATACCTTCCTTTCGGCATGGTCGTCCATTGACCGGTGCGAGCCCCAATACCATAAGCAATGGCTGGTGCGTGTGGCGGCCAACAAATGCAAGGACCACCTGAAAAGCTCCTGGGCGCGCAGGGTGGAGGCACAATCCGACGAAACGATGCCGGAACCACGCGGCACACCGCCGCCCGGCAGCGGCCTGCAAAGCGCAGAGCCGGACCCGCAGGATGAATTTATGCGCCAGACCGATGCCGCAGAGCTGGAAACGATGGTGCGCACCCTGCGCGAACCCTATGGCCGGGCCGCGGCCATGTATCTGCTGGACGGGCTGCCCGTGGCGGCCATAGCCCAAAAGCTGGGCCGCCCGGCACCCACTGTTCAGAACCAGCTGTTCCGCGCAAAAGCGATCCTGCGCAAACAGATCATGGAAAGGAGGCAGGAATAATGGAACAGGCAATGTTTCCGCAAAACGAAAATAACACCCCATTTGATAGCGAAGCCCTGTTTGATGCTGAAGGCCACCTGACGGATGAGGGGCTGCACGCCCTGCAGGAGAGCCGCCTGGATGAACTGGGCAGCCTGGAGGCCGCAGAGCACCTGACCTTCTGTGATTACTGCCTTGCCCGCTATACCGCCCTGATTGAATCGGCCCCCGAAAAGCTGAAACAGCCCATGCGGGACCTGATCCCCCAGGTGCAGGCCCTGATGCGGCTGCGCAGCTTCCGCATTATGACAAACCGCTACGTTTCCACGGCTGCCGCCGTAATGCTGGCCTTTGCGCTGTGGCGGTTCGGGTTCTTTGGCGGCGTTGGTACGGTGCAAAAGCCCGTGCAGCAGCTGCCGGACGTTACCCCCAGAGTGACGGTAAGCCAGGCGCTTGGCGGTATGTTTGACAGCATGAGCAGCGGCCTGAGCAATATGTTCGACGGAATGCAGCTTACCATCAACAGTGGGCTGGCCCAGCTGGCCGACCCGGTTGTGCCCCGCAGCAACCCCACCAATAACGGCGGCAGCCCCGCCCACGGAGAGTGATACACTATGAAGAAAAACGCATTTTTGACCTTTATTTTTGCCTGCATCCCCGGCGCAGGGCAGATGTATTACGGGTATATGAAGCGCGGTACCTCGCTGCTGGTCTACTTCTGCCTGTTCATCATGCTGGGCGCCATCATTTCCCCGCTGGTGGTGGGCGTCGCCGTGGTGTATATGTTCAGCTTTTTTGACACCTATGACCTCATCCGCTACCTGGTAGCAGGGGACCCCAAGCCGGATGGCTTCCTGCTCCCGCCGGACTGGCAGAATCAGCTCGGCGATGCCAAAACCAAAATGACCCCCAAAATGAACAAAATCATCGGCTGGTGCCTGCTGCTTACGGGTGCCTATGTGATGTATAACAGCGTGATCTGGCCGATCGTGGAAAGCATTTTTGTGCAGCTGGGCATTCATTGGAGTATGATTTACGCAATCAACGATGTAATCCCGTCCATTGTGGTGGCGGTGCTGCTGATTGCTTTTGGCGGCCGCCTGCTGGGCTTTGGCAAACATGCCCACCACAACGATACCGACGACCTGCCCCCGTACCAGGGCTGAACCGGCAAAGCAAGCAAATTTGAAAAGAAAATTGAAAAGAAAGTGTAGGGCAGGGTGCAGCACAGCACCCCGCCTGGTAGCCTGCGGCCATTTGGAATAAAAACAGCGCCGCCCGATAGCCTGACAATGATTCAACAGACAAAAGAGAAAATGGTGATTAACTATGGAAAACAATTTTAACCAGAATACCCCTGTGCCGGAGGAACCGACCCAGGATACCTGCCAGGATGCCAGCCAGGAAACCACCGCGCAGGCCGCGCCCGAAACGGCCCCCAAGCCCCCGGTCAAAGTGCGGCGGGTGGGCACCTTCAGCCTTGGCCTGATGCTGGTTGCCATCGGTGCCATCCAGCTGGCCCAGATTTTTATGCCGAATGTCAATGTGCTCAGCGTGGTAAAGTATGCCCCGGTGGTGCTGATCGTTCTGGGCATTGAGGTGCTGATTTACGCCGCACGCCCCGATGTAAAGATCAAGTATGACGGCATTTCCATCTTCCTCTGCATTATCATCATGCTCACGGCGGGGGCTTCCGGTGCAGTGGCCGCAGTAGCCCAGGCATTCACTCCCGAAAACGTGACCAAGCGTGTTACCGCCGAGGAAGAGTACAAGGAGTCTGTTCAGAAGGCACTGAGCAATATCCCCAATGCCCATGATTTTGTACATGATTATTCCATCGATGTCAGCAGCGAGAGCTGGTTCATGGATATGCCGGTGGGTACGATGCACGCAACGGTGTACCTGACCATGAATTACGGTGCCCAGACCACCGCCGAAGAATTTGTGCGCGACTGCATGAAGGTAATGGATGCGGTAAATGCCACGGATATCCCGGTAGAATACTATCGCTTTGATGTGGACCAGAGCAACCTGACCGATGGCGAAGTGTGGAGTGTATGGCTGGATGAGTGGGAAATGCACGGCAACCTGCAAAACATTGCGGCCCATGTTGATACCGTGTACTATGTGGACGGCGATGCCTACACCAGCCTGGATGATGTGCCCCAAAAGGACGGCGATGAACTGTTGAACCGCTACATGGCCGCCTTTGGCACCAACCCGCTGACCGATTACCAAAATGAATACGGCACCGTTGAATTTGGTGATGAGCTGGAAGAGTACATGCAGAACCGCGTGGAAAACGAAGCCGGCCAGGACCTGACGGACACTGACAACGCTGGGAAAACCGCAGCCAGTGAGGAAACACCCGCAGCGCAGGACGATGTGACGATGGAGGCCACTGAACCCGCAGCGAGCGCTGCGGAAGCTGCCTCTGAAAATGCAAACTGACATTTGAACAAAAATAATATATTTGTGCAATTTCGTTAAAAACGACGGAAAAGTTGACCAGATTTTTACGCCCCGCATACGCGGGGCTTGTTGTTTTTGCCCGCCTGAAATGCTACAATACCAATAAGGGCAATTTTGCCCTGTAAATGCGGCCTGCCCGGCGGCGGGATGCAAAATCAGGAGGTACCCCATGCACATCCTTAAAGGCTATACCAAGCAGGAAATCAGTTGGATGATGTACGACTGGGCCAACAGCGCCCATTCCGTTATCATTGTAACGCTGCTCCCCATCTTTTTTGACACGGTTGCGGGCTATACGGCGGACAGTGTTTCCAGCATGTCCACCTGGGGCTATGCAACCAGCATCGCCATGCTGATCGTGGCGCTGGCCGCTCCGTTCCTGGGCGTGTTTGGCGATATCCGCGGTATGCGCAAAAAGCTGTTCAGCTTTTTCATGCTGCTGGGCGTTGCAGCCTGCGCGGGCATGGCGTTTACGCCTGGGATGGATTTTACCTCCGGCCCGGTGGCAGCAGGCAAGGTGGCCAGCCTGATCCTGGTTCTGTACATCGTCAGCGTCATTGGTTTTGATGCTTCCGCCATCTATTACGATGCCTTTTTGACCGATGTTACCACCGAGGAACGCATGGATAAAGTTTCCACCATGGGGTACGGCCTGGGTTACATCGGCGGCTCCACCATTCCGCTGCTTATTTTTCTGATCATGAACCTGGTTGGCGTGCCCATGCTGACCTGCCTGGCGTTTGTGTTTGGCCTGACCGCTGTGTGGTGGCTGGCGTTCAGCTTGCCGCTGCTGAAAAACTGCGAGCAGACCTCTGGCAAGCCGTATGAAAAGGGCGATGTTGCCCGCAGCATGAAGGGCGTTGGTACCACCATCAAGGAGATCATTGCCAACAAGCCGATGCTGATCTATATTCTTTCGTATTTCTTCTATATTGACGGCGTGCACACCGTCATCAGCATGGCAACCACCTATGGCACCAACCTGGGGCTGGATTCCACAGGCATGATGCTGGCGTTGCTGCTGGTGCAGATTCTGGGCCTGCCGTTCTGCCTGCTTTACATCAAGTGCAGCGAAAAGTTCGGTGCCCGCACCATGGTGGGCTTTGGCATCTGCGTGTATATGTTCATCTGCATCTTTGCGTTCTTTATGAACAGCCTGTGGCAGTTCTGGGTGCTGGCTGTGCTGTGCGCCACCAGCCAGGGCGGCATTCAGGCGCTGTCCCGCTCCATGTACGGCAAGCTGATCCCGGATAAGGACCGCTCCGGCGAGTTCTTCGGCTTCTTCGATATCTTTGGCAAGTTCAGCTCCATCATGGGCCCGGCTTTGGTCGGCGTTGTCAGCAGTGTGGTGGCAAATGGAATGCTGGGGGCCCAGGGGCTGACCGCTCAGACCGCAACGGCGGAGCAGATCGATGCGATCAACGCCCAGTCCAGCCATTACGGCATTTTGTCCATCATTATTATCATCATTGTGGGCGCGGTGCTGTACTTCGGCTTTTTGCCCAAAGCAGAGCACGCCAAGCAGTAAATTTGACAAGATATTCGATTCGCATTACAATATAGGGGTATATTCTGTTCAGGTACACCTGGGGAATATACCCCTTTTTAAGGTATATCTGAAAACAAAGAAAATGCCGGATATTTCGCAAACACAGACAGGATTTAAGGCAAAAAGCCGCAGGAATTCTTTGTGGATTCCAAGAGTTTTTAACGCAAAATCCCGCTGCGTTTGTAGAAACAGAATGGCAATACCGCATAATTCTAAGTGCCGATACGGCGAGCGAGGTGCGGCAGCTACTAAGCCAAAAGCGCAGATAATACTTTGTGTATTATCGAGCATTTTGGCAACGCA
>ERZ772881.1608-NODE-1608-length-19357-cov-5.043571_pt1 | contig 19357 bp, 14 predicted proteins | sample MGYA00580581_ERZ772881 | MGnify/ENA primary metagenome ERZ772881 (study PRJEB29015, sample SAMEA2737668) | human gut metagenome | biome: human gut; feature: human-associated habitat; material: faeces | place: China | collected 2012 ...
AGTGGTCGGTGTCGGCGGCAGAGCGTTCACTGAGCCCACACCTTATGGGATGGTTCGGGTTGACCGTGGCTACCTCAAGATGGGTGATGTCAAGAGTGATAGCCTGTGGGGAAAGAATATCCCGGTGAAAGACATCTCTGTGGATGGCTTCTGGATGGATCGGACAGAGATTACGAACTCTCAATATAAGCAGTTCGTGATGTGGGTGCGCGACTCTATTCTCCGCACACGCCTTGCCGACCCTAACTACGGTGGCGATGAGACTTATATGATCACGGAGGATAAGAATGGCGATCCTGTGAAGCCTCATGTCAACTGGAGCAAACGACTGCCACGCAAACCTAATGAGGACGAGCAGCGCGCTATAGAGAGCCTTTATGTCACGAATCCAGTGACAGGCGAGAAAATGCTTGACTATAGGCAGATGAACTATCGGTATGAGGTGTATGATTATACGGCTGCCGCTCTTCGCCGTAATCGCCTTGACCCCCAAGAACGCGACCTCAACACGGATGACGTTGTCAATCCCAATGAAGTCGTGATGATCAGTAAGGACACAGCGTATATCGACGAGTCGGGAAATATCGTGAGACAGACTGTCGACCGTCCGCTCTCGGGTCCATGGGATTTCCTTAATACGTATATAGTGAATATCTATCCCGATACTACCTGTTGGGTAAATGATTTCCGTAATGCCGATAATGAGATCTATTTGCGTAACTATTTCTCCAATCCTGCCTACAACGATTATCCTGTTGTCGGGGTGTCCTGGGAGCAGGCCAATGCTTTTTGTGCCTGGCGTACTGATTATCTGCTTAAAGGTCTCGGACCTGAGGCACGTTATGTTCAGCGTTACCGTCTGCCGACGGAGGCCGAATGGGAATACGCTGCCCGTGGCAGGAATCAGACGGAGTTTCCTTGGGAGAATAAGGACGTGATGAGTGGCAATGGCTGTTTCTATGCCAATTTCAAGCCCGACCGCGGCAATTACACTAAAGACGGTAATCTTATCACGGCTAAGGTAGGCAGCTATTCACCCAACAGTAATGGCCTTTATGATATGGCGGGTAACGTGGCGGAGTGGACCAGTACCATCTATACCGAGGCTGGCGTGGATGCTATGAACGACATCAACCCACAGTTGAAATACAATGCGGCGCAGGAAGACCCCTATCGCTTAAAGAAGAAGAGCGTGCGTGGTGGCTCGTGGAAAGATCCTGAGAGTTTGATCCGTTCGGCTTGGCGCTCGTGGGAATATCAGAACCAACCTCGGAGTTACATCGGTTTTCGTTGTGTTCGTTCGTTGGCAAACTCTGTCAGCGGAAAGCAAAAGAGAAGATAACAAAATCAACAAAGAAAGTTTAGGCTTATTATGACATACAGCAAATATAATCTCGTCTACCGTCTGCAGAAATGGATGGATACCGTAGCAGGCCAGACCTTTCTCAACTACGCCTATAGTTGGGGCGCCTCCGTCGTCATTCTTGGTGCTCTGTTCAAGTTGACCCATCTCCCCGGGGCTAATATCATGTTGTTTATAGGTATGGGTACCGAGGTCTTCGTGTTCTTCATCTCTGCTTTCGATCGTCCGTTTGACAAGACAGCCGAAGGCCGGGTGATGCCGACCCGTCTGACGGAAGAGTATCTTGAGACTGGTAAGGTAAACTATTCTATTGGTGAAGAGGAAGCTGTAAAAGCTGAGGCAGAGTCGGAATCACCTACCACTGCTCCTCAAACACCTGCGTCTACCCAGCAGCCAACACCAGCATACGTCCCTCAGATGTCACAGGAGAAGGCGGAGGCCATGAATGAGGCGCAGGGCAACTATGTTGAAGAGTTGAAGACTCTGGTTGAGACCTTGAAGAAAGTCAACGAGCAGAGCTCGCGTCTCACACGTGACAGCGAGGAGATGGAGAACCTCAACCGTACGCTCACGGGCATCAGTAAGATCTATGAGATGCAGCTCAAAGGTGCAAGTAAACAGATTGGCACCATTGATGAGATCAACGCCCAGACCAGGAAGATGGCGGAACAGATCGATCAGCTCAACCATATCTATGCACGCATGATAGAGGCTATGACCGTCAATATGCGGGTGGCAGCGCCTAATGCGAGCATAAATAAAGGTAACGAGTAAGGGCGATGATTAATAAAGATAACGAGTAATGGCAATAAAGAAACGACCGGTCACTCCGCGCCAGAAGATGATCAACCTTATGTACATCGTCCTCCTGGCTATGTTGGCACTCAATGTGTCGACAGAGGTGCTCCATGGTTTTGCTGTGGTACAGGAGAGCCTTGACCGAACGACTGCCAATTCCTCAAAGCTGAACGAAGATATCATGAGTGACTTCCGCCGTCAGATGCTAAGCAATCCTGAGAAAGTGAGGCAATGGTACGAGCAAGCTCAGGATGTGCGTAATATGAGTGACTCGTTGTATAATTTTGCCGAGGCGCTGAAGATTGCCATTGTCAAGGAGGCTGACGGACCTGGGGGGAATCTGAAGAATATAGAGAACACGGATAATGTCGAAGCAGCTGGAACAGTAATGTTGGCGCCATTGACTGGCAAGGGCAAGAAACTCTATAAGGCTATCAACAGTTTCCGGGACCGTATTCTGCGGTATATTACCGACCCACGGCAGTATGCTATCATCAAGAGTAACCTCTCTACAAAAGTGGCGCGGGGCAAAGATAACCTTGGCAAGAACTGGCAGGAGTATATGTTTGAGAACATGCCGGTGGCTGCTGCCGTTACGCTTCTGTCTAAATTGCAGAATGATGTGCGCTATGCCGAGGGTGAGGTTCTTCACTCTCTCGAGGCCAACATCGGTTTGAAAGACATTCGCGTGAATAAGTTGGAGGCGTTTGTCGTACCTGTGAAGACCACACTCTATCCAGGTGAGCGTTTCAATGCGAATATCGTCATGGCTGCTGTCGATACGACGAGTCAGCCGGAGATTTATGTCAATGGTTCCCGTATCATCACACGCAACGGTCAGTATAGTTTCACTGCCGGTGGAGTGGGCGAGCATCAGTTCGGCGGCTACATCCTTATGCGTAGCAACCGTGGAGATGTATTGAGGCGCAATTTCATTCAGAAATACAACGTTATCCCCGTGCCGGGAGGCGCTACGGTGGCTGCCAACCTCATGAATATGCTCTATGCCGGATACGATAACCCCATCAGCGTCAGCGTACCCGGTGTTCCGCAGAACGGTGTGTCCGTCAGCATGACCGGCGGACGTCTCATCTCTAAAGGTCCGGGAAGATACGTGGCTATACCGGCGACTGTCGGTCATGACGTCACGTTCCGCGTCAGTGCGCGCGACGGCAAGATGACGCGGTCATTCCCACCCTTTGTGTTCCGCGTGCGCAAATTGCCTAATCCTACTCCTTACATTGCCGTGGGTGATGACCGTTTTAAAGGCGGTAACTTATCAAAAGCCAGCCTTATGGGAGCTGGTCATCTCAATGCAGCCATCGACGACGGCATCCTCGACATACAGTTCCGTGTGACAGGCTTTTCTGCCGTGTTCTACGACAACATGGGCAACGCTGTACAGATAGCTTCACAGGACGATCAGTTCACCGACCGCATGCGCGACCAGTTCCGTCGTCTGAGCCGCGGCCGCCGGTTCTATGTTACTGAGGTCCATGCCATCGGTCCCGACGGTGTGGCGCGCACGTTGCCGGGAGCCATGGAGGTGAAAGTGAGGTAAGTGTAAATTTTAATGATTTCAATGATACTCCAATGAAGAGGATATTTATATTATTGGTATTTACAGGCCTGTGCGCGGTGAGCCTGATGGCACAGCCCAAGGTACGCCGGCAGGCACAGCAGAAGGCGCGGTCGAACAGCAACAATATGACGCTGCGGCAACAGATCGACTTTCCAACGGATGAGCCGATGAGCGGTGATGTCATCTGGCGTCGTGACGTCTATCGGGAGCTTGACCTGACCAACGATGCCAATGCGGCGCTCTATTATCCCGTGGAGCCGGATGGCACACATGTCAATCTTTTCACATTGCTCTTCAAACTTATCATGGCTGGTCCCAACCATGGAGGCATAGCGGCATACAGTTATGATGTCAACAGCGGCAGTGAGAAGTTTGACGAGTCTCTGCGGTTAACCCCCAAGAAGTTCCTCGATGACTATCACATCTTTTATGAGAAGACAGACAAAGGCGTACATATTGACGACAGTGATATCCCGTCAGCTGAGGTAAAGGCTTATTTTATTAAAGAAAGCAGTTATTATGACCAGAACACGGCGACGTTCCATCGTCAGGTCACGGCGCTCTGTCCTGTGATGTACCGTGATGATGACTTTGGTGATGGGGCTACGAGGTATCCGCTCTTCTGGGTTCGTTACAGTGATTTGGCTCCATTCCTTGCCAAGCAGATGGTGATGACGAGCAATATCAACAATGCCGCCATGATGAGCCTGGCCGACTATTTTGGGACCAATCTCTACAAGGGCAAGATCTATAAAACCAATAACCTGCTTGGCAAGACCCTGGCTCAGGAGGTGGGCGGCGACTCCGTCAAGCTCTCCAGAGAGCAACAGCACATCGATAAGGAGATTGCGGCCTTTGAGTCGCGGATATGGGGTGACCCTGCCAAGAAGGACTCGCTCGACTCCATTGCCAGGCTCGCGCCGACGGCATCGCGCTCCTCGAAAAAGACGCCGCGCGTGCGCCGTGCCTCTGCCAGGGCAGAGCGTGTGAAGGCGATCCATACCCGTGCGCCACAGACGATATCAGCGTCCGGCGCTGCAAGGGTCACCGTGAGAAGACAGCGTCATTAATACGATTTCAAGGATATATTTCGGATGTAAAAAGATTGTTTAATTTGGATTTACGATGAAAAAAAAGTATGTTATTCTTGTGATGGCTGTAGCCATCCTCTTTACCGCACCGGCATCTGCTCAGGTGAAGTTCGGTGTCAGAGGCGGTGTCGATGTAACACGTCTGAAGTTCAACAAGAGCGTCTTTGACGAGAGCAACCGTGCGGGTTTCTACATAGGTCCCACCATGAAGTTCTCGTTGCCTGTGATCGGTCTGGTGGTGGATGCCTCCGCCGTCTACGACCAGCGTTCCGCTAAGGTGACCGAGGAGAGCACGGCAAGCAAAGGGACGGAGATCTCCCTCGACCAGAAGCAGATTGCCATTCCCGTCAATCTTCGTTATTCGATAGGTCTGGGCTCGCTGGCCAATGTTTTCTTCTTTGCCGGTCCGCAGTTCGGTTTCAATGTCGGCAGCGACAAGAAACTGTCCGACTATGACTGGAAGTGGAAGGACTCCAACTTCAGCGTCAACCTTGGTGTCGGTGTCACGCTGGTCAACCATCTCCAGTTCAATGCCAACTACAACATTGCCTGTGGCAAGACGGGCGATGCCACCTGGTCAAAGACATCCTCTACCGTTTCCGATGGCGTGAAGAATTTCCACGCACGCTACAATGCCTGGCAGATAGGTCTCGCTTACTATTTCTAAGCATTCCGTGGTGGTGCCCTCTACCTGCCGGAGGGCACCACCTACTACGCTATTTCGGCATAATCATTGCCCTGCGTCTCTATACTACGAACGCAGTGGAGGGGCATCTTCGTCAGATCCGTAAGATTACCAAGACCAAAGGCGTGTTCCCCCATAAATGCAGTTCAGTTGACACTCTCAAATAGAGTAAAAGTGTACTTCGCCGATCCTCATGCGCCGTGGCAAAAGGGAGGCATTGAGAACACGAATGCCCTTATCAGGCAATATATTCCAAAAGGTACTGATTTCAATGAGGTAAGCCAGCAGAAAACAAAGATGATAACACTGAAAATTAACAGCAGGCCAAGAGAAAAATTGGAATTTTCAACACCATTTGAGTACTTTTATAAAAACATTTCGTAAATTTGCACTTGATAGTTGAATTCACCGTAGGGGTATAGTATATGGAACAGCAAATCATGACCAATCAAGAAAAGCATAAAAGACTGAATGCCTATTGGCAAATCTTTCTGAATAGCGAAACGGAGGAAGACTGCAAAGACATCTTTTCCTCTATATATTCTCTATGTGTAAACGATTTGTTGGCTTATGGGCAGAGCCTGGGGTTCAATATGGATTTGTGTGAAGATGCCATACATGACGTATTCTGCACCTTGTATCTTAAAAGGAAGGAACTGACGGGGGTGTGTAGTCTGTCGTCTTACCTCTTCCGGGCTTTCAGAAATAACATGTTGAATGTGTGGCGGAGGCACTCAAAACTATCCGAGACTGATATAAACCGACTGCCTTTCACTACAGAAGTCACCGTTCTGGATACGATTATAGATGAAGAAGAGAAATCGGACATTAAGGAGATAGTAGAAGATTTGCTGAATACACTTACTGATCGACAACGTGAGGCCATCTACTTGCGATATATGCAGAATTTGAGTTACGAGGAAATAGCAGAACTGTTAGACATCAGTCCCGGATCTGTAAGAAAACTTGTATATCGCGCTATCATGTGCCTACGAGAAGAGAGCCGCAAGATAGGCAATCCGTTGATACTCCTCTTTCTTTTTCAGATTTTCATGAATCGAGCATAGACTTCCCGCCGGTAAAATAATGTCCCCAGCATCTGTCTATGCTCATTTTATATACTGACTGAGAACTTATCTGTGTTTGTGATGCTCCACATATTGCAATGCATACAGATAGACTCCGGCCGTCCATCCCATCATCGGAGGCATGTCATACTCCCCTTCGCTGGTTACACGTGTACTGCCCTCTACCACATTGTATTTTTCCCAAAGATTATGGGTCTGTGCAAAAATACGATTCTGCCCGTCTACATAGGTGCGTGCTAACCGATAGGCATCAGTTGTCATGCCATAGTTCTCCAATCCCTTGATAGCGATATATTGCAGCGGTGCCCAACCGTTGGGATAAGCCCACTGATAGGTACCATGATAATCACCCTTTTCTGTTGCTGCTATCCCATAAGGGAATTCCAGTACTTTCAATGCGTGTCTGGCCACGGATCTGGCATTGCCTGCAGACAACACTCTGGAGAACAGCAGACTGAAGACAGCAGCAGACCTGACTGGTGAGAGCCGCCTGTTGACATAATCGTAATCATGATAAAGACCGTCTTTTGCATTGTACATGTATTTCTGTATCAGGTGCTTACGCATCCTCGCTGCTTTTTCCCATTTTCCTGCCTTGAGCGGCATGCCGAGTATACGGCAGAAGCGGGCAAGGGATTGCTCGTAATAGTAAAGATTGGCATTCAGGTCTACAGGACAGAAGTCCTCACACCTGTTTTCAAAACGTGGCGTGAAATCCCATCCCGACTCACACTCTGCACGTGCATGAGAAGCAAAGGTGGTTACTTCTCTCTCCGAGAGGCTGTCCAGTGCAATGTTACACTTCGTCCGGGACTTGGCATACTGTGCCATCCCCCGGTCCTTCTGCTTGTCAATGACATCGTTGGAATAACGGTTCAGTCCGCAGGGTGTCATTCTGTGCGTCATCCAGAATTTGTATTCTTTTTCCAGTGTCCCGAACATTCTCCCGAGCCATTCCTTGTCACCTGTCCTGGCATATATGTCCGCTACCATCATACAAAGATAAGGTGGCTGAGAATTGTACCTATACATATATCGGCTGCCATTGAACACCTTGCCGAAACGCTCCACTAAAGAAGCCAGGTTCTCGGTATTGTCAATAGCCCATTCAATGTGTCCATCCAAAAGCAGTCCGACGTTCGTGAAGTAGGTATCCCAGTAATACATCTCCTGGAAATGCCCAGAAATACAAGGTACAGTATAGGGCTTTGGAAGACCTATATGATCAGCCGAGTCTTTGGGATTGTATCGTAGTGTTTTCTTCCACGACTGCTGGATATAACCTTTCACATCTTTCCCAGGCGAGAGCCTGTCCACATTCTGTGCTGTTACGTAGCCATAACCCAACGTCAGGGTGGTCAAGACTATAATAATAGTTCTGTTTTTCATTTTATGACCATGTTAAAGTTTTATTTTCGTCACTTCATAAGGATGCCTTACAGCTGCATCAGCCGCCCATTGTGAAATATGCACCTGCTGTGGTGTCATACCTTTCGGTGCATACGGATTTCCTTCAACTTTTCTGTGGAACAGTACGGCAAACCAGGTGCAGGCAGCAGTATACCTTCCGTAGAGCAAATTAAGATGAAACCCATCCCTGTTCATTGTGTCGCCGTAAGACGACGTACGTGCATTTTGAATGGCTGTTCCCGAAGGAATCAGCAGCGCAATAGGCTCTGTGCGCATAGCTTGTCCAGAGGCCCTTACGATAGCCCGATACATTTTCATCTGATTCTTTCCATAGTTCTCATATCCCGCTCGTGTTGAATTCTGGGCATACGCCCAAGTCTGATGAAAAACTATCTTTGCCTTGGTTGGAACGTGCGCTCTGATATAAGCGATCAGATCGTGAAGGTAAGGTTGGTAAGAATCATAGAGTCCAGATAACTGGCTGGCCTGCTGTAGACTGATGTAGTCCCAGTCCTCATCAGCCAGTGCCTTGCTCAATGACATGCTGTCAATCTGGGTCATCTCCCCGGAAACACCTATCTTCCGATAACGATAAGCCAGGGCATCAGTCCTCATGTTCTTGGCATGTAATTCCAACGGACAACCTGGAATGTACATATTCCCGATGACAGTTTCTATCCCTTCTGCCGCAGCCAATTCATGCAGGTTCTGTTCCACGGCATCTTCAGAGAAGCTGTTGCCTATAGCCAATATCTTAACTGGAGTCCCGGCATATATCCGAGCCAGAACCAACAGCATAAGCAGCAGGCAATATAAACGTTTCATATATCCTTTGTATTTATTGATTATATCCCATATTCCTATGAGAGGCTGGTTCAGACAGAACCAGCCTCATGTCTATCAGTACACACCCTCAACCTTTACAACCCATGCTAAGGGTGAAGGCAGGTGGCAGATACTGAGAGGAGGAATATTGACAGTCAGTCTTCCTTTTCTTAAAGTAGTTGCAATCCTCCCCTTTGTCTCTCCCAGAAGGCTGGCACGTCCTGTCTTTGAAATACCGTCTATGACCACAGGTCCGTCAGGACATTCCATGCCGATCACATACAGATTGCCGTGCGCCCGGGTGAGGAAAACGTTTTTGTTCCTTACCGTCAGGTTCCTGCATGGGTGTGAAGAATAGATTGCTTCCCCATTGACCTCCAGCCACTTTCCCATATCCAGCAACCTTTCCTGCATGATGACGGGGATTAAGCCGTTTGCCTCTGGCCCTACGTCCAGCAGAAGATTTCCTCCATTGGCAACCGTCCGGACAAGCAGGTGGATCAGCTCCTTGGACGACAGATAATCCTCTGCACGTTCAAAGCGGTTGTAGCCATAGGAAGTCCCTATGCCACGGCTTTCTTCCCAGGGATGAGAAGCCTTGTCACCAATGCCCTCCTTCTGATGGACGAGGTTGTACTCTGTCGTATAGTAATCTCCATGCTTGCTACGTGTTTCATAGCCCCAGCGGTCATTGACTACGACGGAGTTCCTCACGGGAGATTCATCATACAGCCATGAAAGGAACTTACGGCTCTTGAGGGTCTCACTGTCATAATCCCATTCTCCATCAGCGTAGATAACGTCAGGTTTGTATTTTACGACCAGTTCCTGCAACTGCGGAAGCATATGTTCATCAACCCATCGGCCGATCGTTTTCTTATCATACAGCGGGTGTGACCACTCCAGCAAGGAATAATAGAAACCGAAGTGCATTCCCTGACAGGTCACAGCACGGGAAATGGAATCCATGATATCCATGTGTGGTCCCATGACGACGCTGTTCCAGTGAGGCGAGTATCGGCTGTTCCAGAGACAGAAGCCGTCATGATGCTTGGAAGTCAGAACAACATACCGTGCCCCTGCTTTGCGGAAAAGCTTCGCCCAGTCGTCCGCACGAAAATACTCTGCTTTGAACATCGGTGCGAAATCGGCATACTTAAAGTTCTTTCCATATGTACGGTTATGGAAATCAGTGAACAGCTTGTTACCCGATTTCAGCCGCGCTTCATAGTGTTCGGCATACTTTTCATATACTCCTTTCACTTCTTTCACAGGGGCGTATGCTGGAACGGAATAGACACCCCAGTGGATGAATATGCCGAATTTGGCATCTGTCCACCACTTCGGTATCGGTCGTTGGTCCAGCTCATCCCATGTCTTTATCTTGTCTTGTGCACGGACTCCTGCCATGGGCAGCAGGAGTAACAGCATTACAAGGCTTGCTATCTTCGTTCTCATATTTTTTCCATTAAATCACTGTTTCTTACAACAAACTACACTTCAGATGCCCTTGGCCTTCAGTATCTTCTCCATTTCACGCACCCAGATGGCATAGGCAGCAGGGGTATAATGCACATTATCCAATGCATATTCCTTCTTCAACCGCTTTCCTTCTGTAAGTAAAGGGTTAAGGTCGATGCAAGGGAGTCCTTTCTCCCGGGCCAGGCTGAAGAGGAAAGTATTCACACTGTCCATCATCTCCGTTTTGAAATTCTGCTCTTTCGGGTCTTTCTCTGTCGGATAGGTTACTGTATTAAGCACGACCTCAATGCCATGCGCCATCAGGCTGTCAACCAGTGAACGGAAATTCCGCTCGATTCTCTCCAGCGGTATTCCTGCACCAATATCATTGCAGCCTCCTTCAAGGAAACACAGGCGTGGATGTCTCTGGATTACGTACGGATCGACAAGCCAGATGAAGTGTGAGGTAGTGAAACCGCCGAAACCTGCATTCGTGACATCAGTACGGTTCATTCTGAGATTCCAGTCACCTGCCATCTGTACACGTGAGTCACCGAAGACAACAATATCATGCTTTTCATCCTTAGGTGTCAGCCTGACGGTATATCCTCCACCTGGCATCATCCGTAGATTTAGTTCGTCACCTGCGTGAACATCTCTTTTTCCCATGACATAGTCACTGCCTACTTTGTCGGCGTTGATACCGTCCCTGACAATCTCTGCAACATACTCACGTCCCTTGTCCAGAAAGTCAAATCTGATATGCTGGTCACGTGGCGTCCAGTTCGTCATGCCCGCAACATACCATGTGCTGCCTTTCTTCCGGGCAACATTCACGTATTCGCCCACCTTGCTGTCCAGCGGTAATGTCTTGTCCCACACGGTAGGAATGCCGGCAAGGAATTTCGTGAACTGTGGCTCCTTCATATAGGCCGTTGGTGAATCGGCAAGCATCTGCAGCGGCGCATAATACACGACATACATTGCCAGCTGCTGGCAGCGTGTCCCTTGGCTCATAGGCCGTTTCTTGATGATGCGCCATTCCGCCTGATTGTAGTTTGACATTGCTCCAGGTGTGTAGTCCATCGGTCCGGCAAACATTCTGATAAACGGGATTGTTACGGCTGTCTGTGGTGTCGCACCGTCAGCACCTGCAATCTTGTCCCATTCCAGTCCCTTCACTCCCTCTACATTGATACAGTTCGGATAAGCCCGCTCCATACCGTTCGGATGATAGGCTCCATGAAAGTTGACAAGCAGCTTATGTTTGGCTGCTTCCTTCAGCAGACGTTCCTCAAAGTTGACGACCAGCTGGTCGTCACGATCAAGAAAATCAACTTTCAGCCCGGCTATCCCCCATTTCTCAAACTGTGCCAGAGCCTGTGGCATCTGTCGATCCAGCGTATGCCATACACACCATAGGAACAATCCTACACCACGGCTTTTGGCATAATCTGCCAGTTCCTGCATATTGATACTGTCACGTACTTTCAGTAAATCGAACTGATCTCCCCATCCTTCATCAAGATTTACATATTCAATATCATTTCTGGCAGCGAAGTCAATATAATATTTGTAGGTTGCAGTGTTTAAACCTGAACGGAAGTCAACGCCTGAAATGTTCAGCCCGTTCCACCAGTCCCAGGCGACCTTTCCCGGCTTTATCCATTGCGTGTCCACCAGTCTTGTCTCGGGAGCTAACAGGTAGACCAACTGGTTATTCAGGATATCCTTGTCCTTGGCTGCAAAAGCCACTATCCTCCACGGAAAGGCCCTGTTGCCTGATGTACAGGCAATATAGTCTTCCGTACGCTTCACTACCAGGTTGAAGTTGTTGTATCCCCCAGGTTCGGCCACTTTAGGGAAACGGGCATGGTCAGTCGTCAGTGTGTTAGGCTGCGATGGGTCCGACTTCAGACTCATACACGGATAGTCCATTACTCCAGATTCATGCAACAGAATGTTTACCCCGTCATCGGTCTTCACCAGCACTGGCATGCTTGAGTAATTGTACTTCTGTCCACTGTCAGATACCTTCTGTATCCTGTAATCAGACTCTGAAAGCAGCGGATGGAAATAGGCTGTGTAATTATCCTTGAACTGATAGTCGATCTTTTCATCTTTCACAATCAGAGATTTTCCCTTTCGCGTTACAAACCGCCATGCAATTCCTTCATTGTAAGCCCTGAACACTATGGAGTAGTTACCTTTGCAGTCTAGCTGCAATTCATTATAAGATTCTGGGATGCTGGCGTTTATTCCGTATAAAGGAGATACAGTACGGCGGACAGAGTGTCTTACGGTATTTCTTACTTTTACATTTTCTCCCAATACTTCTTGAGATGTTCCCATAGCCATACATGGGATACGCAGATAACTAACTCCTCCATACGTAATTTCGATTTCTGTCTTCTGAGCTACAGAAATAACACCTCTGACTTTGCCATCAGGTGAGGCAAGAGTGTAATCTGCCGCTATGGAAGACATGGCGTAGAGATAGCAAAGAAGAGCAATGACAATCGTCTTTTTCATTCTCTTTTTATATTTTCTAAGGCAACAACCTCCCTTCCAGCATCTATGTTATTTACAAAACAGGATGCTGGGTAGACAGGGAAACTGAGAGGGAGTTACCGTATATTAGATTATTTTATTCTTACCTGAATAAGTTTATACTGTTTATTGCCATCGTCACCGTCATATGGTAATTTAATCAATGGCTTACCATCCTCATCTACCATAGAGATAAACAAGGTGTAGTTTCCAGCATCTGCATTTGCTGGAATAGCCAAAGATACATTTCTATTCAAGGTAGCATTGTCACTGCTTGACATTAAGTTCTGATGGTCGAACCCCAGGTCAGTAACAGAGGTGACCTCTTTTCCATTGGAATCTTTTAGCAGGAAATGCGGATAACAGGTAACCTGACAATATCCTACTCCGGCATTCTTCACAGAATAGCTTATCTTCAGTGATTGTCCCCTTTGGATAAAAGTCGGAACAGAAATTTTTGGGAATTGAATCCTGTATCCCATTTTCAAATTCATCTGATTAACAATCTTGCGTACGTCTGCTTTCCTCAAATTCGATGGAGAAGTATGGATACGACAATAATTTGCATGAGCGTCAGTCATCTGTTTCAAATACCAGTCGTCGGGAAGAAGCCATGTGTCATCTTCAAGACCGATAATAGACTTCCCGTCATGGAACTTGTCAATGATAGATTTGTTATATGCCCGTCCTGGAGGATTGACAGAGGCATCTACGCCTATGCTATGGTCGTCAACTCCATACCCAAGAGTCTTTGCATAGAGGCAAGCTGCTTCTCCATGATCATCATTTATGAACAATTGTGTTTTCGGGAAGCACTTCCGCAGAAGATTGATATGTGCTTTCAGTTCTGCTTCAGTTGGTTCCACCCCAATCTGATAGCTGTTTCCTTCACCGACCCGTCCAATGGAGCCAAGTTCTATAAACTCAATTTTATCAGCACTGTAATGTGCTGCAACTGCCTTGTAAAAATTTTCCAGCTTTTCCAGCAAGATGGGGTCCCCATAATCTGCCATCCAGGAATCATCACTTGGATTATTGTTCCCATCAAGATAATGTCCTTTGGCACCGGCATCTTTCAACCACAATGGAGTTGCCTGCCTGTCTGGATTATCCCATAAAAAGTTTGTATAGAACTTAAATGCCAGCCGTTTCCCCTCTGAAAGCCAATAGTTGGCAGCATTATCAATGACTTTCCAGTTATACTGTCCTTCTTTAGGTTCCATCTTAGCCCAACTGACTCTGAAAGAGAGTATATCACAAGGAATCCAATTCAGGTTATCCGCCTTGTCGTTTCCAGTAAGGACGGGTACATCATCGAATGTGTAGTACATTTGATTCCATCCCATACCTGGGTTTGAAAGTCCCTTCTGATTGTCTTTTAGTTCTATCACTCCATTGTCTGGGGTAAGTCCTCTGCCATCTGGTCCAGAGGTCGTATCGCTTCCTCCACAGGATGTCATTATTATCAGACAGGCACATAGTGAGACCATATCATTCTTTTTCATTGTAATCATGTTTTAAGTTTCCTTTATAATAGATATCTGCCCAGACGGTTGTTGCATAGGAATTCCACATACTCATACAACAACTATCAGACTTCTGTTTAACGTAAGTTCAGGAGAAGCCCCCTGAACTCACGTTATTCGGATAATTCAATTGCCAGATGCATTATAACTGTCACCAGTGATTGTCCATCCTTTGGTATCCGTCAATATCTTATGTGCGTCTTTTCCGGCAGAAGAATAAACCAGAGAATTTGCCCCTAACTTCATATTGTTCGGAGTCTTGGCGTTTTCTGCCCAGCCTTTCAAGGTTGCATCATAATTCTTAGACTTCATGCCACAGTTCGTCAGCATCTCCTCCATATTGGTTACTTTCTCTAATGTCCAACTTCCTATGTTTTGGTTAAATGCTGTTGCATGATTGAACATATACGACAGGTTCTCTGCATTGGGAAGCTCCCAGGAGCTGATGTCCTGATTGAAACTGGTGGCATTCTCAAAGAAGCCGGACAGATTAGCGGCATTCTTTAAGTTCCAGTTGTCAAGTGGCTGGTTAAAGACAGTACAACCTTTGAATATAGCTGACATCAGATATCCCCCCTTTGTATTCCATGCATTGATATTCTGGTTGAATTTATAGCAGTATGCAAAAAGTTCATTCATATGCCACATCATGCTGACATTCCATTTTGCAAAGCTGTTATTACCAACCAGATTCTCACAATGATAGAACATATTATACATTTTACCGTCACATGCCGAAAAGTCAGGAACATCCGTTGCCGTAACATCCATATTACGACACTGGGCAAACATACTTGCTGCGGAAGGCCACTTATTCACACCCCAACGCTCTACTCTGATAAGTTTCAATCCGTCCAGAGCTGGAGCAGAATAGGTGTCAAAGATAAAGCCGAAAGGCTTCTCTGCATCTTTCGCCGTTATCCTTACACGATACATTCCTACTGAACCGAAGTCTATTGTCGGATAATTCGCTGAAGTTATATCAGAATATTCCTCCTGACCCTTATGTGAAGACTTGCCAACCTCTTCCCACTTTACAATATAGCTGCCAGAAACAGGCAATGTTACAGAAGTGGAATTAGAAGTACCCTCATTGTCTGTTTTCCATACTGTGATGAACTCATTGGTCTCTATATTGACGGGTGCCGCGACGGCTACCACAATATTCTGCGTCTTTCCTTTCTGATCCCTAACGGTGATATTGGTAGAGCCGGACTTCAAAGCCTTTATCTTGACCGTAGTTGAAAGGACGGAGACCTCTGCGATGGAGTTGTCTTCAGCAACAGCCTCATATCCACCATTTCCTTGAGATATTGTCACGGTCGTGGAGTCACCATATTCAAGGTTGACAGCTGTATTTGATACGACAAGCTCTTTCAGGTTCTCATATACCGGATCTTCTTCATTATTGTAACAGCTGTTAAACAGCATAACAAAAAAGAACAGGCATAATAAACTCCACAAGACTGACAGTTTCCGGTTGTTATTTTTTTTCATTGTGCATACTTTTTAATTAATATTCTGGGTTTTCTACGAGATTCTTATTATTAGAGATACGACTGGCCGTAATTGGGAAATAGTAATTCCGATTCTCAAAGACAGGAGGCGTGACGCCATCATAATTTTCCAAGACCTTTACCTGATATTTACGGGTGTTATAGTCCAGGATATAGCGTAATCCCGAACGGTTTACAGGAATGACGTCTTTGGCAATTCTCCATCTTCTCAAATCCCAATAGCGGTGTCCCTCAAAGGCCAGTTCCACCTTACGTTCATGTCTGATTTGATCACGGTTGACAGAGCTTAAGGCTGCTATTCCGGCACGGGAACGGATTTTATTGATTGCATCCAGCGCCTCTGCAGTCTTGCCGAGTTCAAAGGCAGCTTCAGCATAATTCAGCAATACTTCTCCATAGCGGAACAGAATATAGTCCGTACTGGAAGTAGCACGTTCACCCGTATTATCATGCGTCTCATCCAGATACTTCATCACGCCAAACCCCGTCCCATAACTATAATTGTCAATATACTGGTCACCAGCAGCTGCTACACCTTGATAAGCGCCGTCCCCCTTTATGGTTCCGTCAGGAAGTATCAGACCGTTATGGAAATCAACCTTTCTGTTCTGCCACTTGGTATCCTGTGTCCATATCGTTGCATAGAACCTTGGATCCTTGTTGGCCCACAGTTTATCCATTGACCAAAGCCTGTTTTCCAGTGTTGTCTTATCCAGTGTGCCCGGAGTTCCGTCAATATGCTCAAATGCTTCTGCCATTTCCAGATAAGGTGCATTCTGATTTCCGGCACCCCACGCCTGTGGATGTGGACACTGGAAGAAATCCCAGACCCATCCATTGCCGCCAGATGTTGTACGCTGTGTGGCATCATGCTGAATGACCATGATGTCTTCACTGTTGTTCTTTTTCAGGAAGACGTTCTTAAAGTTCTGCGTCTTGTCTGCATCACTGTCATAGAGGCTGTATTCGCCCCAGTTCATTATCTGCTTGCAGGCATCGTAGCACTTCTGGTAATAGTCCTTAGCCAAAGAAGACTCTATGCCTAACAGTCCCCCCAACTGAACTTTACCAAACTGGGCAATACTACCGGCGTACAAGGCAGCCCTCGCCTTCAGTGCCATAGCGGCGCCACGACTTGGCCGTCCAAGCTCTGTATTTGCCCGCGCCGGCAGGTCTGTGACAATCTTATCCATCTCCGACAGGATGAAATCATATACTTCCTTTTCCGTATTGCGAGATACATACAATTCGCTTTCAGGGTCTGTTGGCATCTGCGCCTTAAGGACAAGAGGTACACCGCCATATCGCTTGACCATATAGAAGTAGTTAAATGCACGCAGGAAACGAGCCTCTGCAATGCGTTCTTTCTTATATGCATCTGCAAAAGAAGAATTTTCCATTTTCTCCATAAATTCATTAAGAATGCGGTTTACCTCATAAGCATCCTCCCACCATTCAAGAATTCCACCAGAATTGGATATGCCTGAACCTTTTACAGTGCTGGACTGTCCTTTTATCCAGTTGCTGACACCTTCGTCAGCAATCTCATTAATGATAAATGGGCCGTTCCAGTCGTCACTTATCGTTTCCCAATATCCGTTTTTAGGGTTGTTGAGGCGGGGGCACTCATTGATCATCACACACATCTGTGTATATGCCTGCGTCAATTTAGCATCAGCCAATGTCTTGTCTGTATAGACCTGAGAATCAGAAATTATATTCAAAGGTTCTCTGTCAAGAAGATTGTCAGTACAGGAGCTGAGCACAAGTACTGAAGCTGATATAAACAGAATATTTTTCAAACTCTTCATGTTCTTTTCTTTTAGAATGAAACATCCAACCCAAATGAGATTGTCTTATTCAGAGGATATGACCGTCCTGTTTCACCAGAAGGAGCCTCCGGGTCAAAATTATATTTGTTCAATTTACTGAATGTTAACAGATTATATGCTGATACATTCAGTCTCAATGTCTGTAAACCTAATTTAGAAAGAAGTTTCTCAGGAACAGTATATCCGATAGTTAATGTCTTTAAGCGGACATAATCTGACTTGACGAAATTATTTTGTGTAATGTAACTGTTGGTAGGAGCACCACTCAGTCTTGGAATTAAAGCATTTGGATCATTGTTGTCTTTTGTCCATCGTTTATCATAGACAAAGGAATAGTAGTTCTCTCCTCCGGAGAAGATTAATTTCTTATAGAATCCGAAAGCTCCTTGGAACAACATGGACAAATCAAATCCCTTATAGCTGAGATCAAAATTAAGTCCCATCATATAATGAGGGATGGTCCCCTTGCCGATAACAGCCTGGTCGCGCCAGTCGATTGTACCATCATTGTTCCTGTCGACAATGATAAGGTCACCAGGTCTTAGCCTGCCATTTCCGCCAGGATAAGAATAAGCAAGATTATCTATTTGCTCTTGGGATCAAAAATGCAGCAAAACTCCTAAAGGATGCCGATGCGGTGATCATCGGTGCCGGTGCGGGAGCTTCCACGGCGGCAGGACTTGCGTATGGTGGAAAGCGGTTTCGGGAAAACTTTGCGGAATTCATCGGAAAATATGGTGGTCAGTATATGACCGATATGTATGCAGCGGGTTTTTATCCATTTCCTTCGGAGGAAGCAAGATGGGGCTACTGGTCCAAACATGCGCTGATCAACCGGTTTGATCCACCGGCATTGCCGCTGTATCAGGAATTGTTTGCCATGGTGCAGGATAAGGAGTATTTTGTACTTACCACGAATGTCGATCATCAGTTTTACAAAGCAGGATTTTCGGCAGACCGGATTTTTGCAACACAGGGCGATTATGGAGAAATTCAGTGTCAGCGCGGCTGTCATCCAAAGGTGTATGATGCAAAAGAACTGTTTGAAAAGATGGATGCTGCCAGAAAAGACTGTCTGATCCCATCCGAACTTGTGCCCAAATGTCCGGTATGCGGAGGAAAAATGGCAATGCATCTGCGCTGTGATAGTTACTTCGTAGAAGATGAGGCATGGCATGAGGCTGCCGACAGATATGCGGATTTTCTGGAACAGAACAAAGATAAAAAGGTTGTACTTTTAGAACTTGGAGTCGGATTCAACACACCAATTATTATCCGGTTTCCGTTTGAGAAAATGGTACGTGAAAATAAGTCATACAGCCTGATTCGATTGAATAAAGATGAGGCGGTAGTGCCGGAAAGCTTTAAAGAGCGCGCAATTGGGATCGGCGGTGATATGGCAAAGGCAATTACTGCGATAAGGGGGAGTGTATTATGACACAGGAAGAAAGAAGATGCTGCCTGATTCAATATCTTCTGAAAGAGGAAATCCGTTTTCGGAAGCAAAAGATTCCTAAAGATAAACAGGGACAGGAGAATTTGCTCCGTTCCCTGATGAATACCAGATTGCCAAAACCAATCCCGGCAGATTTCTTAAGGATTCAGGACGAATATCTTATCGAAAGAAAC
>ERZ772881.1623-NODE-1623-length-19241-cov-45.760398_pt1 | contig 19241 bp, 15 predicted proteins | sample MGYA00580581_ERZ772881 | MGnify/ENA primary metagenome ERZ772881 (study PRJEB29015, sample SAMEA2737668) | human gut metagenome | biome: human gut; feature: human-associated habitat; material: faeces | place: China | collected 2012 ...
TCGCCTGCGGCGCTTTCCATCCGACGTTCCCGCCAGTCATTCGTGCCGTAGGCTGTAGAGCTTTCCTAGCAGCTAGTAGCTAACAGCTAGAAGCCCCGCACGAATGACTCTACCCGTAAGCTTCGCTCTAACAGCTTGACAAACCGCAATTTGCAAATTTCTCCTCATTTTATCATAAAGTCCTTTAGAATCCCATGAGATATGTGGTATAATTCACATAGAATTTATTAGATTCAAAAGGAAGGAGACTTCATTATGTCTTTTAAAGAAATACCGGTAGAAGAATGCGGGCTGAACCCCTTTACGGACCTGGGCAAGTATTGCATCGTCACTGCGGGAAATAAGGAAAAGTGCAACCCCATGCTCGTGACCTGGGGCGGCTTCGGTATCATGTGGAGAAAGCCGGTGGCTTCCATCTACATCCGTCAGAGCCGGTTCACGAAGACCATCCTGGACAGCCAGGACTATTTCACCCTGTCCTTCCCGCCGGTGGAATACAAGCCGAAGGAAACCTACATGGGATCCCATTCCGGTCGGGACGGCGATAAGTTCGAAGGCAGCGGCCTCCATCCCTATGCCATCGGCGATGAAGCGGTGGGCCTGGAAGAAGCGGACCTCATCCTCGTCTGCCGGAAGATTTATACCCACGAAATGAAGCCTGAATTCTATACGGACAAGGAAACCTACGAACGGTGGAATTCCGGGAAACAGGCCAATAATAACCACAGCATCTACATGGGCGAAATCGTGAAGGTACTGAAGAAGGAATAAGTACATAGGAAAAGCCGGGAATCACCTGATGATTCCCGGTTTTTTTGTATGCTGACGGGTAGAGTACGAGCCCTGTGCCTTGAGCTGGATAGCCGCTTCGCGGCAAATGCACCCAGCAACTAGCTGCTAGCCACCCATCACACTTAATCTCCGCTTATCCTCTCCGCAGCACCATGTCTCCTGATTTCAAAGTACCCTCTTTCCGCCGTTTTTCGAATTCTGCGGTGGCAGTGAAGAGGACATCGCTGCTGCTGTTCAGGGCGGTTTCGCAGGCATCTTCCAGGACGGAAATGATGAAACCTACGCCCACCACCTGCATGGCGATGTCGTTATTGATGCCGAAGGAGGCGCAGGCCACGGGGATGAGGAGCAGGGAACCGCCGGCTACGCCGGAGGATCCGCAGGCACCGATGGTGGCTACGAGACAGAGCAGCAGGGCCGTGGGGATATCCACATGGATGCCAAGGGTATAGGCGGCGGCCAGGGACAGGACGGAAATGGTGACGGAAGCGCCGGCCGTATTGACGGCGGCTCCCAGGGGAATGGAAATGGTGTACATGTCCGGATCCAGTCCCAGCCGGCGGCAGAGGGAGAGGTTCACCGGGATGTTAGCGGCGCTGCTTCTGGTAAAGAAGGCATAGATGCCGCTTTCCTTCAGCGTAGTCAGCACCAGGGGATAGGGATTCCTGTGGATCCTGGTGAATACGAGGAGTGGATTGATGACAAGGGCTACGGTGGCATAGGCACTGATGAGGACTGCCAGCAGTTTCATGTATCCCAGAAGGGCGGAAAGTCCTTCGCTGCCTACGGAATTGGCCACAAGGCCCATGATGCCCAGGGGCGCCAGGTGAATGACCCAGCCCACGATTTTTGTGACCGCCTTGGCCGTATCATCGAGGAACTGTTTCGTCTGGACACCGCCCATGGATTTCAGGGCGACACCGAAAATGATGGCCCACACCAGGATGCTGATGTAGTTTGCCTTCAGGATGGCGGATACCGGGTTATCGATGGTGCTCATGACCAGGTTATAGAGCACTTCGCCGATGCCGCTGGGAGCGGCTGCATTGGAAGCGGCAGACGCCGTGTCCAGGGCCAGGGATGTGGGGAAGAGGAAAGAAAAGGCAACCCCCACGATGGAAGCGAAGAAGGTACTTGTCATGTACAGGGTGATGACAGGCTTCATATTGCCCCCCTGGCTGGGCTTTTTCTGGGCGATGGCGTTGATGACGAGGAAGAACACCAGCACCGGCGCCACGCTCTTCAATGCCTTCACAAAGAGGTCGCCGAATACCCGGATCAGGGGCACCGACTCCGGCAGGCCGATGGCCAGGATAATGCCCAGCACCAGGCCCAGGGCGATCTGGTGGATGAGTTTGATATGGGAAAGCAGGTTTCTCAGTTTAGATATCAAAGGGTCCTCCTTATATAATATGTAATATAGAAAAAAGTCATTACGAATTCACATTATACGCTTATGAGAAAGAGAACGCAAGGAGAAGGGACGGGAAACGAGTTTGCTATTTGGTATGCTTGCGATTAGAGACAAAGCGTTTAGCCTTGAGCTGGGCAGCCGCTTCGCGGCGAATTTGCATGCTGATGGATAGAGTCATTCGTGCGGGGCTTCTAGCTGTTAGCTTCTAGCTTCTAGGAAAGCTGGCCAGCCTACGGCACGAATGACTGACGGAAATATCGGGTGGGTAGCGCCGCAGGCGAATCAGCCTTCCTAGCAGCTAGCCGCTAGTAGCTAGAAGCTCCATGCGAATGACTCTATCCATCAGTACCGTCCAACAGCTCGATAAATTGAAATTCAAATTTGAATTTGATATAATACTATCAGATTAAGAATATAGTGCTTCCCTGACTGAGTGGTTTTCAGGAGGTGGATGGTATGGATAGAAAAAGGAAGGCAGCGGTTCTGGCGATGGTTCTGGCAGCGGCTGCCTTTTGTGATGTTCCATTTACGGCGCAGGCGGCGGAGGAGAAGGCGGCAGCTTCTTCCTGGACTGCCCTGGCCGGGCAGTATGAGAATCCCTATTACCAGGAAAAGGAAGGGGCAGCTCTTTCTCCGGAGGTGCTTTCGGAGTGGTGGAAGGTTTTCCACGATGACACGCTGGATGAACTCATCGAAACCGCCCTTGCCAATAATAAGGACCTGGCGGCGGCCCGGGCCCGTCTCGGCGAAGCGAGGGCGGCCCTGGGGGTCAGCAAGGCGGCCCGGCTTCCCTGGATGAATGCAGGCGCCGGCTGGGTGCGGGTGAAGGCACCGGATGACGTGGTGGACGGCGTGACGCCGGACCTTTTGAAGAACATGCCCGGCGCCGGTATCGATACGGGGCAGAATATGACCTACGCCGGCGTGGACGCGTCCTGGGAGCTCGACGTGTTCGGCAAAAACCGGGCGAAGGTAAAGTCCTCCGAAAATACGCTGGAAGCCCAGCATGCCATGCTCTACGGTACCTGGGTATCCATTTCGGCAGAGGTGGCCATGAATTACATCACCCTCCGTACCCTGCAGGAGGAGCTGGCGGTGACGGAAGCCCACATCGCAAACCAGAAGGAAAACCTGGAGCTCCTGAAAGTGAACGAGGATGCGGGACTCCTTTCTTCCCTTCCCTCGGACCAGGCGTCCTATACATTGAATGAATCGGAAGCGAAGATTCCGGAACTGAAGAAGGGGATTTCCGATACGCTGAACCGGATCTCCATTCTGACCGGCACGGTGCCGGGGGCTCTCAATGAGAAGCTTCTGGCTCCGGCGCCGCTGCCCGATGTGGATCCGGAAATGTACAATGCCATTCCGGCGGAAACCCTGCGGCAGCGGCCGGACATCCATGCGGCAGAAATGGCCTGGGCAGCGCAGGTAGAAAAGACGAAGGAAGCAAAGGCGGAGCTGAAGCCGAAGTTTTCCATCCTTGGGGTCCTGGGGCTGGCGGCCCTGGGTGGAGGCCTCTTCTCCGCCGGGAGCCACGCTTTGGGCATTATGCCCCAGGTGACGTACCCTCTCTTTAATGGCGGCGCTTTGAGGAGCCAGGTGAAGATTTCATCGGAAAAGGAAAAAGAGCGGCAGGCGGACTATGAAAATACGGTGCTCAAGGCGGCGGGCGAAGTCCGCAGCGCCATGGCGGCGGTGAGCCAGGACAAGGTGAGAAAGGATTCCCTGGAAAAGGGCAGGGCCCATGCGAAGGAGGCCCTGGATCTTTCGAAGAACCAGTTCAGCTACGGCCTTTCGGACTACATGAACGTACTGGATGCGGAGAGGCATTACCTCTCCCTGGACCAGAACTACACCCTGGCCAAGGGACAGGAGCTGACGGATATGGTAGCCCTCTTCAAGGCCCTCGGCGGCGGCTGGAAGCCACTGGCTGACGGTCAGGAGTGAGAGCGAGGCTGAAAGAAATCGGGCCGCAGGCCCTGATGGTCTAGATCTAGGTCTAGACCTAGGTCAATAGCGGCTTCGCCGCATCAGTCCCGTAGCGCATTGGGGCCATTACTAATAATGAGGTGACAGGCATGATGGAAAAAATCAGGGAACACAAGAAAATGGTGACGGTCATCGTTATCCTTCTCGTGCTGGTACTGGGATTTGGCTTCTACGAATACCGGAGCCGGAAAGCGGCGCAGGAAGCGGCAGCAGAACTGGTGCTGAAGGGCAATGTGGACCTTCGGGAAGTGTCGCTGGCCTTCCGGAACAGTGACCGCATTTCCGATATCTACGTGGAAGAAGGGGACACGGTGACGAAGGGACAGGTGCTGGCAAAGCTGGACACCGAGGACCTGGAACACCAGATGGCGGTGACGAAGTCCCAGATCGCCGCCCAGGAAGCCCAGGTGGATAAGCTCCATAATGGCACCCGGCCCGAAGACCTGGCCCAGGCACAGGCCAAGGTGAATGAAGCCGTGGCGGAAAGGGATTTCCTGGCCTCCGACTTTACGAGGAAACAGGACGCCTTCAATGCATCCGGCGGCAAGTCCGTGAGCCGGCAGGTATTAGACGATGCCAGAACGAAGCTCGCCACCGCCGATGCGAAGGTGAAAGAGGCCCAGGCGGCCAATGATCTCGCCGTGGCAGGTCCCCGGAGCGAAGACGTGGCAGCGGCGGAAGCCCAGCTGCAGAGCCTGAAAGATACGCTCTCCCGGGAAGAATATACCCTGTCCCAGTCGGAACTCATTGCGCCCCAGGACGGGGTCATCCGCTCCCGGCTCATGGAAGTGGGGGACATGGCATCTCCCCAGAAGCCGGTATTCCGTATTTCCCTGAATTCCAAGAAATGGGTCCGGGTCTATGTGAAGGACGGGGACCTGGGTAAGATCCATGAAGGGAGCAAGGCGGAAATCTACATCGACAGTGACAGGGAACCGGTAAAAGGCCAGATCGGCTACATTTCTTCCACCGCCGAATTCACGCCGAAGAATGTGGAAACCAGCGAACTCCGCACCGCCCTCCTCTACGAGGTCCGGGTGTACGTTGATGATAACGGCAACCGGCTCCGCATGGGCATGCCGGCCACGGTGAAAGTGAAGCTGTGATGGGTGATTCGCCTTTGGCGAATCAGTAGCTGGTGGCTAGATCTGGTGGCTAGGTGATAAGGCCCTCCGGGCCGGGAATCATATGGCTGGACATTGTGCAGACGTGTGGGGCTTCCAGCAACCAGTAAAGGCTCGTCAGCCTGCGGCGCTTGGGTAAATCAGAGGGCGTGCGAACGGGTGGGGCCTTGAGCCTTGAGTGAATCAGCGGCTCCACCGCCGTTTCATTTGACACAAACCTCCCTTGTCATTTCAAGGGGGGTGGACATGCCGGTGCATCTACCTGTTAGAATCGCTGAAGCTTCGACGAGTCGAGAGATTTTTCTCGTGAATGATTGTGACGGTACTCCGAATCCATACCGTTTAAATAAGCCAATGACTCCATACGTTAAAAGCGTGCCCCCTTGGAGAAGGGGGCGGCCCAAAGGGCAGGGGATGGATCTGCCTCGTAGAGGCAGAATCTGCGAAGCAGAAGAAGGGGAACGGCTGGAAGCCTCTGCATGGCCCCACGCTGCTTAGTCACACGATACTCGCCGCATGCCGCTGACCAGTCCAGCGCCGCAGGCTAATCAGCTTTCCTAGAAGCTAGAAGCTGGCAGCTAAGAGCTCCATGGTAGTGACTCTGAACGCCAACATACGTAATTTCAGAAAGGATGACAACATTGGACGAAGTGATTCGAGCGGAAAAACTGCATAAAGCCTTCCGCCTGGGCGGAGGAAAAACCATTACGGCCCTGGACCACATCGACCTTTCTGTGAAAAAGGGGCAGCTCACGGCGGTCATCGGTCCCGATGGCGCCGGGAAGACCACCCTCATGCGCCTCATTGCGGGGCTCATGGATCCTACGGACGGGAGTCTCACGGTGCTTGGCAAAGACAGTGTGAAGGACGCCGAAGAAATCCAGAGCCGCATTTCCTACATGCCCCAGAAGTTTGGCCTCTACGAAGATCTGACGGTCCAGGAAAATATGGACCTCTACGCCGACCTCCACGGGGTGCCGAAGGAGACGCGGCCGGCCCGGTACAAGAAGCTCCTGGAAATGATGGGCCTCAAACGGTTCACCGGCCGCTTTGCCGGGAAGCTTTCCGGCGGCATGAAGCAGAAACTGGGTCTCGCCTGCACCCTGGTGCGGTCGCCGGACCTGCTCCTCCTCGATGAACCGACGGTGGGGGTGGATCCCCTGTCCCGGCGGGAGCTCTGGGAAATCATCAAGCAGTTCGTGAAAGACGAAAGCCTGTCCGTCTTTGTCAGTACGGCCTACATGAACGAAGCGGAAATGGCTTCCGAGGTCTACGTGCTCCATGAGGGCCATGTGCTGGCCGACGGGACGCCGGAGGACCTCTGCCGCATTGCGGAGAACCGCTGCTTCACCGTATCCCCGGAGGCCGGGGTGCCTACGAGGATTCTCCAGGCCCATCTCCTGGACGATATGGACCACGTGGTGGATGCGGTGCCCCGGGGCGGGGAAGTCCATTTCATTACGAAGGGGAAAGACCCGGTGCCCTACCTCAGGGCCCACCACATGGAGGCCCGTCCGGCGGAGCCGAAACTGGAAGACGGCTTCATGATTCTTCTCCGGAAAGCGGAGAAGGGGATCCTGCCTCCTACGGAAGAAAGTAAAAAGGCCCTGGACCTGGGCAGCCGGCCATCGCAGGAAGTGAATATCCGGGTGAAAAACCTGGTGAAGAAATTCGGCGATTTTACGGCGGTGGCCAATACGTCCTTTGAAGTGCACAAGGGAGAAATCTTTGGCCTCCTGGGGCCAAACGGCGCGGGAAAAACCACCACCTTCAAAATGCTCTGCGGCCTCCTGCCGGAGACCAGCGGTTTCCTGTCGGTAGCAGGGGTGGATCTTCGGAAGGCCCGGACCCGGGCCCGGGCGAATATCGGCTACGTGGCCCAGAAGTTTTCCCTCTACAGCAATATGACGGTCATCGAGAATATGGAATTCTACGGCGGCGTCTACGGCCTTCCGCCGAAGCGGATGAAGGAGCGGATTAAAGAACTGTCGGAGGAATTTTACCTGTCCGACCGCATGGAACAGAAGGCGGGGAACCTCCCCGGCGGCTACAAGCAGCGGCTGTCCATGGCCTGCGCCCTCCTCCATGAGCCGAAGATCCTCTTCCTCGATGAGCCCACCTCCGGCATCGATCCCCTGGCCCGACGGAATTTCTGGCGCCAGATTACGACGCTGGCGGCATTGGGAACCACCATCATCATTACCACCCATTTCATGGAGGAAGCAGAGTACTGTGACCGCTTCATGATCCAGGATAACGGCCACCTCCTGGCCATCGGCAGTCCTTCGGATATCCGGAAGGAACTGGGCAGGCCGAAGGCTGACATGGATGATATATTCATCGCCATCGTGGAACGGGCGAGAGAGAAAGGAGAAGGAGCGTAATGGAAGGCTTTGTAAGGCGCATGAAAGCGCTGATCCATAAAGAATTTCTCCAGCTCTTCCGGGACTCCAGCTCCCTGCTCCTGGGCATCGTGCTGCCGATTATCCTGATCCTCATCATCGGCTACGGCATTTCCCTGGACGTGAAGAACGTGCCCTCCGCGGTGGTGCTGGAAGATACGTCACCCCTGGCCCAGGACGCCGTGAGCTTCCTGAATGGGTCCGATTATTTCTCGCCCACCTATGTCACCAGCCGGTCGGAGGCAGAGAAAATGCTGATTGACCGGAAGGTGAGCGTCATCATCGATATTCCCCCGGATTTTTCCACCTCCCTCTATGAAGGGCGGGCTAAAGTGCAGCTCATCCTGGACGGCGTGGAAACAGCCACGGCCATGAGCACCCAGTCCTATGTGGAAAGCTCCGTTTCCTCCTGGCTCATGAAGAAGGGGCTCGCCGGAAACGGGGGCATCACCGTATCCGCCCGCATGTGGTTCAATGATGCCAATTCCAGTACCTGGTTCTTTATCCCCGGCCTCATCATGCTCATCATGACCATCGTCGGCGTCATGCTGACCTCCGTGGTCATGGCCCGGGAATGGGAGCGGGGAACCTTTGAATCCCTGTTCGTGACGCCGGTAAAACCTATGGAACTGGTGCTGGCAAAGATGGTGCCTTACTTCTGCGTAGCCCTCCTGGGTATGGGCATCTGCCTCGTGCTGTCCCGGTTCCTCTTCGAAGTCCCCATGGAAGGGTCCCTGCTGGCGGTGATCCTCATTTCCATGGTGTACCTCCTGGTGGCATTGGGCATGGGCCTCGTCATTTCCGCCATTACGAAGAAACAGTTTCTGGCCTGCCAGCTGTCTCTTCTTATCAGTTTCCTGCCCTGCCTCGTGCTGTCGGGCTTTATCTTTGACCTTAGGTCTACGCCCCTCTTCGTGCAGGGGGTGGGACAGGTGCTGCCCTTCAGCCATTACCTCGTCTGCATCCGGTCCCTCTTCCTGTCGGGCACGGATATGGGCATGCTCCTCAAGCAGGGAGGCATTCTCATGCTATATGCCCTCTTCTTCGTGGGCTCCGCTTTCGGTATGACCAGAAAGAAGGTGGAATGAATGGAAGGATGGGCCCTTTTCCTCCAGCAGCTCCTCGTGATCTGCCGGAAGGAAATCTTTAATATCTGGAAAGACCCCGCCACCCGCCGCATCGTGGTAGTGCCGGCCATTGTGCTGGGGTTCCTCTTCGGCTACGCCGCCAACTACAATCTGGAAGACGCCCCCTACGTGGCGGTGGACATGAGCCACAGCCAGGCCTCCGGCGAGCTGCTCTCCCGGTTCGACGGCACCGGCCTCTTCCATGCGGTGGCGTACCTGTCGTCTCCCGATGAAATCGGGACCTACATTACCCGGGGAGACGCGGTGATGGCCATCACTATCCCCCAGGACTTCCAGAACCGTCTGGACCGGGGAGACACGGCGCCGGTGCAGATCATTACGGACGGAAGAAATACCATGATTGCCGGCCTCGCCGCCAGCTACGCCAGCCATATCGTGAGCCGGTACAACCTGGACCTGGCGGGCCGGGAAAGCCCGGTAACTCTGGAAACCAGGACCTGGTTCAACCCGAACCAGATCACCCGGTGGTTCTTCCTCCCCGGCATTATCGGCCTCCTGTCCTTCGCCCAGGTCTTCCTTCTCGCCGGCCTTTCGGTGGCCCGGGAACGGGAAGAGGGCACCTTTGAACAGCTCCTGGTGGCCCCGGTGTCTCCGGCGGTCATCCTCATCGGGAAGGCGGTGCCGCCGATGCTTGTTGGTTTTGTGCAGTGTACCATACTTCTCTGCATCAGTTACTTCTGGTTTCAGGTCCCCTTCGCCGGGTCCCTGGCCACCTTTTACCTGGCCCTCTTCTTTTATCTCCTGAGCTCCACCGGCTGCGGACTCATTGTATCTTCTATTTCCAAAAACATGCAGCAGGTGCTGGTATACGTCATCGTCCTCATGATACCGATGGCCCTCCTCTCCGGCATCATTACACCGGTGAAAAATATGCCCGCCTTCCTGCAGACTATTACCTATGCGGATCCCCTCCGCTTCGCACTGGAGCTCATCCGCCGCATTTACCTCGAAGGCCTTACCTTCAGCCAGCTGGCGTTCAACTTCGTCCCCCTGGCCCTCATATCCCTGGTCACCCTCACCGTGGCGGCGTATCTGTTCCGGCACCATATGAGCTGAAGGGGTGCTGATGGATAGAGTCATTCGTGCGGGGGGCTTCTAGCTTCTAGGAAAGATGGCCAGCCTACGGCACGAATGACTGACGGAAATATCGATTGGAAAGCGCCGCAGGCGAATCAGTTTTCCTGGCAGCTAGCCGCTAGAAGCTAGAAGCCCCGTGCGAGTGACTCTGTCCACAAGCACGCTAACCGCCAAGCTAACAGCTCACTGAAATATCGCAGTCGAACTATCATATAAAAAGCGCCGCCCTATTACCTTGAAGCGGCGCACCACCATTCCTGATTTCCAAGGAGGCATTCCATGGCTTACAGCATAAAAAAATCTTCCCGGGAAGATGGGGAAGAGACAAAAGAAAAATTAATAGAATGCGCCGGACGCCTTATTGCCGCCCAGGGCTATGACCGGACCACCAGCAAGGAAATCTGCCGGCTGGCAGGGGTGAACCTGGCCTCCGTGAACTACCACTTCGGCAGCCGGGAAGGCCTCTACCGGGCGGTGCTGCAGAATGTGTGCGACCACATCATGCCCCTTTCCACCATTCTGGACGTGGTGAAATCACCGCTTTCGGCCCGGGAAAAGCTGAAGAAATTCATGGACCTCTACGTGAAGGAAGCCTTCTTCTCCGACAGCTGGCAGCTTAGGGTATCTATCCGGGAAGTGGTGAACCCTTCTGCCATCTTTATGGAGTATGCGGATCATATTATCCGGAATAAACTGAACCCCGTACTGGCGGTGCTGGCGGAATACATGGGCCTTTCTGCCAATGACCGCCGGGTATCCCAGTGCTTCCTCGCCGCCATTTCCCCGTTCCTGGTCTTCCTCCTCTCCAGCCACCACCAGCTGGGCCATCTCTTTTACGGCCTGTCCGGCAAGGAGGAAAAGAAACTCCGGGAAGAAACGGATATGATAGAAACCTTCGTCATGGCCGGCGTAGACCGGATGGTGGAGGAATGGAAGAAGGAATGAAGACGGTTGGCTTTCACGTCTGTGGGTACGGTTGGAGTCATAGCCTTGAGCAGTAAGCCTTGGGCCTTGAGCTGGCCAGCCGCTTCGCGGCAGATTTGCATGCTGGTGTGTAGAGTCATTCGCATGGAGCTTCTAGCTACTAGCTTCTAGCTGCTAGGAAAACTCGATAGCCTGCGGCGCTTTCTTCAATTTCCATCAGCTAACCTCAGCCCTGTGGGCAGCGTCAATTGATAAAAGGAAAGCGCTTTAATGTGCAGTAGAAGCGCCAACTTACAATTGACTCGGAGGTTCTATGCAGAACCTCCGCCTTCCGAGGAAGGAGCCTCGTGCAGAGTCATTTTCACGTTTTAGGGTTAGAGTCGTTAGGAATCCAACTGCGGCAGAGCCGCTGTCCGTCAGCCTCCTTCCTCGGGAAGGAGGTGGCGCCGTAGGCGACGGAGGTTAGCTATAGGAAGCGCCGCAGGCTGGACAGTTTTCCTGGCAGCTAGCCGCTAGTAGCTAAAAGCTCCATGCGAATGACTCTACCCGTCAGCGCCGAACACACCAGCTCGATAAACTGAAATTGTCCATATCCCCCTCATGGGCCATGCATTTTCCTATGCTATAATACATATAACACATACATGTATCGACTATGGCGGCAGGAGGAAGCTATGAGAACACGGTTGAAAATAGCCTATACGGAAAAGGCGCTGGAACTTTTCGGGAAAGTAGGCACCCGGGAAGCGGTGCTGGTGGATCACACGGACTTTACAGATGTAGGAGCCCTCCTCATGACCGGGGGAGACAGGCATACAGTGTCCAGCCCCTGGGTGAAGGCTCTCCATATTCCCATTTTCCTGATTGTCCGTGATGGAAATCGGGAAACCGAAGAAATGGGAGAAGTTTACAGCATCATCAGCCTGAACCCTTCGGAACGGAATCTTTTTGAACGGCAGATCGAAAGTGCCGTGGCCCGGTATGAGGACACCATACTGCCTCCGTTCTTCAAGGGCCTTTTAGAGTACGTGGAACAGGGAAATTCGGAATTCGACTGCCCCGGTCACCAGGGGGGCGCCTATTTCCGGAAACATCCGGCAGGACGCATTTTTTATGATTTCTACGGGGAAAACACATTCCGCGGGGACCTCTGCAACGCGGATGTGGCCATGGGGGACCTCCTCATCCATGAAGGACCGGCCCTGGCGGCCCAGAAACATGCGGCCCGGGTATTCAATGCGGATAAGGCCTACTTCATCCTGAACGGTACTTCCGGCGCCAACAAGGTGGTCATGAATGCACTTCTTACGCCGGGGGACCTGGTGCTCTATGAACGGAACAACCACAAGTCCGTAGGCTACGGTGCCCTCATCCAGGCCGGGGCCATCCCTATTTACCTGGAAACCGCCCGGAACCCCTTCGGCCTCATCGGCGGGGTGCTGGACCACTGCTTCAATGAAGAATACATCCGCATGCTCATTGCGGAACGGGACCCGAAGCGGGCCCGCATGGATCGGCCCCTCCGGGCGGCGGTGATCCAGCTGGGAAACTACGACGGATGCATTTATAATGCCCGGCAGGTGATGGAAAAAATCGGCCATCTCTGTGACTACATTGTCTTCGACTCCGCCTGGGTGGGGTATGAGCAGTTCATCCCCATGATGAAGGACTGCAGCCCCCTGCTCCTGGACCTGGGACCCGAGGACCCGGGCATCATTGTGACCCAGTCCATCCATAAGCAGCAGGCCGGTTTCTCCCAGGCCTCCATGATTCTGAAAAAGGACTCCCATATTAAAGGGCAGAAGCGGTATGTGCCCCATAAGATCTTCAATAATTCCTTCATGGTGAATTCCTCCACCTCCCCCAATTACCAGATTTTCGCGTCCCTCGATATGAACGCAAAAATCCAGGAAGGGGAGGCAGGCCGCCTGCTCTGGCATGAGTGCATGGTGAACGCCATTGAAGCCAGGAAAAAGGTGCTGAAATACTGCAAGTATCTCCGGCCCATTGTGCCTCCCGTGGTGCACGGGAAGAAATGGGAAGAAGGAAACACCGAAGAAATGGCGGACGACATTTCTTACTTCGCCTTCGAGCCGGGCGGGAAATGGCACTCCTTCCAGGGATACAGCAAGGGACAGTACTTCATCGACCCCATGAAACTGCAGCTCATGACACCGGGGATCAATATGGAAAACGGGGAATACGAGGACTTCGGCATCCCCGGCATCATCCTGGCGGACTACCTCCGGGATAACCGGGTGATTCCGGAAAAATGCGACCTCAATGATATTCTCTTCCTCATGACCCCGGCGGAAACGAAGACGAAGCTGGATAGTCTCATTACAAAGCTGGTGCAGTTCGAGCATCATATCGATAACGATTCGCCTATGGAAATGGTGCTGCCTACGGTGTATAACCGGTACCGGGACCGGTACGAAGGCTATACCATCCGCCGGCTCTGCCGGGAACTCCACGATTTCTACAAGGAACGGAAAATCAATGTGCTCCAGAAGAAGATGTTCCTGAAAGCCTATTTCCCGGCATACTTCATGAGTCCCCAGAAAGCGAACTGGGCCCTCGTGAGGGGACAGGGAGAACTGATCCCTCTGGAAGAAGCGGAAGGCCGGGTGGCCCTTCAGGGGGCGGTGCCCTATCCGCCGGGGGTCACCTGCGTACAGCCTGGAGAACGGTGGTCCCGGATCGCCCTGGACTACTTCCTGGACTTCGTGGAAACGGCAAACATCCTCCCCGGCTTCGCCCCGGAACTCCAGGGGGTGTACCTGGAAAAAGACGAAACCGGAAAACGGAGAGCCAAGGGGTACGTGCTCATGAAGGAGTACGAGAAGAAGTAAACGGGGAGAGCTTCTATATGCATGGGGAAAGAAAAGATTTGAGAATTGAGTGAAGAGAATTGAGGTCCCGCGGCAGCGCCGTAGGAATACACCCCTATTCCCGCTGCGCGGGACTTCCCCCACAGGGGGAAGCAAGAAACTTGGCTCCCCCTCCGGGGGAGCTGGCGCCGAAGGCGGCTGAGGGGGTGCATTCACCGCGAAGCAGAGGAATATCGGCAACGCCGCAAAATGCACCCCCATCCCCGCTTCGCGGGACTTCCCCCACAGGGGGAAGCAAGAAACACTTGGCTCCCCCCTGTGGGGGAGCTGGCGCCGAAGGCGACTGAGGGGGTGCATTTGCTGCAAAGCGGCGGAAGGTTGTTTCAATAGGAGAATCCCATGGAAAAAGCACCGATGAACAGGACCCTGAAAGCCCGTGCATCTTCGATGCGTAAGGAGATGACGGCGGAAGAGAGAAAATTGTGGTATACCTTTCTTAATTCCTACGAGTTCCGCTATCGTCGCCAAAAAGTGATTCCACCCTTTATTGTGGATTTCTATTGCCACAGGGCCAGGCTGGCCATAGAGATTGATGGTTCCCAGCATTATTCTGATTATGGTAAAAGTTATGACCGCTGGAGAGATGGGGCCATTGAAAAAGGGGGAGTCAAGGTTCTGCGGTTATCCAATGGAGATATTCATGAACGATTTGATGGGGTAAAAGTCCTGATAGATATGATTACCAGAAAGAGGATTGAAGAACTGGAAAGGTAAACAACTGCTTACAGACACGGCTGTGCCGCAGCAATGCACCCCTATTCCCGCTTCGCAGGACTTCCCACACAGGGAAGCGTCTCACGGGGTTCTCAGTCGCCTGTCGGCTCCCTGCGAACCCCGTTCGCTTGCCACCCCGAGGGGGGAAGCGAGAAACTTGGCTCCCCCTCTGGGGGAGCTGGCGCCGAAGGCGACTGAGGGGGTGCATTTTCCGCGAAGCGGTCAGGTCTTTTATCGTAATCATGTACACCTGCCTGCTTCAAAAGTTCAATGCAGTGGGGTATCAATATCTCGATATATGACCACTGCAATATAAACATAACAGTTTTGTTATTGCTATGCATAAACCACTTTCCTGCAGTTTGCACATTACAGCAAAAATTCCCTGTTCCATCACTTTTTTGTTGATGGGGCAGGGAATAATACAGAATTGAGTAAAGAAAATGGAGGCCCTGCGGCAGCACCGCCAAATGCACCCCTATTCCCGCTGCGCGGGACTTCCCACACAGGGAAGCGTCTCACGGGGCTCTCAGTCGCCTGTCGGCTCCCTGCGAACCCCGTTCGCTTGCCACCCCGGAGGGGGAAGCGAGAAATACCTGGTCCCCTGCGAGCCGGTGATCCGCCCAAGGCCCAGGGCTATGGTACCAATCGTATACATGACCGATATTCATATCAATATTGTTATGCTTCATACCGAAAATCCCTTATCCATGCATTTTGTGATGGATAAGGGGATTTTTTTATTTTGGAATGTTTCGGTATTGGAGTATTCATGAGGATTTCTGTACAATGAACACAGTAAGAACAGTAAGCCGATCCCGTAAGGACGGCGGGGTGAAGTGCACTCGCCCATGGTCTGATGATGATTCATAACAGAATTGAAAAGTACAGGAGGTTTCACTCATGAAACATTTGAAAATTGCTTATTCCGACAGGGCTGTTGAAATTTTCGGAAAAATCACCGGCCGCGAAGCAGTGGGTGTGAATGATACGGACTTCACCGATGTAGGTGCTGTAGTGATCACCGATACGGACACCGATGTGCTGGCAAAGGAAATGATCTTTGCTTTCAGGATTCCGGTACTCCTCATCCGCACGAAGGAAGGCCCCGTGGCTGATGAAGTAATCAGCAAAGTATACCGGGTCATCGACCTGAACGATACGGACCATGATTTCTACGACCGCCAGATTGAAAGCGCCGCAGCCCATTACGAAGATGCCATGCTTCCTCCTTTCTTCAAGGACCTGGAAAAATACGTAGAAAACGGATACTCCCAGTTTGACTGCCCAGGCCACCAGGGCGGCGCCTTCTTCCGGAAACACCCCGCCGGTCGCGCTTTCTATGATTTCTTCGGTGAAAATACATTCCGCGCAGACCTGTGCAATGCCGACGTAGCCATGGGGGACCTCCTCATCCATGAAGGTCCGGCACTGGCAGCCCAGAAACATGCAGCCCGGGTCTACAACGCAGACAAGACCTACTTCGTACTGAACGGCACCTCCACTTCCAATAAGGTGGTGCTGAATGCGGTCCTCACCCCCGGGGACATTGTCCTCTTCGACCGGAACAACCACAAATCCATCGACCACGGCGCCCTGGTACTGGCCGGCGCTACCCCGGTATACCTGGAAACAGAACGGAACGCCTTCGGTTCCATCGGCGGTATCCCGGAACACTGCTTCAATGAAGAATACATCCGCAAGCTGGTGGCAGAAAAGGATCCGGAAAAGGCCAAGGCAAAACGGCCGGTCCGCCTGGCAGTCATCCAGCTGGGCACCTATGACGGCTGCATCTACAACGCCCGTCAGGTAGTCGACAAGATCGGCCATCTCTGTGATTACATTTTCTTCGACTCCGCATGGGTCGGCTATGAACAGTTCATCCCCATGATGAAGGACTGCTCCCCGCTTCTCCTGGACCTGGGACCGGAAGACCCCGGCATCTTCGTAACCCAGTCTGTCCATAAACAGCAGGCCGGCTTCTCCATGACCTCCCAGATTCACAAGAAAGATTCCCACATCAAGGGCCAGGACCGGTACGTACCCCATAAGAGAGTAAACAACGCCTTCATGATGCACGCCTCCACATCCCCTCTGTACCAGCTCTTCGCAGCGCTGGACGTGAATGCAAAGATCCATGAAGGGGAAGCAGGGAAGAAACTGTGGGCAGACGCTGTGAAACTGGTGATTGAAACCAGAAAACAGGTACTCCGCAACTGCCACTACATCCGTCCTCTCGTGCCGCCCACGGTATACGGCAAGAAGTGGGAAGACGGGGATACGGAAAAAATGGCCAATGATATCAACTACTGGGCCTTCGAACCGGGTGCCAAATGGCATGGATTCGACGGCTACGGCAAGGGCCAGTACTTCATCGATCCCATGAAGCTGCAGTTCGTCACCGCCGGCATCGACGTAGAAAACGGCGGCTATGAAGACTTCGGTATTCCGGGAAACATCCTGGCCAACTATCTCCGCGAAAACGGCATCATCCCGGAAAAGAACGACCTGAACGACATTCTCTTCCTCATGACCCCCGCAGAAAGCGAAACAAAGATGAACGACCTGGTGGCCAAGCTCATCCGCTTCGAACAGCTCATTGACGAAGACGCTCCTATGGCAGAAGTGCTCCCCACCATTTACAAAGCCTACGAAGACAAGTACAGAGGATACACTATCCGTCAGCTCTGCCAGGAAATGCATGATTTCTACAAGGACCGCAAGGTTTCCACCCTCCAGAAGCAGCTCTTCCTGAAGGATTACTTCCCGGAATACGTGATGAATCCCCAGCAGGCACAGTATGAATTCATGAGAGCCCACGGTGAACTGGTGGACCTGGCTGACGCCGAAGGCCGCACCGCCCTGGAAGGCGCACTTCCTTATCCGCCCGGAGTTCTCTGCGTACATCCCGGTGAAAAATGGTCCAAGACGGCCGTGACTTACTTCCTGGACCTGGTGGAAGGCATTAACCAGCTCCCCGGCTTCGCTCCGGAAATCCAGGGAGTCTATGTACAGCCCGGGGAAGACGGAAAGAAACATGCCTATGGCTACGTACTGAAGAAGGAATTTGAGAAATAAGTAAGGCCGAAATCGAGATGGAGGTCGAGATCGAGACCGAGGTCAAGGACCCCAGCCGCTGGAAGGCGGCTGGAACCTTACCCCGTCCATCCCTTTCATAAAAGGAGAAAATCATGAGCAAAGCAAATAAAATGAGCGTCTTCCAGCTGACCATCCTGACGGCGGTCAACATGATGGGCTCCGGCATCATCATGCTTCCGTCGAAGCTGGCGCAGGTAGGCGCGTTATCCATCGTTTCCTGGCTCGTTACGGCCGTGGGCTCCATGTGCCTGGCCTATGTATTCGCCAAGTGCGGCATGTACAGCAAAAAAGGCGGCGGCATGGGGGGATATGCGGAATATTCCTTCGGCAAGGCCGGCAACTTCCTGGCAAACTACACCTACGGGGTGTCCCTGATCTTTGCAAACACGGCCATCGCCATTTCCGCCGTGGGCTACGCCCTGGGGTTCCTCGATACCACCCTGGACCCCGTCATGACCTGCGCAGCCACCGTCTTCACCCTCTGGCTGGCTACGGTTCTTAACTTCGGCGGCGCCAAGTACACCGGACAGGTTTCCTCCATCACCGTATGGGGCGTCATTATCCCCTGTATCGGCCTGGCCTTCGTAGGCTGGTTCTGGTTCTCCCCATCCCTGTACTCCGCTAACTGGAATTATAACAACCTGGGCTTCGGCGAAGCAGCCATGAACGCCATCACCATGACCCTCTGGGCATTCCTGGGCATGGAATCGGCCTGCGCCAATGCGGACGCCGTGGATAACCCCGAAAAGAACGTGCCGAAAGCCGTTCTCGGCGGCACTCTCCTGGCAGCAGCCTGCTACATCGTTTCCACCAACATCATTTTCGGTATCGTCCCGGCAAAGGACCTTGTAGAAAGCTCTGCTCCCTTCGGACTCGTATTCTCCCAGATGTTCGGCGGCACCGTTGGCCGCATCATCATGGGCCTCATGGTTCTCTCCTGCTTCGGCTCCCTCCTGGGCTGGCAGTTCACCATTGCCAACGTATTCAAGGCAGGCAGTGATGAAGGCTACTTCCCGGCTTTCCTGAAGAAAGTCACTTCCCACGGGGCACCGATCCTGGGCATGGTATCCATCACCATCATCCAGTCCCTCTTCTCCCTCATGACCATCAACCCCTCCCTGAATGAACAGTTCGAAACCCTGGTCAACCTAGCGGTAATTACAAACATTATGCCATACCTCCTCTGCATGGCATCCATCGTAGTCATCATGAAAGCCGTGGACCATGTGGGCAGCGAACTGAAGACCACGAAACTCATCGCCTTCATCGCATCGGTCTACAGCCTCTACGCCTGCTACGCTTCCGGTTTCGAAGCCATGACCTACGGCGCCATCGTTACCTTCCTCGGCTGGACCCTCTACGGATTCGTATCGGACCGCTTCGACCTCTCCAAGGCAAAAGCCGATAACGAAGCGACTGCCGCAGAAAAGGACCCTGCTGGTGCTGTTCCTGCAGCCGTAGAAAAATAAGGAAATCCATGGCAGGCGGTGAGACACACCTGCCATACCATGAAACATCCTCTACAACAGAAAACCACCATCTCCGAAAGGGGATGGTGGTTTTCTGTTTGTGTGGCCTGGTGTGTATACGTACTTGTACTTGGCTCCCCCGTCGGGGTGGCAGCGAACATGATTTGGAGGAGCGAAGCGACGCTCAAATCATCGTGA
>ERZ772881.1631-NODE-1631-length-19132-cov-52.637731_pt1 | contig 19132 bp, 18 predicted proteins | sample MGYA00580581_ERZ772881 | MGnify/ENA primary metagenome ERZ772881 (study PRJEB29015, sample SAMEA2737668) | human gut metagenome | biome: human gut; feature: human-associated habitat; material: faeces | place: China | collected 2012 ...
TACCTTGGCTCAGCAGTCCTATGCAGGACTGCTGCTTTAAATAGCTCGCTATTCGGGTCGAGTTATTCCTCGCATTGCATAAAAATCCAAGAATGAAACCTGACAACGATTTAATCAGTACTTCCTTAGAAAAATGAAATACTCCTCTTCACAGGGATATCCTTTCCGGAAAAGGGAAAAGAAAATCCCGGAAAATCTGTCATTTTTTATTCTTTATTTTTTGTCAATGGTCTCCTGGATTTCCTTCAGGGAATTGATATCCACTTCGGAAATCAGTTTCTTGAACTGTTCCAGCTGGGCCTGCACATCAGGCGACAGTTTTGGGAACTGGGGATTGATTTTTTTCAGCGCATGAAGGGTAATCAGAGCCACGATATAGCGGGTATACCACTTATTATCCGCCGGCACGATGTACCAGGGCGAAATGTCCTTGGAAGTCTTGGAAATCATTTCTTCATAGAGCTTCTGGTACTGATCCCAGTACTGCCGTTCATTGATATCGGACATGGAGAACTTCCAGTTCTTCTGCTGGTTAATGATACGGTCCATGAGACGGCGCTGCTGTTCTGCCTTCGATACGTGGAGGAAAATCTTCACCATTTCGAAGCCATTCTGGTGCAGGTATTTTTCCCAGTTGTTGATCTGTTCATACCGCTCTTCCCAGATATCCTTGTGAATCAGGTCCTGGGGCAGCTGGCCCTTATGGATCAGGTCGTGGATTCTGGTGACAATGACATCTTCGTACTGGGAACGGTTGAAAATACCGATATCTCCCCGTTCCGGCAGGGCTTTATTGATGCGCCACATGTAGTCGTGGTCTTTTTCCTCGGTGGTGGGCTGCTTGAAGGAAACCACCTTCACGCCGCCGGGATCCAGGTTTGCAAATACATGGTTCACCGTGCCGTCCTTGCCGGCAGCATCCATGGCCTGCAGCACGATAATGAGGCCATAGGTATTCTGGGCATAGAGCTTTTCCTGCAGGTCCTTCACCTTTTCGATGACCTCCGGGAAATAGAGGCTCTTTACCTTCGCTTTATCAATGGACACATCGCACTTGGTGGGGAATTTTTTCAGATTGATTTTTTCGCCCTCCTTGGCGCGATACTGATCAATATCTACTTTTCCATCTTTAATTTCATCCATAGAAAGACCTCCAATCAAAGAAACCACACTCTCTTTTTTCTATTATAAAATAGAATCCGTCTGTCGTTAAACCAAAGAAATTTTATAGGCTGTAAAAGAAAGAATTGAGAGTTAAGGAAGCACTGATTAAATCGTTGTTCGATTATACTCTTATATTTTCATGCAATACAAGGAATAATCGGACTCTGCGAATGAATCAGCACTTCCTTAATGTTTTGCTGCCGGTTCTACCCGGACTCTTCCATTCCCCATTATTGTATAATGAAGATAAACAGGGAAAGGAGGAATGACCATGGATGAAGAAGACAAAAGGCCACAGGGAAAACGGTACCGCACCATGGATACCATTGCCGGTGTATTTACCCATTCCCACATCAAAACAAAGCTCTTCGGTCAGAAGGGGTTCCAGTTCTACCTGTTCCAGAAACGCTGGAAAAATATAGTAGGGGACCTCATGGCCAAAGAATCCTACATTTCCGGATGCAAGGGTCCTCTCCTCTATGTGCAGGTCACAAACTCCGCCTTCATGCAGCAGCTTTACATGATGAAAGGGGATATCCTGAAGGAGCTCTCTAAAGATGAAATCGGGAAATATTTCAAGGACATCCGGTTCTTTGCAGGATCCCCCAGAAAAGACAGCCGCCCCTTCACTACGGTGGACAAAGTCAATGAGACCATAAAAAAAGAACAGCATCGGTATTCGGTGGATCTTTCTCCGGAAGAGGAACAGTGGATTCAAAACTGGGTGGCGGGCCACGTGAAAAGCGAAAAAATCCGCCCCCAGTTTGCGGAAATGATGGAAGAAGTACTGAAAATCCGAAAGGGAGAGCAGGCAGATGGCTACCATGCCTGCGCCATCTGCGGTGCCCTCTGTCCGCCGCAGGAAAAAATCTGCCCCGCCTGCCATCGGAAGCTGGAGAAAACAAGGAAGAACAAGGTCATCCTTATCCTGAAAGAAAATCCCCACTACACCTACCAGGAGGTCCGCGCCATCCTTCCCTGTGACTACAGCCTCTATGAAGACGCCAAGGATACTCTCATCCACCGGGCCAAGGAAAAAATTTTCCATAAATACAGTGCCGACGAGGAAAAGAAAAAGCTGCTGGCCCTCCTGCTTCACCGTCCTGTTTCTTCCATTACAACGGAAGAGGCCAACGAAATGCTGAAAAAACTGCCCCAGAAAAAATGGGACTGAATAAAGCAGAATGGAGGCCAGGCGGCTGAGCCGCAAACAAAAGTCTTTCAGCCCATCCCAGGTTCCTATGCTATATGGAAATGGTCCTGTTGTTTCACGTGAAACAATGGAAAAAGCGCAGGAAATGATCATTCATTTCCTGCGCTTTTTCCATGCAGAAATTCCCGCCACTTCCCAGCCGCTGCATGGTAGGACTTGGGACACCGTCTTCCGAGGTAAACCGGGGGGATCCGCAAAGGCGGGTCCCCGGTTTCCGTGGAAGTCCGGTGAACGGCTGCCGCTCATGATTTCTGGCGGTTTTTGGCGGGAGTTTTCCGGTTTGATTTTTCGGTGCACCGGAGAAGCACAGCCTCCAGTGGAAATCGCCATTTTCTGTATTCCGCCCCTTAAGATTCTGCGCGCTGGCGGAAACCGGAAAACTTTTCCGGGCCCTGCTGTGTTCCTCTGTTTATATAGTCCGGAAGCAACGGATACTGTCCCAAAAAAGAAAGAGTTGAGAATTGAGGTCTCGCGTCTTCGCCGCCTGACCTCAATTTTCAACTCTCAATTCTTCCTTGTACGGCGCCACCTCATTCCTGATGAGGTGTCTCGTTCAGGGAAGCACTGATGAAGTCGTTGTCAGATTTTATTCTTGGATTTTTATGCAATACAAGGAATCGTCCGACGAGAATAGCGAGCTATTTAAGAAGGACTATGACGCAGTATTGCATAAAAATCCTTATAAAATCTGACTCTGCGAATTAATCAGCGCTTCCCTGGCCCCTATTTTCCCAGATCCACCACTTTCCCTTCCACATCGAAGGGGACTTCCGTACCGGTGACCAGGGTCTGGATTTCCTTGTCCATGAGAAAGGTAACCAGCGCCTTACGCCGTTCCCGATCCAGTTCACTGCCTATATCGTCCAGGATGAGCACCGGGTATTCCCCCGTTTCCTCCCGGATAAATTCCATTTCCGACAGTTTCATGGAAAGGATGGCTGTCCGCTGCTGGCCCTGGGAACCGTAGGCAGAAATATCCATGTCATTCAGGAGAAAGGTGAGGTCATCCCGATGGGGTCCGATGGATGTGTGGCAGAACCGTTCATCCTCTTCCCGGCGCCGGGACAGTTCTTCCATATACCACTCCATATCCCACCTTGGCTCATGGCTGCCCTGCTGGTTATAGCGGATTTCCAGCCCTTCCCGGCGATTGGTGAGCCTCTGCTCCATGTCCATCAGCATTTCATTCATGCGGGATATGGTTTCCATCCTTTTTTTCACCATATAGGAAGCGCCGGAGGCAATCTGCATATCCCACATGTCCAGGTCCGGCTTCTTCCCGGTGGCCAGGGCATTTTTGAGAGCCCCGTTCCGCTGCTGCACGGCCCGGCTGTATCGGAGGAATTCCTCATAGTACCTTGGGGATACCTGGGAAATTTCCATGTCCAGAAAACGCCGCCGCAGCTGGGGAGCTCCTTTGATGAGCTGCAGCTCGTCCGGTGTAAAAAGGACAGTCCGGAAAAGTCCCATCAGTTCCTTCCTGCGGATGGGGGTATCGTTCAGGAAGATTTTCTTTCCCTGCCCCCTGGTCAGTTTGATTTTGATGGACTGCTCCACCTGGTGAACAGAGAAATTCACCAGGATTGTGCCCTCATCATCTCCGATCCGGATGATTTCTCCATCGTTGGACGTACGGAACGACTTTCCCACGGAGCTGTAATACAGGGCTTCCAGAAGATTGGTCTTCCCGCAGCCATTGGGACCCGTGAAGAACGTAAGAGCCGGTGAAGGCTCCACGGTCCTGTCTTTAAAATTCCGTATCTGTATGAGACGGAAAGAAAGGCATTTCATTTTTATTCTCCGGTCATGCGGAACTCGGTCCCATTGATGGACAGGATGTCGCCTTTTCTGATTTTTTTCCGCTTTTCATGGACCTTCGTCCCATTCAGCAGTATGGTGTGGGCTTCCAGGAAAGCCCCCGTTTCTCCGCCGGATGTGATATAGTCCAGTTTTTTCAGGAACTGGTCCAGCTGGATATAGTCTCCGTAAATTGCGATTTCTTTCATCAGTCTCTTCCTCTCATGGGCGTCATAATGTAGCGGTAGCTCTTGTCTTCTTCCTGTTCCACCAGCATGGGGCCTGCCTTCTGCAGGTGAAGAATCACGGTCTCCCCTTTAGAATGCTTCAGGATATCTTCAATATAGTTGCAGTTAAATGTGAGACGCACCGGATTTCCTTCCAGCTTTACAGGGATGGATGTATCGGATCGGCCGATATCCGGATCTTCTTCATAAATTTCCAGGGTACCATCGGTGAAATAAAAATTAATGGTCTGGTAGCTCATATCCCTGGAAATGGGGCTTACAAAGCGGACAGCTTCTTCGAAATCACTGCGGTTGACCACGGCGGTGGCATCGAAACGGTTTGGAATGATGCGGTGGAAATCGGGGTACTGGCCATTGATGAGGCTGGCAATGAAATAGGTTTCCCCAAAAGTAAAGGCCACATGGTTGTTGGACCAGGAAATTTCTACCACATCCTCTTCCTTATCCTGTGGCAGGAGTCTTGTCACATCGGACAGGATCCCGGAGGGAACGATAAACCGTCCTGCTTCCGTGGCCGGTTCAGAGAGAGTCACGTCCCTGCATGCCAGACGATGGGTATTGGTGGCAGCCATGGTAAAAACGGAATCCTTGATTTCAAAAAGAATACCGGAAAAGAGGGGTTTCTGTTTATCCGTGGAAGCGGCAAAGGTGACGAGGTTTGTGGTTTCTACAAAATCCCGGCATCTAATGATGCAGTGATTCTTGTGGTCCATTTCCTGGACATCCGGGAATTCCACCTGGTCCCGGGTGGGGAACTTGGATATATAGGATCCCGCTGTAAAGGTGACCACATTTTCATGGTCCCCTTTTTCCATAGTAATCGGTCCTGCCGGCATCATGCGGATGGTACCCTGCAGCTGGGGTGCTGCAATAACAGCAATGCCTTCTTCTTCAATGTCTGCAGCACAGGATGTTTTGATACCTATGCTGTAATCATTGGCCTGGATAAGAATTTTTCCCTGCACTGCGGAGATAAAGAAACCATTATTGGTATTGGATGTAACTTTGTTCTGTGCTGCCCGCTGTACGCGGTCCAATGCATCACAGAGCTCGGATTTTTCGAAAATGACTTTCATGGCAGCTCCTTTAAAAATGACGATGATTGATAAAATATAGTAGCAGTCGTAGTAGTACGCTGTGAAAAAGTGAATAACTTTGTGAAAAGCTCGATTTTCTCGATGCCTGTGATTTGTCAGAAAGGAGTGAATATCTTTTTTTTCTATTCACAGATTTCACAGTTTTTCACGGATTCCCTGTTGTTCACAGGTTGGGAACAGGAAATCGGACAGGAAAGCCCTTTTTTATTCACATGGGTTTTTCCTTTACCGGGAATGGAGCATTTTCCTGATGGCTTCAATGGATGCCTTGGTCTGGGGATCATTTTCTATGTCGTTTTCTACCCGTTCGCAGGCATAGAGAACGGTGGAATGGTCCTTCCGCTTGAAGCAGTCCCGAAGGGTGGGATAGGATTCATGCAGCTCGTTTCGGCAGAGGTACATGGCAATCTGCCGGGGAATGACGATTTTCTTGGGCCGTCCGTTGCCAAGGAGTTTATCCTTCTTTACCCCATAGTATTTGCAGACCGTGTCGATAATGAAATCCACGGTGAGTTCCTGGCCGCTGTCGATGGGAATCTGGTCTTTCAGCGCTTCCCGGGCAAAGGGAAGGGTAATGGGTTCCTTCTTGATATGGGAGAAGGTGACCAGTTTATTGAAGGCCCCTTCCAGTTCACGGACATTGGTATTGATGTGGCTGGCGATGTAGTCCACCACGTCCTTCGGCAGGGTGATGCCCATTTTTTCCGCCCGTTTCTGCAGGATGATACAGCAGATTTCATAATCCGGCGGTGAAATGGGGGCCACCAGGCCGCTGGAAAAACGGCTCTGCAGGCGGTCTTCCAGCTTGTCGATATCCGAAGGCGTACGATCACTGGTCATGATAATGTATTTCTTCTTATCGAACAGTTCATTGAAGGTATTGAAGATTTCCATCTTAGTGGAATCCCTGGAACCGAAGAACTGCACATCATCGATGAGGAGGAAATCCAGGTTCCTGTACTTGGCCCGGAATTTCGGCATCGTATGATTCTGGATGGCATCGATGAGTTCATTGGTGAATGTTTCACTGGATACGAAGAGAACCGAAAGGTTTGGCTTATATTTATGTATATAATTGCAGATGGCATGGAGAAGATGGGTCTTTCCCAGTCCGGAGGGTCCATAAATAAAGAGAGGATTCATCTTCTGGTCCGCCTGGTCCGGATGGGTGGCGGTCTGGGCTACGGCGTAAGCGGCCTGGTAGGCGATTTCATTGCAGTTGCCGTGGACAAAGGTTTCAAATGTATATTCCTCGTTCACCGGATTTGGCTGGAATGTCTTCTTCGATTCTCCTTTTGGCACGTTTTCGAAGAGGGATGTTTCGTGGAGATCTTCATAGTTCCGGATATCCGGAAGGGATACTTCGTCGGCGGTTTTCGGGGTGAGGCTGGAGAAATCAGGAGGCGCCACTTCCTGGGGAAATGGATCCGCTGCAGGTGGTGCTGTCTTTGGAAACGGTGCCGGTTCCGGCGGCATGGAGGAAACTTCCGATGATTCCGGGAACGGAGCAGCCGGAGGTTCCGGTGGTTCAGCGGGAACCGATGGCTCCGGCATGGCCGGCGCCGCATCTTCGCTCTTTGGCGGCCGGATCTCTACCCGGATATCCTTTCCTGTGAGGGTCCGGATGATCTGTTCCAGTTTGCTTTTGTACACATTGTCAATCCAACGTACCAGGTAGGGCCGGGATGGTGAGATGACCAGTGTGCTGTCTGACAGGGAAATGGGAAACACATCGTAAGAAAACATTTTGTAGTATTGGTGGTCGTTCTTGTCGATATATTCCAGTATCCTGTCCCATAGTAAAAAGAAATCCATAATGACTCCTTCGATTGAATAACCTGTGAATTTCTGTGAATAATTGTGAATAGGACAGAGGGGATAATTTGCGGGAAATCCGATAGAAAGGGATTTCCCGCAAATTGAATAAGTCTGTTCATAAGTGAAGAATCTTGTGAATAACTATATTTTACCATCTCTGCCGCCTCCTGTATATTCACAAGATGTATGGTGCAGCTGCCTCATGGACTACCATAGGTAGTAGATATGAGAATTCACAGGTTTGTATACTGACGGATTGATGGATAGAGTCATTTGTGCGGGAGCTTACAGCTGTCAGCTTTCAGGAGAACTGGCCAGCCTACGGTATAAAGAGGAAAATATCGAATGGGAAGCGCCGCAGGCAGATCAGTTTTTCTGGCAGCTAGAAGCTAAAAGCTCCACGGGAGTGACTCTATCCACAAGCATGGTAACCGCAATTCCTGTTCCACTGCCTCCCTGATTCACTATCTCACTTTTCTCACTTTCCCAATTGTGATACAATGAAACAGACTATTGCAGGAAAGGAATCATGCCATGAAAAGACCGCAGAAAGTGACACGGGAAACCAGGCCGAACCGGTATGCCCGCAGGATGTATGGAAAAGAAAAAACGGAAAAAATCATGGATGAGGAAGACATGGAAAAGATTTCTACCAGTAAGGCCGGAACGAAGAAAAAAATCCGGACGGTCCTGAACCGTAAGCTCCGCCATTCCATGAAGAACAGGGATCTTCCCGATGGGGCGGCTTACCGCAGGGAAATATCCTGGGAAGATAAATAATACATACAGCGGCCCAGGGATGGGGCCGCATTTTTTATAGGAAGATTTGCGGTTTTGCATGCTGGTGGTTGGAGTCATTAGTGTGGAGCTTCTAACTGCTATGAAAACTGGCCGGCCTACGGCATAAATAACTGTCGGAAACATCGAATGTGAAGCGCCTTAGGAGAATCAGCTTTCCTAAAAGCTAAAAGCTAGCAGCTAGAAGCCCTGCCCTGATGATTCTATCCATCAGCATGCAGACCGCCGGTTTTATACAGGGGAATAGAATATGGAAAAAGATAAAATACTTGTGTTCGATACAGAAACTACGGGATTCCTTCCGGATGCTGAAGTACTCCAGGTTTCCATGGTGGATGGAAACGGGACCCTGCGGATGAATGAATATTTCCGGCCCGACCATACAGCGGCCTGGCCCAATGCCATGGCTGTAAACCATATCACTCCGGCCATGGTGGCCGATAAGCCGTCCATCGGGGAACGGAAAGAGGCTATTTCCCATCTTCTCCGCCATGCAGAGGCGGTGGTGGGATATAATATTTTCTTTGATCTGAAAATGCTCCGGCAGAACGGGATATTTGTACCCGGCCGCAGCCAGCTCCGAGCCATCGATATTATGGGTCCCTTTTCGGATAAATACGGAGAAGAAAAGGGACTTCCCCTCAATAAATACGGCCACTATAAGTACCAAAAGCTCATCACCTGCGCTGCTTACTACGGCTACGACGGTGGCGGCTGGCATGACAGCCTGGCCGATACGAAAGCCACCCTCTTCTGCTTCTGGAAAATAGTGGAAGATGGTACGGTGAAGCTGTGAAGGGTATGCTGAAGGAAGCAGTCATTTCTGTGTGCGCTTCCCTGGCTGTTAGCAACTGGAAAATTTCTATAGCCTACGGCATGAATTGCAGTCAGTTCATGATGGAAAGCGCCGCAGGCGGATCAGTTTTTCTAGGAGCTAACAGCTAACAGCTAGAGGCCCCACGGTGATGGTTATATCTGTAAGCATACTGAACTGCTGTTTTATATAAGATATAAGGAATTTATCTATGAATTATACTTCCAAAGCAAAGAAGAAATACTACGTTGTAAAGAAAGGCCGGCATCCCGGAGTTTATTTCAGCTGGCCGGACTGCCAGAAAGAAGTGCAGGGGTTTCCCCATGCTGTATTTAAGGGATTTGCTTCCAAAAAAGAAGCGGAAGCCTGGTATGGGAAAGCCATCACGGAAACGGCCCCGAAGGCGGGGACCGTAACCGCCTCTTCTGCCAGGCCGAAGGAAAAGCCGGATATCCGTAAGCTGGAGGCTCTCTATCCGCCCCATGTGCAGGTCCTGGATAACAGTATTCTTTCCACCGATGGCATCCATAGGTCTGTGACATTACCGGAGGAGCTCACCATCTATACCGATGGTTCCTGCCTGGTGAATCCCGATGGCCCTGGCGGCTTTGCAGCGGTATTTCTGGCGGAGGAGGGAAAGGAACTCCTCACTGTCACCGGCGGTGAGCCCCGGTCTACGAATAACCGCATGGAGCTTCGAGCAGCCTACGAAGCCCTGAAGACCGTAAGCGACGGTACGGCTCACACCATTTCCTTCTGCACCGACAGCAGGTATCTGCAGCAGGCCTTTACAAAGGGCTGGGTGGAGAAGTGGAAGAAGAACGGCTGGAAAACGGTGCAGGGGACGGACGTGCTGAACCGGGATCTCTGGACTGCCCTGGACCGCCTCATGGCTGTGCACCGGATCCATTTCCAGTGGGTGAAGGGCCACGTGGGGACAAAGTACAATGAACTCTGTGACCGACTGGCAAAGAAAGAAGCCATGAATTATAAATAAAAAGCAGGATTCCCCCTGTTCATCCTGCACCGCCTCCTATCCTGTTTCCTTTATGGACCGGAATGGGAGGCATTTTTATATGACTGAAATTTACAACTTAACCGGCACTTCCTTATATTCTTATATCCTTGATTGTTTTAATTGATAATTGGGATTTTTTATTTTCCATATTTTTCTTTATTTTATACTTGTACTTGATGTCAATTCAGCCTATAATAAGACTGAATAGGAAGGTAAAATATATTTTTTAAACTTTATTTTCATTTTCCAAAGGAAAGAGGGCATCATCATGACATCAGGCAAGGAAGACTATTTAAAAGCGATTTATCTCATCAGCGAAAACCACGATGTGGTTACGAATAAGGAGCTTTCAGAAATGCTTCATGTTTCTCCCCCTTCGGTTAGTGAGATGATTACAAAACTCCAGAAACAGGGATATGTGGACTATACAGCCTACAAAGGCAGCAAGATGACCCGAAAGGGCCGGAGAGAAGCGGGAAAACTGCTCCGGTACCATGCACTGTGGGAAGTATTCCTGGTGAATGATCTTCATTTCTCCTGGAGCGAAGCCCATGAAATTGCGGAGGGACTGGAACATCAGACGAACGATGTGCTTTCGGAACGGCTCGATGATTTTCTGGGCCATCCGGACCATTGTCCCCATGGCGATCCGATTCCAAGAAAAGATGGTGTCCGCGTAGGTATTACGAACGAAACCCTGGCGGACCTGGAAGTGGGAGACAGTACCCACATCCGCCGGATTGTGGAAGATTACAGCCTTATGGATTACCTGCAGAGCAAGAATATTTCCATCGACATGGAAGTAACGGTGAAAAATAAAGAACCCTACGAGGGGCCTATCCTTCTCGAAACGGAAAAGGGAGATATTTCCCTGAGCTATAAGGCAGCCCAGCAGATTTACGTGGACGAAAATAAATAAGGGATCCCTGTATCCGGTATCATAAGGGGGACTGTGGGTATGGCATCCATGCTCACAGTCCCCTTACTGATAGGGCAGGTCAGCATGCTGATGGATAGAGTCACCGATGTGGGGATGCCAGGAGAACTGATTTGCCTGCGGCGCTTCCCCACTATGACCTGACTTCTATTCATGCTGCAGGCCAATCAGCTTTTCTGGCAGCTGGAAGCCCCCATGCCGGTGGCTCTATCCGTAAAAACCAAAACTGCCCTTACAGATTTGCTGCTATGATGATTTTTACAGCTCATTTTCATTTCTGCATATAAGGAGTCCATATGACACTGCAGCAGCTTCGATATATGATTGCCATTATCCGCTGGGGATCTTTCAATATGGCAGCCCAAAAGCTTTTCATTTCCCAGCCATCCCTGTCCAAGTCCATGAATGAACTGGAAAAGGAAATGGGGATTACCCTCTTCTCCAGGACCAGCCGGGGCGCGGTGCTGACGGAAGAGGGGACCCGGTTCCTGTCCTATGCCCGGCAGGTGGTGGAGCAGGCGGACCTCCTGGAACGGCGCTACAAGACCGGGGAGCCGGTGAAACGGGTCTTTGCCGTATCTTCCCAGCACTACGCTTTCGTGGTTAACGCCTTTGTGGCCCTGGTGAAGGAATATGGGAAGGAAAAATACGAATTCACCCTCCGGGAATCGAGGACCTGGGATATCATCGAAGACCTGCGGCTCGGACGAAGTGAGCTGGGGGTCCTTTTCATGGACCATTTCCGGAAGGATGTGCTTACCCACCTTCTCCGGGAGGAGGACATGGAATTTTATCCCCTCTTCAAGGCACCGGTCCATGTTTTCATCAGCCGCCACCATCCTCTGGCGGCCAAAGAACGGGTGACCCTGGAGGACCTCATCCCCTATCCCCGGCTGACCTATGAACAGGGTCTCCATAATTCTCTTTATTTTTCCGAGGAACCCCTGATCAGTGAGTACAGCCCCAAAAATATCGTGGTCACCGACCGGGCTACCCTGTTTAACCTGGTTATCGGATTAAATGGCTATACCATCTGCTCCGGCATCCTGTCCAGGGACCTGAATGGCAGTGAAATCATTTCCAAACCCCTGGAAAGTGATGAAGAAATGACCCTGGGTGCCGTTTTCCCCAAGGGCCAGCCTCTCCTTGGCATGACGAAGCGGTACATGGACCACCTGAAGTCCTATATTTCCCACCTGGAAGGGGTGGAAGTGCCGTTCCCGGAGAAATGAGCATGATGGTGCTGATGGCTGGAGTCATTCATGTGGGGGCTTCTAGCCGCTTGCTGTTAGCTGTTAGGTAAACTGATTTGCCTTCGGCGTTCCAATCCAATATTTCTACAAGCTTACCATGCCGTAGGCTGGTCAGCTTCCTTGGTCGCTAGCAGCTGGAAGCCCCCACACTATTGTCTCTGTTTGTTAATGGCTATAACTAATATCTATATCTACACATATTTTATCTGTATTAACGCATAACATCCCTCCTGTGGTAGTATACATGCATCACATCGAAACACCATGAGGAGGAATCATTATGACCCATACACATATACCCTTTAGAAATGATATCGTCGGCAGCTTTCTTCGGCCGAAAGCATTAAAAGAAGGAAGACAGGCCTTTGAGGACGGACAGATTACAGCGGAGGAACTGCGGTTCCTGGAAGACGAGGCCATTGTGGACCTGGTGGAGAAGGAAAAGAAAAACGGGCTCCACGATTTTACGGACGGCGAATTCCGTCGGGCCTTCTGGCACTTGGACTTTCTGGCAGCCCTTACGGGATGCCGCCAGGTATCTGCCAAAGCCTGGTCCGTCCATTTTGAAGGAAAACAGCCGAAGGCTACCACATTCCGGATTGTGGGAAAGCTGGATTTCCCGGAGGACCATCCCTTCCTTTCCCATTTCCGCTTCCTGAAACAGCTGGAAGATAAGGACCACATCGCCAAGATGACCATTCCCTCCCCTTCCATGCTGCATCTCATGACCTGCGTCAGGGAAGAGCATCCGGTGCTTCCGGATATTTATGAGGGCCATGAAGATGTCCTTTTTGACGATATCGTCCGGACCTATCGGAAAGCGGTAAAGGCCTTCTACGACGAGGGCTGCCGGTACCTGCAGTTCGATGATACATCCTGGGGCGAATTCTGCTCGAAGGACAAGACCGATGCCTACCGGGCACGGGGCGTAGACCTGGAGCATATCAAGCAGAAATATGTGGAAGTGCTGAATGATATCCTGGATGAAAAGCCGGAAGACATGACCATCACCATGCATATCTGCCGGGGCAATTTCCGGTCTACCTGGTTTTCCTCCGGCGGCTATGAGCCGGTGGCGGAAGTCCTCTTTGGACACTGCCATGTGGACGGATTTTTCCTGGAATACGACAGTGACCGGGCCGGCGGCTTCGAGCCCCTCCGGTTCATCAATGGCCAGCAGGTGGTACTGGGCCTTGTGACCTCCAAGACACCGGCGCTGGAGAAGAAAGAAGACCTGAAACAGCGCATCGAAGAGGCATCGAAGTATGTCCCCCTGGACCAGCTCTGCCTGTCCCCCCAGTGCGGTTTTGCTTCCACGGAAGAGGGAAACCTTCTCACCGAAGAGGAACAGTGGGCCAAAATCCGGCTCATCCGTGAAGTGGCCGATGAGGTGTGGGGAAAATAAAAAGCGGAGCCTCAGCCATGACAGGGCAAAGCAAAAATACTTTCTAAAGATCCCGGTTACCGCTGCAGATTTTTCATTTTCTGCAGCGGTAACTGGCTTTTTTTATGGGAAACGGTAAAATGGAAAAAGAGAAAGACGAGATGGAATGACGGTGAAGGTACCGGATGCCCTGAAGTCTTAATGCTCAATTCTTTCATCAGGAGGAACTATGAAGACAATATATCTGGCCGGCGGATGCCTGTGGAGCGTCCAGTATTTCATGAAATATATTCCCGGCGTCATAAAAACGGAAGCAGGACGGGCTAATGGGACCACCCATTCCCTGGATGGCCCTTACGATGGATACGCAGAGTGCGTGAAAGTCACCTACGATGAAAAGAAACTGTCCGTGCCGGACCTGATGGGATACCTTTTTGAAATCATCGATCCCTACAGCGTTGACCACCAGGGCATGGACCACGGGAAAAAATACCGTACCGGCGTGTACAGCGAAGAGGAAGAACCGCTGGAGGAAGCTCGCCGGTTCATTGCAGCAAGGCCCGATGCAGACAGGATCCGGGTAGAAGTGCTTCCCCTGACCAATTACATTCCCAGTGCCCCGGAACACCAGGACCACCTGGAAAAGCATCCGGAGGACCACTATCTCTGCAGCATTCCCTGGAGTCTTCTGAAGAAGTATAAGAAGGATTGAGTGGATACCCCCCAGCCGCTTAATGGCGGTTTGGCATGCTTACGGATAGAGTCACTGGTATGGAGCTTCTAGCTGTTAGCTCTTAGCTTTTAGGAAAACCGATCTGCCTGCGGAGCTTTCCATCTGTTATTTCTGCCAGTCATTCATGCCGCAGGCTGGCCAGCTTTCCTGGCTGCTAAAAGCTAACAGCCAGAAGCTCTATGCCAGTGGCTCTGCACATAGCCATGTAAGACCGTCTATCTATTTTTCTCTTGCTTTTCCCTTCCATTTTCTGTAAAATCAAAAAAGGGATAATCTTTTCAGGTTATCCGGCCCCGGCTGGGGCTTTTTTGTTGCCCAAAACAATGTGGAGAAATCGTGAATTGCACAGTTTCATCCGATTGATTTCTCCCTTATTATCGTATTTCTATCAAATGGGGTGTTTTTATGGCTAAAACCTATGATGTAGTTATTATCGGTGCCGGCCCTGCGGGAATTTTCACGGCACTGGAACTGGCAGATACGGGACTGTCCATCCTGATTCTGGAAAAGGGCCTGGATATCCGGGAACGGATTGCCCTGAATAAAAACCGCATGGCTCCCCCTGCCAGCCGGCGGGCGAATATCGTATCCGGCTGGGGTGGGGCCGGTGCCTTTTCCGATGGCAAGCTGACCCTTACCACCGAATACGGCGGAAACCTGGACGATTATATGAATAAGGGCGAACTGGCCCGTCTCATTGAGTATGTGGATTCGGTGTACTGCAAATTCGGCGGCGCCGGCCGTGCCGTATACGGTGAAGAGCATAAGGAAGAGCTCCATGAACTGAAGCGCCGGGCGGCAGCGGCGGACCTGGCTTTCATCCCCGCCCGCATCCGCCATCTGGGCACCGACGTGAACGGGGAAATCCTTACCCACATGCGGGACAGCTTCCCCTCCAACGTGACGGTAAAGGCAGAATGCCCGGTGGATACGATCCTTGTAAAGGATGGACAGGTGGAAGGCGTTATCGCCGGCGGCGAGACCTACCACTGCAAGTACCTGGTGGCAGCGCCGGGACGGGACGGTGCGGAATGGTTCACGAAGGAAGCACAGAAGCTGGGCCTCCATACAGCTTCCAATGCCGTGGATATCGGCGTCCGGGTGGAATCGCCGGCAGAAATTTATGAACCGATTACCAACATCTGCTACGAATCTAAGCTGGTCTATTTTTCCAAATCCTTCGACGACCGGGTGCGCACATTCTGCATGAATCCCTACGGCTTCGTGGTGACGGAAAACAACAATGGCCTTATGACGGTGAATGGCCATTCCTACGCCCATAAGAGGAGCGGAAATACAAATTTCGCCATCCTCGTATCGAAGCAGTTTACCCAGCCCTTCCATGAACCCATCGAATACGGCAAGTACATCGCCTCCCTGGCCAACATGCTGGGCGGCGGTCCCATCGTGCAGCGGCTGGGAGACCTTCGGGACGGCCGCCGGTCAACGGCAGAACGGATCCGCCGGGGCCTCGTGCAGCCCACCATGCCCTCCGCTACGCCGGGAGATTTATCTTTGGTCTTGCCATATCGCTTCTTAAAGGATATTATGGAGATGTTCGAAGCGCTGGATAAGGTCGCTCCGGGAGCGAACTCCCGCCACACCCTGCTTTACGGGGTGGAAGTGAAGTTCTATTCTTCCCGCATCGAACTTTCAAACCAGCTGGAAACGAAGATTCCAAACTTCTTCGCAATTGGTGATGGAGCCGGCATCACCAGGGGCCTGGCACAGGCTTCCGCCGCCGGCGTTGTTGTGGGTCGGGAAATCTGCGCCCGCATAGGGAAACCGAAGGGAGAAATCTGACAAATGATACCAAGGTACACAAGACCGGTCATGGAAAAAATCTGGAATGAACGGAATGAATGGCAGACTATGCTGAACGTGGAAATCGCAGCCTGCGAAGCCAATGCGGAACTGGGCCGCATTCCGAAGGAAGCGGTGGAAGTCATCAAGGCAAAGGCAGACTTTGATGTAGACCGCATCCATGAAATCGACAGAGAAATCAACCATGACATTATCGCCTTCCTAACCAACGTAGGAGAACACGTGGGAGATGAAGCCAAGTACATCCATATGGGTCTTACCTCCACCGACGTGAAGGATACGGGCCTCAATGTACAGCTGAAACAGGCCTCCGCTGTCCTTCTGGACGACCTCCAGAAACTGGCAGACGTGCTGAAGAGACGGGCTGTAGAATTCAAACATACCCCCACCATCGGCCGTACCCACGGTGTCCATGCAGAACCGACCACCTTCGGCCTGAAGCTCCTGCTCTGGTATTCCGAAACCTTAAGAAACATTGACCGCATGAAACGGGCTGCCGATGAAATGGCAGTAGGCAAACTCTCCGGCGCCGTAGGCACCTATGCCGATATCGATCCCTTCGTAGAACAGTATGTATGCAAGAAACTGAGCCTGAAGCCGGAAATCGTGGCTACCCAGGTCGTACAGCGTGACCACCATGCAGAATACGTGGCTACCCTCGGCGTTATCGCCGGCGTTCTTTCCCAGATGGCCCTGGAAGTCCGCCACCTCCAGAGGACAGAAGTCCGGGAAGCAGAAGAATACTTCAGCCCGAAACAGAAGGGTTCCTCCGCTATGCCCCATAAGAGAAACCCCGTAAAGTCCGAAAGAATCTGCGGCATGGCCCGCCTCATCCAGGGCTACAGCCTCCCGGCTTTCGAAGATATTCCTCTGTGGCATGAACGGGATATTTCCCACTCCTCCGTGGAACGGGTCATTCTCCCCGATGCCACCATCGCCCTGGATTACATCCTGGACCAGACCACAAACCTCATCGACAAGCTCCTCGTATATCCGGACAAGATGATGGCTGACATGAACCTCACCGGCGGCCTCATTTACAGCCCGAGAGTGCTCCTGGCCCTCGTTGCCAAAGGTGCATACCGGGATACCGCTTACCGGTGGGTACAGAGAAACGCCATGAAGCGCTGGCTCCAGGGAGAAGACTTCTACGAAAACCTCTGCAAAGACGAGGACGTAAGAAAGTATCTCACCCCGGAAGAAATCAAAGCCTGCTTCGACTACAAGCCCATGCTGAAGCATGTGGACGAAATCTTCGCAAGATTCGGCCTGTAATGGAAAATAAAAAATCCTCTCTATGTGGAGAGGATTTTTTTATTCTCTGTCTGGCATGGTGATGGATAGAGTCGTGAGCCTTGAGCTTTGAGCCTTGGGCCTTGAGCTGACCAGCCGCTTCGCGGCGAGGTGGCATGCTTGTGGATAGAGTCATTTGCATGGAGCTTCTAGCTTCTAGCTGTTAGCTTTTAGGAAAGCTCATTGGCCTGCGGCGCTTCCTACCATTTCCGTCCACTATCCTCATTGCCAGATGCCAAAGAAAGGCAAGTTGATGTGCAGTAGAGGTACCTCCTTTTCGAAACCCGATACCGGTGGCGCCGTAGGCTGTAGAGTTTTCCTAACAGCTAGCCGCTAGAAGCTAGGAGCTCCACGGGAGTGACTCTATCGATCAGCATGCTAACCCCATATGCTTATCTCCCTATATAGACATGTCTGATATGATGAAAAGAGAGTAATTTGCAGATGATAAGAAAGGCCATACCATGCATGTTTTGAAAGTCCTGCTGGCTCTGGTGGTCCTTCTGGGATGTGGAGGATACTGGTTCATATCCCAGCCCCAGATGGATCCCCTCATCACCGAGGCCAGGCAGAAGAAAATCGAAGCCTCCCCCCACTATGTGAATGGGGAATTTGTGCCGGAACATCCCCATGAAACTATCAGCGTGCCCCTGTTGTTCTGGAAGGAATTTCTTTTTCCCACGCCCGGAAAAACCATACCGAAAGATGTGATGGTTCATGAAAAGACGGACCTGAAATCCCTTCCTCCCGATGAGGACGTGGTGGTATGGATGGGCCATTCTTCTTTTTACATGCAGCTCCATGGGAAGAAAATCCTCATAGATCCGGTGGCCGCAGAGTATGCATCGCCGGTACCCTTTGTGGATAAAGCCATGGAAGGCAGCAATGTATACAGCGCTGATGATATTCCCGATGACATCGACGTCATGGTGCTTTCCCATGACCACTGGGACCATCTGGACTACGATTTTGTCCGGGCCATAGAACCGAAGGTCCACCATGTGGTGACGGGCCTTGGAAACGGAGGATACTACGAGAAATGGGGCTATCCCCTCTCGAAAATCCATGAAGAAGACTGGTGGACGCCGGTGGAAATCGATAAAGACCTGACGGTGTGGTTCCTGCCGTCCCGCCATTTTTCCGGCCGCCTGCTGCACCGGAATCAGACCCTCTACGGCAGCTTTGCCTTCATCACACCGGACAGGAAAGTTTACTACACCGGTGACGGCGGCTACGACGACCGGTTTGAAAAAATCGGAGAAAAATTCGGCGGATTCGACCTGGCCCTCATAGAGGACGGGCAGTATAACAAATACTGGCCCACAGTCCATATGATGCCGGAAGAAAGCGCCAGAGCCGGGGAAGATCTCCACGCATTGGCGGTGATTCCCTGCCATAACGGGAAATATCCCCTTTCCACCCACAGCTGGAAAGAGCCCTATGAACGCATGGCCGCCGCTGCAGAAGGAAAACCCTATAAATTCCTCACCCCTGTCATCGGGGAAAAGGTGGACATAGGAAAGCCTGACCCCTCCCTCCGCCACTGGTGGGAAGAAATGGAGTAGGGGGTAAACAGGATATTCCATTTGAAGTGAGAAAACTGCAAGGTTATTAATGAGGAGTGAGGAATGAGGAGTGAGGAGTGAAGGTTAAAATGGACCCCGAGGAGTGGACACATCCGAAAGGGAGGCCCCCGGATTTTGGACACTTCCTCACCGTTTTCCTCCCTGCTCCAAGCGTC
>ERZ772881.1635-NODE-1635-length-19068-cov-6.040867_pt1 | contig 19068 bp, 9 predicted proteins | sample MGYA00580581_ERZ772881 | MGnify/ENA primary metagenome ERZ772881 (study PRJEB29015, sample SAMEA2737668) | human gut metagenome | biome: human gut; feature: human-associated habitat; material: faeces | place: China | collected 2012 ...
TTGATGAGTTTATGTCTTCATTTGACGATTATGAGCAGCATGTGCTGAAAGCTCGAAACGGAATATGTGAAGAGATTACTCAGGCCTGGTTAGAAGAGCAGGCTAAAAAGGGGGCCTGATTTTGGTGAAACTGAAAAAGTAGCGAAAACGTTAGATTGCGAGATTGGCGTTTTCTCGGCCGTAGTGGACAAAAAGTCCATAAAGGGTCTAAAACCTAAACAGCGGCTTCGTAGTACATCTTTCCGTAAGCTAAATCTACAGTTGGTAAGCAAGCTCAGCTATCGTGACACGACTGACGTGCTCAATGGCGTGCTTCACCGCGAGAAGCAGAATAGCGTCAAGACATCCACACTGGAAGACTGGGTTGAATCGTTTGGGGATTCTGTAGTTTAACGCTTTTGGTTGACTACTTCGAGCCTTATTTTTAATATCGGTTGACCCATATGAAACTTATTTGTATATCTGGTTTACACCATTTGATCTTAATCACGTTTTTTGTTGACAGCATCTCTGAAGCAACAAAAAAATATTACGAAACAAGAGAGAGGGGAGCCGGGGCCCCTCCTCCTGCTCTCGTTCCGGTCTTGTCTATTAGCAAGACATGTTTATTGGGTCACCCCAAAGTTACGAACTTTTATTCATGCAACATCATTTTTGATGTAATTTTCTCTGTAGCTAACCCATTTTTTCTTCAGTTCCCCAGAACACAGTGCAGCCTCTGCCGGTGTCATCCAGTCAAGACTCATGTGCGGACGCTCATTATTATAGAAGTCAATGGCTGTAGCCACAGCAGCTTTCACTTCTTCGATATTACAGAACTTCATGCCCATAAGTAGCTCGTTCTTTATGATTCCATTGACCCTCTCGGCTACAGCGTTGTCTTTTGGATCACCACATTCGGTCATGCTTATCTTAATACCCTTTACCTTCAGTATGTCTGTATAGGCGAAACTTGCATACTGCACCCCTCTGTCAGAGTGACGTATCAGGTCATATTGTTCATTCGGATCAAGTCTCTTTAAGGTCATCCTCTAAGCTTCGATGGTAAACTTTGCCTCTAATGTCTCACCGACGCACCAGCCGACAATCTCCTTCGTATAGTAATCTGTAACGAGTGAGAGATAGCAGAACTTATACTCGTCAGTATCAGTATCAGCATCCTCATAGATGACCATATACGTTATATCACTGACCCACAATTGATTAGAGCGTATAGGGATCAGAGCCTTAATCAGATTTGGATAAGTAGGAAGACTATGGTCTGAGTCTGTCGTCTTGGCTCTGCGCTTGCGCTTACGAACTTTTAAGCCATACATCTCAAGAATGTCATAGAAACGGTTGTAACCTACTGCATGCTCATCACCGAAGGACTTCTTATACATCCGCCATAGTTTGTCTCCGCCGATTCCAGGATTCTTCTGACGTATCTTCTTGACATACTCTACCACGAAAGCTTCTTCGGCAAGCTTCCGCATCTGTGTGTCACCATGCTTATAGAAGGCTTGTGTGCTTACACCAAGCAGCCCACAAAGAGATCGGACTGGATATGCCTTCTGATCTCTGTTGTGAAGCCTCCCGACTACTTGGTGCCAGCTTTTTTTTAAGTCGATGCCGTAAGTCTCCTTGCCAAAAGCCACCATCTTTTCATAGAAGTCTGCGCGGAGTTTAGCCTGCTTTAGCTCACCGCGTAAGCGGGCATTCTCCTCTAACAACTTCTTGTAGTCCTCCGGAACAACGTCTTCTTTTGTCTTCTTGTTCTTCATATCTTCTGCCAATTGTGGGTTGTCTGCCTCAAAGGTACGAAGATAACGGGAGATTGTATACTTTCCCAAGCCTGTTTTTCCCGTAAAACAACGAAATTGGTTGGATATTTCTATTTTTTGGTTGGATATTTCCAATATTGCCATTTTATAGTTTATACCTTTGCATACCTGATAGAAGTTTATCAGATTCACAACAAATCCCTCTCCGTTGATCAAACATGGAATTGTAGCCTGTGTACCAAGGGCAACTCTGACAGTACAAACTATGTTAGTTCGGATGATTGCGGATATTTAAGAAAAAGGCTGTCAGCATGTCGAAATATACTGATAGTCCTGTTCATACATACCAACTTTACATAATTTTTTAGTCGAAAGAACGATGTTACATAAACTATCTCTTATCATTGTCATGACGTGTATGACCGCCTATGCAAGGGCAGTTGACATCAAAGCCCGGCTCGGCCTGAAGACCCCGGGCAATCCTTCGGTGAGCTATTCTCTGACATCTGACGGGAGCAAGCTCCTTGCCGGCGAGGCTTTACCTGTGGAAATCATGCAGAAAAAGGTGCAGCAAGGCAACGAGACCGTGTTCTCTGTTACGATAAAAGCCCGGGAACGGGTGTATTTCAATCTGAACTTCACGGCATCAACCGGTTTCGCCACGGACCATTGCGACTTCTATCTGCCGGGCTTCTGGTATCATAAAAACCTGCGTTCGCCCATCGAAGCTCCTTCTTTCAAAAGTTCCAAGAGCTGGAATTTCCGGGAAGACAGGCTCTCGGCACCGCTTTCAGGGGTATATGACGACGCTACCCACCAGACTTTTACCGTAATGCGGCGGCTGGACCCGCCCCAAGAAGCACTCACACCTGCCATGGACGGAGAGGTAATCCTGTCGGGCAGCACTTCTTTAGGCTATCTCGGTTTCGACAACGAGACGGGCATTGCCGCCTTGACCTTTGGCTATCCCTATCAGGAATCGCCCAGACGCTATATCCGGAAGCTCACCTTAGCTCCGGAGGTGGTTACCTTTGCCAAGCTGGATGCCGGTGAAAGCAAGACGGTTACATGGACGATCGCCGCCGGAAAGGCTGACAGCTATGGCGACTTCGTACGCCGGACATGGATAAAAACATTCGATGAAATGGGCGTAAAACCGATTGTCTCACCCTATACTGCCGACGAAGTGAAAGCACAGCTGTGCAGTTATTTCCGCAATTCGTTTGTAACCGGTTACCCCATCAAGTTCAATTCCGGGGAAAACATTTCCGTCGAGACCTGTAAATCCTACCCCACCTTTGCCGTAGGGTTTGTCGGCAGGTCGCTGCTCAACGCCTTCAACCAGCTGGAATATGGCTCTCTGCACCAGCAACCCGACCTCGTAAGGCAGGGGAACGAGGTGATCGGCAGCTTCGAGGCTCACGGATTCTCTGCCAAAGGGTATATGCACGACTTCATCAACTTCGAAAAGGGAATGCCCGGGAACGATGAAGTACACACCATCCGGCAGCAATCGGAAGGTATCTATGCCCTCCTGCATTATTTGATGTACGAACGGAAACAGGGCAGGACACATAAAGCACTGGAGAAAAAAATTCATCATTTACTCGACATCTTCGTATCTTTGCAGAAACCAGACGGCAGCTTCGCACGTAAATTCAACGAGGACGGAACCGACGTAGACGGCAGCGGAGGCAGTACTCCCTCGGCTACGGTGCCTCTCGTCATGGGCTACCACTACTTCAAAGACAAACGATACCTGACCGCTGCCAGGCGTACTGTCGACTATCTGGAGCAGAGCATCATTGCCAGAAGCGACTATTTCTCATCGACGTTAGATGCCAACTGTGAGGATAAAGAGGCTGCCATCACCGCTGCGACAGCCACCTATTACATGGCTCTGGTCAGTTCGGGCAGGGAGCAGCAGCGGTATATCGGCCTTTGCAAGCGGGCAGCCTACTTCGCCGCGTCATGGTATTACTTATGGGACGTACCTTTTGCACAAGGGCAGATGCTGGGCGACTTAGGTTTCAAGTCGCGCGGATGGGGCAATGTTTCGGTGGAAAACAACCACATTGACGTGTTCGTTTTCGAGCTTTCCCACATCTTCAGATGGCTGGGGGAGAAGACCCATGAGCCTCGTTTCGTGCAGCTCGACAAGGTCATGACAAGCTCCCTTTGCCAGCTGCTGCCCACCCCCGGGCACTTATGCGGCATCGGAAAGCCGGGCTATTACCCCGAAGTAGTGCAGCACACCACATGGGATTACGGCCGGAACGGCAAGGGATTCTACAACAACATCTTTGCTCCGGGATGGACAATCGCCTCGTTATGGGAGCTATACAGCCCCGAGAGGACGGAAAAATTCTTCCAGAACAAGTAAAAAGAACATACTGTCATATAACTTTCAGAGAACCTTCAAAATGAAAAGGAAAAAATCTTTCGTACTTTTCTCAATGCTGATGGCCGGTGCGACGGCTTCGGCACAGATTGCTTATACCAACCCCGTGATCGACAGCAGCGCACCCGACCCCAGTGTGATAAGGGCAGACGACGGTACATTCTACCTGTATGCAACGGAAAACATACGCAACACACCGATATTCCACTCGGCCGATCTGGTACACTGGAACCTCGTCGGCACTGCTTTTACCGATGAGACACGTCCCGGATGGCTTCCCGACGGAGGTATCTGGGCACCGGACATCAACAAGATAGGCGATGACTATGTCATGTATTACTCCAAATCCGTATGGGGAGGCATATGGGATGCAGGCATCGGAGTGGCTGTCAGCAGGAAGCCGGAGGGTCCTTTCGTGGACAAAGGCAACATCATCCAGAGCAGAGCCATCGGCGTCTGCAACAGCATCGACCCCTTCTACATAGAAGACCAGGGCAGGAAGTATCTTTTCTGGGGCTCGTTCCGGGGCATATTCGGGGCTGAACTTACCGCAGACGGCCTCCGCCTGAAAGCCGATGCCCAACCTGTCCAGATAGCAGGGACATTCATGGAAGCAACCTGCATCCACCGCCACGGAGGATATTACTACCTCTTCGGCTCGGCAGGAACCTGCTGTGAAGGCAACAAGAGCACCTACCACATCACCGTCGGGCGGTCGAAGAACCTCTTTGGTCCTTACGTCGACAAAGATGGCAGGCCTTTAATGGAGAATCATTACGAAACCGTCCTGGCGGGAAACGCCGATGTAGCAGGCCCCGGACACAACGCCGAGATTGTCACTGACGACGAAGGACGCGACTATATCCTCTATCATGGAGTGAGAAAAGCCGACGACAACTCTTACAGGCTGGTGTATATGGATCGCATTGACTGGCAAGACGGTTGGCCGCATATCCTGGACAAAGCGCCGGCAAGGGTGGAAGAGAAGCCGCGTCTACATACGGGCTGGGGCATGACCAGAAGCGGTCTGGACCCTTCCGATTTTGAGATGAACATAGCAGGGAAGCAGACCCACTTGTACACGCTCACCAACAAGAAGGGCATGGAGGTGTGTCTTACCAACTTCGGCGCACGAATCGTGTCGCTCATGGTACCCGACAGGGAGGGCAGACTCCATGACGTGGTACTGGGATATGACAATATTGCAGAATATTCCGACTATGAGCACTTTGGAAGCGACTTCGGTGCAAGCATCGGACGTTATGCAAACCGCATTAATCAAGGACGCTTCAAAACAGGAAACGAGACCATCCAGCTTCCCAGGAACAACTATGGACATTGTCTGCATGGCGGGTTCACGGGCTGGCAGTACAAGGTTTATGACGGAAAGAAGCTCAACGGACACACAATACAGTTCAGACTTGTCTCTCCTGACAAGGACAACAGCTTCCCGGGGACGGTAGAAGCCACCGTTACCTATACCCTGACCGATGACAATGCCATCGACATACGCTACACAGCCACCACCGACAAGGAAACCGTCATCAACATGACGAACCATTCTTACTTCAACCTGAACGGGAAGCCAATGGCGGACGGCGAAGACCAGGTGCTCTATATCAACGCCGACAGCTACACTCCATCCGACACGACCTACATGACGACAGGCGAAATCCTGCCTGTCAAGGGAACCCCGATGGACTTCCGGCATCCTGCTCCCCTGTCAAAAGACATCAACAACCAGCTCTTCGACATGACGAAGAACGCCATGGGATTTGATCATAACTGGTGCCTGAACACTTACAAGCACGGAAAGGGCAACGACAAAGCTGTGGCAGCAAGCCTCTACAGTCCACAGACAGGCATCAGGCTGGAGGTGTTCACCGATGAGCCGGGCCTGCAGGTATATACCGGAAACTTCCTGGACGGCAGCTTTGCCGGCAAGCATGGCTACCGTTATCCGAGACATGCAAGCGTGTGCCTGGAGACGCAGCACTACCCTGACAGCCCCAACAAGCCACAGTGGCCATCGCCTTACCTGAAGCCGGGAGAGGTCTATCACAGTCATTGTGTGTATAAATTCTCTGCAAAGTAAGCAGGCCCGCTGTCCTTCAGAAAAAACCGTCGAATAAACAACAAGCAAGGAGAACAGAGCGGAAAGGCGGGTGAAACCGCCTTTTTGGCTGAATATTTCTATTTTTTGGCTGGATATTTCCAATCCCGGTTGCGGATTATCTCTATCTTTGCACAAAACAACAGATGTACAACAATCTTTTAAAATGATAAAAAAATATGTATTTGCGGCCGCCCTTCTGTCCTGCACCGCTGCTGCACGGGCACAGAACGGCATCATTCGTCAAAGCGATATCGAAAAAGCCAAGTCTATTACCCGACAAATGACCCTGGAAGAGAAGATTTCCTACATATCAGGCTATAAGGACTTCTCCATCCGCCCTGTCCCACGCCTCGGACTGCCGGAAGTGAAAATGGCCGACGGCCCTCAAGGCGTACGCAACAATGTAAAGAGTACCATGTATCCATGCGGGATTCTCACTGCAGCAACATGGAACAGAGCCATGGCAAGACGTGTCGGCGAGAGTCTCGGACGCGACTCCCGCCAGTATGGACTGGGGTTTATTCTCGGACCGGGTGTCAACATCTACCGTGCTCCTATGGACGGGCGGAACTTTGAGTACTTCGGAGAGGATCCGTATCTTGTCAGTGAAACAGCCAAAGCGTATATTCTCGGTGTACAATCGCAAGGGGTTATTGCCACAGTAAAGCACTTTGCCATGAATAATCAGGAATGGAATCGCCACGCTGTAAGCTCTGACGCCGACGAAAGAACCATCCAAGAGATTTACTTTCCCGCTTTTCGCAAGGCTGTCCAAGAAGCTCATGTAGGAGCAGTCATGAGCAGTTATAACCTTATCAACGGTGTCCATGCTACAGAAAACGCATGGCTCAACCGCGAAGTGTTGCGCAATCAGTGGGGCTTCAAGGGTATCCTGATGTCCGACTGGGTGTCGGTTTATTCCGGACCAATGGCCGTTCTCGGCGGTCTGGACCTCGAAATGCCCAGCGGGAAGTTCATGAATGCGAAAGAACTCCTGCCGGCCTTGAAGAACGGAATCATCAAAGAGAGCATGATTGACCAACAGGTGGAACACATCCTGCAGACCCTTTCATCATTCGGGCTCCTCGATGCACCTCGTACAGCTGTTCCGACCGGAAAGGATATCGCCTCGTCAAAGGCCACAGCACTGGACGATGCCCGCGAAGGAATCGTGCTGCTGAAGAACGAGGAGGGCGTGCTGCCACTAAAGGGTTCGGCAGTCGTCTTTGGACCCAACGCCGACAACCTTCCCAAAGGGGGCGGAAGCGGATTCGTAGAGCCTTACTCCAGCATCTCCGTATGGAAAGGCTTACAAGCCCTTAAGGGCAGGCAGGCTTCGCTTCTGTCAGAAAGTCAATACACCATGCCGCTTGCTCTTACCTTCAAAGCCACCTATTATGACAACAGAGACTTTGCCGGAGCGGCGGTAATAAGCCGCAACGAGAAGGGCATCAGCCACGACTGGGGCAGCGACAGCCCCGGCGAAGGCATGCCAGAGGACCATTTCTCTGCACGCTGGACGGCCACTTATCAGCCCAAGACAGATGAAATCATCAGAATTTCCATGAATGGCGACGATGGCTACCGCTTCAAGATTGACGACAAAGAGGTGCTGGCCGACTGGCGGACACACGGCGTTACCTCAAAAGAAGCTTGTGTAAAGCTGGAGGAAGGGAAAACCTATCACCTCTGTGCAGAATACTTTGAGTGGGATCAAGGGGCTTCAGTTCATCTGGACATGGCAAAGCTAAACACAGAACTGATGAAAGGGAAACTGTCGAAAGCAGACAATGCCGTCGTGTGTGTAGGCTTCAACAGCGACTCTGAAGGCGAAGATTTCGACCGTCCTTTCGAACTAAGCACATGGCAGCAATACCTTATCAACATGGCAACGGCCAACTGCAAGAAGACCATCGTCGTTGTAAACAGCGGCGGCGGTATCCGTTTCAAGCCATGGATAGACAAGACCAAGGCTGTACTGATGGCCTGGTATCCCGGACAAGAGGGCGGGCAGGCCATTGCAGAGATCCTGACGGGCAAGGTGTCGCCCAGCGGAAAGCTCCCTATCAGTATCGAAGAGAAGTGGGAAGACAACCCTGTCTACAACAGTTACTACGATAACAGGGACGTCATCCACAAGCGTGTACTCTACTCCGAAGGCCTGTTCCTGGGTTACCGGGGCTACGACAGAACCGGCAAGAGGCCTCTCTTCCCGTTTGGTTATGGATTAAGCTACTCTGCCTTTGCCTATAACGGGCTGCACGTTGAGAAGAAAGACAATAGCAAAGTAGCTGTGACCTTTACGGTGAAGAATGTCGGGAACAGGACAGCCGATGAGGTCTGCCAGCTTTACGTACATTGCGCGCAGAGCCGGGAACCGGTCCCTTACAAGGAACTGAAAGGCTATGAAAAGGTGAGACTGCAGCGGGGAGAAAGCAGACAAGTAACGATAGAACTCGATGAAAGTGCCTTTTCACACTATGACACCGATTCTCATCGTTTCATTGTCGCCCCGGGAGAATACGAAATACTTGTGGGGACATCGTCAGCCGACCTCTCTTTGAGAGCCAAGATCAACTTGTAAACATTTATTCAACCATAATGATTATGAAAAGAATTCTATTATTACTTACAGGATTTAGCCTTCTGTTACTCTCCTGTACCTCTCCTTTCAACAATGATGTACCGACGCCACCGGAAAAGACTACCTATAAGAACCCCGTTGTAGCAGGCAGTCTGCCCGACCCCACCGTCATAAGAGGCAAAGACGGAAACTTCTATGTATATGCTACGGAAGACACCTACAACGTGCCGATCATGGCCTCCAGCAACCTTGCCAGCTGGCATTATGTCGCAAGAGCGTTCACTGATGCCACACGGCCCAAGTTCGAACCTTCCGGTAATGTGTGGGCTCCGGACATCAATTACATTGATGGAAAGTATGTAATGTACTATGCCATGTCGACCTGGGGAGGCATTCAGACCTGTGGAATAGGCGTTGCCGTAGCCGATGCCCCCGGCGGTCCGTTCACCGATCTGGGCAAGATGTTCAGAAGTAATGAGATCGGCGTAACCAATTCCATCGACCCTTCCTACTTTGAATACGATGGAAAGAAGTACCTCGTGTGGGGCAGCTTCCACGGGATCTATGCCGTCCAGCTCAAGGACGACGGCTTATCGGTCGTTGATGATGCCAAAGCGACGAAGATAAGATTGGCAGGAAGTGCTTTCGAGGCGCCTTATATACATAAGCATGGCGACTACTATTACCTCTTCGCATCATGGGGCAGCTGCTGCAATGGTGCGAAAAGTACTTATCGTGTAGTAGTAGGACGCTCAAAAGACATCTGGGGACCTTATGTAAACAAGGAGGGAGAAGGTATGTTATCGAACAACTTCTCGGTGGTAATAAGCCCTAACGACACCTTTGTCGGCAATGGTCATAATGCGGGGATTATACAAGATGATGCCGGCCAGGACTGGATTCTATACCACGGAATCGAGATCGGCAAGGAAAACGAAGGCCGTTTCCTGCTGCTCGACCAGTTAAGATGGGATGAGAACGGCTGGCCTTACATCGAAGGAGGCTCTCCTTCCACCACCGAACAACCTTTACCAGTATTCAATAAAAAACAGAAATAACTATGGTCCAAATATTAAAATTCCGCAAATACATGAGGAAATGCCTCGTAGCATCTCTCCTTGTCATACCCTGTCAGGTAAATGCACAGACGGCATTGAGCGTATCCGGTAGTGTGGCCGACACACATGGAGAGCCCTTAATAGGTGCAACCGTCCGGACACCAGGCTCCTCTTCCGGCGTAATCACAGATATCGACGGACATTTTTCAATCAATGTAAAGAGCCTGAGAGATACCCTTTATGTAAGTTATATTGGTTATGAGGCGCAGCGTGAGCCCATCGCCGGTCGTAAAGTGCTTAACTTTACCTTGCAAGAAGATATGGGTAAACTGGGTGAAGTAATCGTTGTAGGATACGGAACTCAGAAAAAGGAATCGGTAGTAGGTGCTATTACCACCATCAATCCGGACCGGTTAAAGTCGGGGACATCACGTTCCCTCAGTAACAACCTGGCCGGTCAGGTGCCTGGTATCATAGCCGTACAACGGTCGGGAGAGCCCGGTTACGACAATTCTTCTTTCTGGATTCGTGGTATCAGCACCTTCCAGTCCAGTAGAAACCCACTCGTCTTAGTAGATGGTATTGAAAGAAGTCTGAACGATATAGATCCTAATGAGATTGAATCCTTCTCTGTTTTGAAGGATGCTGCTGCCAGTGCGGTGTATGGCGTACGTGGTGCGAATGGTGTTATCTTGATAAATACCAAGCGCGGACGAATTGGCAAACCTACTGTTAATGTTACTTTCGAGAGTGCTGTCACGCAACCTACCAAGCTGCCGGACTTTGTTAATGGCGCCAAGTACATGGAAGTGATGAACAGCATCGCTGCCGAGAGTGGCAAAAGACCAATCTATTCTGACGAGCAGATTTACAATACGCGCTATCATCTGGACACAGATATATACCCCGACGTGAATTGGCTTGATGTTATTACAAAGGATTATGCCTCGAATAACCATGCAACTATTGATGTAAATGGCGGCAGTGATATCATCAGATATTCTTTAGTGGGAGCTTATTATGGTGAGTCGGGCATCCTGGCACGCGACAAATCACAGTCGTGGGATTCTTCTTTACGGCTCCATCGCTATAATATGCGTTCGAATGTAGATATCAACATCACTCCTACTACGCTGCTGCGATTCAATATCGGAGGTTACCTACAGTCGCGCAGAGGTACTCCCGAAAGTATAGATTATATCTTTAATCAAGCTTTCACCATTACTCCTATCGCACATCCGGCGCAGTATTCCAATGGAAAGTTTGCCCGTGTAGTATATCGTGAGAACCCTTATGTACTCGCAACACAGCGTGGCTACAAGACAATGAACTCCAGCAAGATAGAGTCTTTGTTTGCTTTAGAACAGGATCTGAAGTTCATTACTCCGGGACTGAAGTTTAAAGGCACCTTCTCTTTTGACAGTTACTCATCCAATTACGTAACACGAGCCAAGTGGCCGGATATGTATAACCCTGCTGTAGGCCGCAATGCCGTAACCGGGGAACTCGAGATGGGTGCTTTAGATACCGAAGGACAAGACTATCTGGGCTATGAAAAGGGAGCCGATTGGGGTAATAAAAGCACTTACTTGGAGTTCAACTTCAGTTATAACAGAACCTTTGCCGAGAAGCATACAGTAGACGCAATGTTCATGGGGAACTGGAGGAACTACGACGATGGCAGCAAACAGCCTTACCGTAACCAGGGTTTTGCAGGACGGTTCTCTTACAATTACGCTTCTAAATACATCGCAGAGTTCAACTTCGGATACAATGGATCTGAGAACTTTGCCAAGGGAAAGCGTTACGGCTTCTTCCCTTCTGTAGCCGCAGGATGGATTATCAGTGAGGAAAAGTTCATGCAAAAGCTCCGTCCGGTATTGTCGAAAGCCAAGGTAAGAGCATCATATGGTCTGGCCGGCAACAGCTCTCTGGATGGCCGACGCTTTGCCTATCTCTCTGAAATCTCTGCCACCGATGCCTATGAATTCGGTTACAACAAGGAGTGGTCGATAAAAGGAAAGTGGGAAGGGGCCATAGGTGTTCCTGAACTTACATGGGAAACCGTCCATAAAACAGATGCCGGACTTGAGCTGGGATTCTTTAATGACGCCCTGCAAGTACAGTTTGATTACTTCAAAGAGCAACGCCGGGACATCTTCATGAAGCGTTCTAACTACCCCGCCTCGGCCGGATTCTCAGAAGCTCCATGGGCAAATATCGGAAAAGTGGACAACAATGGTTTCGAGGCCTACCTCACATTGAACAAGCAGCTGACCCGTGACTTCTTCCTTTCGGCACAGGCTAACGTTACCTATGCCAAGAATAAAATTCTTGAAAATGACGAGGCGATCAGCAAAAGGGGAACCTACCGCAGTACGATAGGACGCTCGGTAGGTCAGTTAGAAGGATTGGTAGCAGAGCGGCTGTTCACTAACGACGACTTTATCGACCCGGACAAGGGCATCTTGAAGCCGGGTGTTCCTATACAGTCATACACCTCTACTGTACGTCCCGGTGATATCAAGTACAGAGATTTGAATGCCGATGGTGTCATCGATGCCCTCGATATCACTGCTATTGGTGGAACAACCGATCCACGATTGATTTACGGTTTCGGTGTTAATCTTGTCTATAAGTACTTCGATTTAGGCATGCTTTTCCAGGGAAACGGCTGCACATGGCAGATTATCGGTCGTTCGCAGGACTTCCTCCCAGGTGGAGGAAACTCGGCAACGGGTAACATCCTCTCGAATGTTGATGACCGGTGGACGGTAGACAAACCTTCACAGAATGTTTTTTATCCACGTTTGACAGCCGGACCTAACGCCAACAACTCTCAAGCATCCACCTGGTGGCTAAAAGATATGAGCATGTTGCGGATGAAAGAGATAGAGATAGGCTATTCATTACCTAAGAATCTCATTGCGGAAATTTATCTGAGCAAAGCCCGCCTCTACCTCCGCGGCACCAATCTGCTCACCTTCTCCAAGTTCAAACTATGGGATCCAGAGGTAACATCAAGCAACAGCAACGGCTTACGCTACCCTATTATGAAGTCATTCTCTATGGGCATCGAAATAGCTTTCTAACATTATAAATTTATATGAAAAATTTTCTCACGAAGGCATTCATTGCCTCATCCATCATATTCAGTTTAGGTTCATGTACCGACTATCTGGACAAAGAACCGGACGATTACGAAACCTTGGAAAAGGTGTTTAGCGATAAATCGGAGGTAGAAAGCTGGCTAAGTGCTATCTATTCCGGTATCGTAGAAAACTATGCCTCCTGTATGAGGGGCTTTGACAGTATGGCCGACGACATCGCTCCATCCATCGGATGGGAGGCTTATGGATGGCCAGTTATCGGGTATCAGAAGGGAAGCTTTGACCCGACGACCGATTGGGAGTACCGTGGGGCATACTGGTACACCCTTCCCCGTAGGACAAGGTCGGCTTATACCCTCCTTAACCGTATCCACAGCCTTCCTGAGCAAGGCCTGAACGATCAGGAAGTGGAGTACATGAAGAACGAGGCCAAGTTCCTTATTGCCTACAACAACTACTGCCGGCTGACGGTATGGGGTGCTGTTCCGGTGCAGGAGGGTACCGCCAATCTGGAGTCTGACTCTCTGATGATCGGTCAGACACCGTTCGACGATGTGGTCAGGGACACCGAAGCCAAACTTCTTGAGGCTGCAAAGGTGCTTCCTCCATTTTATACCGATGCGAAGAAGTACGGCCGTGCTACCTCTATCATGTGCTATGCCATCCGCGCAAGACTGCTGCTGTTTGCAGCAAGCCCGCTCGTTAACGGCAACAGCGACTATTCTAACTACCGCAACAACAAGGGGCAGCTTATCTTCAACCCTACCTATGACCCTGCGAAATGGGAGAAGGCGGCCAAGGCATGCAAGGAGCTGATCGACCTGGCTGCAGCCAATGGGCACGGACTTTACAAGGAATATAACAGCGACGGCACGATAGATCCATACATGTCGTTCCAGAACATGCTCTTCGTTACCGCCAATCGTGGTAATAATGAGATACTGTTCCCTCGTGCATGGGTGAATTCCGACAGCTACGATGAGCACGCCCAGCCCCGTGGAACAGCCGGTAACGGCGGCCTGGGGGTCAGCCAGACGCTCGTCGACGCGTTCTATATGAAGAATGGACTGGCACCTATCAAGGGGTATAATGCCGACGGCTCGCCCATCATCAACACTGCTTCCGGCTATACAGAGACAGGCTTCTCGGAAGCTGATGATAAAGAAAAGACCAAATGGATAGAAGGTGCTCCTGACGGATCTGTCAAAAATGCCACCAATGTCATTACCCAGGCAGGTACTTTCAATATGTATTGCAACCGCGAGTCACGCTTCTATATCACCGTTCTCTACAACGGAGCATGGTTCAGGAGGGAGGGAAGAAACACCCAGTTCTACTCTGGCGGCTATGACGGTGGCCCTACCCACGATGCTCCTTCATACGGATATCTTGTAAGAAAGAAGGTATCTCCGGATGTGGATCCACGCCAGAAAGTACACCCTTACCGTCCGGGAGTGCTCTACAGGATGGGCGATGCCTACCTGGACTACGCCGAGGCACTCAACGAAAGTGACCCCGGCAACCCTGACATCGTGAAGTATCTCAACCTTATTCGTGAGCGTGCGGGTATCCCACAGTATGGGACAGGTGAGGGATATATCCCTGTTCCTGGCAATCAGGAGGAAATGCGCGAGGCTATCCATCACGAAAGAAGAGTAGAACTGGCCTGCGAAAACGGAACCAGATGGTTTGATTTAAGACGTTGGAAGGAAGCCGAGAAGCAGCTGACCGGCACTTTCTACGGCATGAACTTCGCCGGGACACTGAACAGCGACAACAAGTCTAATCCTAAATCATACTTCGTAAGGACTCCTATCATGACCCGTTCCTTCTCCAAGAAGAACTACTGGATGCCCATTCCACAGGACGACATAGACAAGAATCCGAACTTACGCCAGCTTCCGGGTTGGAATTGACAACGAAACTATTACTGATATGAAAATTAAAAAATTATCTTTAGCATGGGTATCCGCCATCCTCATGATGCTGGGAATGGCCGGTTGCAACGACGAAGCCGCAATCCCCACCCCTCCGGATATCCACACTGTGAAGCTTAGCAGCCATTACTTTGCCACAGCAGTAGATGAAGAACTTAGCATAACGCCCAGGTTCAACAACCCTGAAACGTTCGCGAAAAGCTTCTCATGGACTAATTCAGACCCCACCGTAGCCTCTATTGCCGTCGATCCCCAGACCCTGGTCTGCAAGGTTACGACCTTGAAAGTAGGTACGACTGTCCTCAGAATAACATCGGAAGACGGCTCTTTGAAAGACAGCTGTATTGTGGATGTCAATAAACAGTCATATACACTTAAGGCACCTGTCTATATCAATCTCTTTGGCAATGCCGATGCTCCTTGGAACAACCTGGGAAGCTACTCGGAAGGAGCAGGGCTCAACGAGATGAAAGACATCAACGGCAACCCTACCTGGGTAAACATCAAGATCACCTGTGCCTTCAACTGGGGCGAGAATGATGGCGATCCGGAAGAGACAATAGAAGACGGGAGACTGATAACGCTGCCCAATGCCGTGTCCGGAAGTGCCTTCAAGAACGACAGGAAAGCCGATACAGGCGTATTCGAAATCAGCGGACTGAGCTACAAACAAAGCTATCATCTCGCATTCTTTGCGAGCAAACGCTTTTGGGGAGATGTCTGTTCGGCCAAGATTACAGCAGCAGGAGACAACCGGGCGACAATAACCTTGCTGACAAAGAAAACCTCTTCCGACCCGGGAGACACGGGAGCGGCAGTTCCGAAAGGTACGGCCATCGGCGGGACACCTGCCGAAGACAACACCTTCATACGCTACGGAAAGATGAAGATAACCCCCGACGGAAGCGGGAAAATCATCATTACCGTTACCGGTGGAGAAGGAGGAAACCAGCCGGACGGCACAAGTTTCATCAACGCCATCCTCATTTCGCCTGTCGAATAACTTCTTTCAAAAAACATAGATTCAAGTCTGTAGACCGGACAGGCTGCCCTGAACGCAGGGCGGCCTGTTTTTCTTTTTCTTGAATTTATATAAGGAAAAAACATTATCTTTGCAGTCTAATTACCGTTACTGCCATGCTTAAAAAGGTCACATTCCTTGTCTGTATATTGCTTCTGGAGCTCTGCCCCGCTTCACCACAGACCAGTTACGCTTTCAAACACATCGATACAAACGACGGACTGTCGCAAAGCACGGTGTATTCTATCCTCCAGGACCGAACCGGATTTATCTGGATGGGGACGAAAGTAGGGCTGTGCCGATACGACGGGAGCTTCTTCAAGGTGTACAGCCATAACAATTCTAAACTGGGAAGCGACTTCATTACCTCGCTCTACCAGTCGGAGGACGGCCCGATATGGGTGGGGACCGACCAGGGGGTATGGCTCTACACACCCTCGGCTGACTCTTTCCGGCCTCTCAAGGCTATCAGTAACCGAAAGAATCGGATAACAGGAAATGTAAATTTCATTGCCGGACACCACGAAAAAATATACATTGGGGTGAACGAGCAAGGCCTCTTTGTCTATGACTTAAAGACAAAACGGTTACAAAACTACATCTTTTTGAACCACCCGAACATTGCCTCCATCGGCTTCAGCACTGGCAACAGGGTGTGGCTTGGCTTTTATGGGGGCGGACTTTGGTACACTTCTCCCCAGTTCCGAAGCCTTACGCCCTTTGCCGCAAACGGCCGCCAGCCCTTTAAGGGATGTATCGTTTCGGCCATCCGGGAGGTGAATCCCACGATGGTTTTCGTGGGAACCGACAAGCACGGACTAAGCATCATCAACCCGAGGCAGGCGGCCCTTGCCGATGTAAAGGCCAGGGAGAACGGCTACGACATCTTTGTAAGGGCACTGTCGGTGAAGGGCAACGAGGTGTGGGCGGCCAGCGAGCAGGGACTTTACGTTTACAACATAACGACAAAAGCGCTGCATCACTACACCAACGATGCCTCCGACCCCTTCTCCCTGTCGGACAACCCGCTGTATTGCCTGCTCCACGACCGCGGGAACGGTATGTGGATGGGCTCTTACTTTGGCGGGGTAAACTATGTGTCGCTGTCCGCCCCGCCCTTTGTCCGTATTCTTCCATCGCCTGCGGAAGGCAGACTGCATGGACGAAGGGTACGCGAAATGGTGCCGGACACCGGCGGACAGCTGTGGATCGGCACAGAAGACGGAGGCCTGAACTGCATGGACATGGCCACCGGCAGAATCACCCATATACCCGAAAGCATGGCTTTTCCCAATGTACACGGTTTATGTGTACGTGGGAACGAGCTGTGGGCGGGCACCTTTGCCACGGGGCTGAAGGTGATAGACACCCATACACACAGGGTCATCAAGAGCTTCCAGGCCGATGGAAAGCCGGGTGCCTTGCACGACAACACCATCTTCAGCATCGCCATGTCGCCCCGGAAAGAACTGTATTTCGGAACGATCCGCGGACTATGCCGGCTCAACGGAAGCACCGGGCACTTTGAATACGACGGCAACATTCCCCCCGTGCTTATCAACAAGGTGAAGTTCGACCACCTCGGCAACCTATGGGTGGCTACGCAGAACAATGGCGTTTATCTTAAAACGGGCACTGCCCGCCGCTGGATTCATTTCACCCGCAGCCACATCGGGGGCTATACGCTGGGCAAAGCCGTAGGACTGTACGAAGACAGAAACGGCAATATGTGGATCATGACACTGGGAAACGGGCTCTTTTCCTACGCCCCCCGCACCGGGAAGATACGGAAAGTGTCGCTGGAAGGCTATGGAACGGCCGAGCCGGTGGTGCTCGACCTCGTAGAGGATCGGGACGGATTCCTCTGGATGTCCACCCTGAGCGGTATCCTGAGGTACGATGCCGGCACAAGGCAGTCACAGCTGTTCTCTGCTCAGGTGACGAAGCTCGACAACCAGCTCAATGTCTCTTCGGCCGCTGTCGACCGAAAAGGCGACATCTACTTCGGGTCGTACAATGGCATAGTGAAGTTCTCTCCCGGTGCCTTCAAACGGCATTACCCCACGCCAAGACTCATTGCAACGGAGCTGATCGTGAATAATACCGATGTAGACAACCATACTTCCGGCAGCCCTCTGAGCCGGAACATTTCCTATACGAAGGAGATAGAACTGGCATACAATCAGAATTCCTTCTCCCTGCGTGTCGTCCCGCTGGCCTATGAGCAGCTGCAGAAATATCAAATGGAGTATATTCTGGAGGGATTTACCGATACATGGCGGCCTGTCAGAGTAGATTATCGCATCGGATTCGACAACCTCCCGGCTGGTAAATACTTGCTTCGCGTAAGAATCAAGAACAGCGAAGGAGAGTGGGATGCCCGGGAATACAGCCTGAAAGTGGTGGTAAAGCCCCATCCTTTGCTCTCGTTCTGGGCAAAGCTGTTTTATCTTCTCTGCGCCTGCGCAATGACTTACTTCACGGTCCGCTATCTTTACAGGCGCAACAGGCGCAAACACAAGCAGGCAATGGACAAGCTGGAGCAGGAGAAAGAAAGGGAACTCTATGAGAGTAAGATTAATTTCTTCACTCATGTGGCACACGAAATACGTACCCCCCTTACCCTCATCAAAGGCCCGCTGGAGCATATCATCAAACAGGAAAGGGTGAAAGACGCCCAGACCAAGGAGGATCTGCATATCATGTCGAGGAATACCGAACGGCTGAACGAGCTCATCAACCAGCTGCTGGACTTCAGAAAAGCCGAACGAGACGGACTGAAACTGAACTTCGAGCACTGTGACATCCCGCAGCTGGTCGATAAAACGTATCGACGCTTCCTGCCGCTGATCCGGGAAAAGAACATCGATGCCACGCTGTCTGTCTGCGATGCGGGCCTTATGGCTTATGTTGATCAGGAGTGCTTCACGAAGATCATCAGCAATCTGCTCGGCAATGCCGTGAAATATTGTGCCTCCCGGATATCCATTCTCATAGAGTCGACCCCGGACAACACGTTCTCCGTCATCATCAGCAATGATGGAAATATCATTTCGAAGAACCTTCGAAGCAGGATTT
>ERZ772881.1638-NODE-1638-length-19045-cov-6.311216_pt1 | contig 19045 bp, 19 predicted proteins | sample MGYA00580581_ERZ772881 | MGnify/ENA primary metagenome ERZ772881 (study PRJEB29015, sample SAMEA2737668) | human gut metagenome | biome: human gut; feature: human-associated habitat; material: faeces | place: China | collected 2012 ...
AAACTTTTTGTTGTCACGCAGATGCACACGCTGAAATCTCATGTACGCTACTCAAACAGCCGTTTTTTCGATGGAGACCCAATGAGGGCATATACCGTTTAAAAGCTACTATGTGGAGACTGTATATACAATGAATTAATTACAGCAAACAACTACACTTTAGACTGAAAAGGAGCGTTTTTATGAAGAAAATGCAAAAAATGATTGCAGTGCTGTTTTCCGTGGCGATGTGTGCCGCTATGGCGGTTCCCGCATTTGCGGCAGAGACTGATACTGCGAGAAATGAAGAGCAAGAAACTGTTATGCCTCGCGCAATCGTGTATGAGGAAATTAACATCCCGGGGGACGGTAAGTTCTATAAAATCACAGATGATTTCGAGATGCCAGCGAAATCGAGGGTGAGTTTTCAGGGAACCTGGTCCCCGGCTTATGCGAGATTAGAATTTAGGCTTTATGCACACAGCACTGGCAATGGTGCGTATGTCATGCTCACCTCTGGTAGAGAGGGAGGCTTGGACGCTACAGCAGCTTCGGTATATTCACTGTATGCTAGATCGGTAGATAATGTCAAAGTTACTGGTGCTGTTAATATTACCAATTGACAGAAACATATAGCTTATAAATCAGTCAACTAATAGACTTGTAAGTCACAAAACGAATCGGAGGGTAAACACACAGCTTGAGATAATTCCGCGGGAACAAAGTCACCATGTGCGACAATTCTCAAAGGAGGAATTGCTGTAAATGAAACGGATCTCAATTTTACTGGCAATATGCCTGCTGCTGGGCATTCCGGCCCAAGCAGCCGCCCCTGCAGTATTCCAGTGTAAAAGCGACCAGCTCGGATTTTCAGTCGCGATTCCTGGCGTTAGTCAGGACGAAATCATTGCCGAGGAAACCGATACCGGCGTGAACTTCTATCACGCTCCCTCCCGTGAAAAATACGGGGGAGAGATCGGCTCCGTTGTAGTGGTTTCCCCACGGTCTGATTTCTTCTCCGGACACTACGATGATATGGCGTACCAGATCATCGCCATGGGAAAGAACCAGGTATTTCTATGGAAGACGCCAGGAGGAGGCGCTCCCACCGGCGGAGATTTTCTGGATGCCTTTCGACGGGTATCCTCCGCCTTTTCCATGGAGAATTTGCGGAAAGGCTTGGCCCCGGCTCAGCCGGATGGATGGCCGAAGCTCCAAACAACAAGACATCTGGCCTACCTGCCAGTGAATGGTGGGCTTGCGCGTCCTAATGCTCCCTTGACACGCGGCGAATTGGCACAGATGCTATACACCCTGCTGGACGATGGCAATAAGGCCGACAGCTACCGAGTCCCGTTCTCAGACACAGCAGGAAAAGACTGCGCCCAGGCGGTTGCATATCTTGCCAGCTACGGTATTCTCACCGGCTATGCGGACGGAACCTTCCGCCCGGATGCGCCGATCAGCAGGGCCGCGTTCGCCGTTCTGCTGCATCGCTGTCAGTTTGCGGCACCTGTGGGGCAGTATGGGGAAGAATTTGTGTTTGCGGATGTTCCTGCCGGATACTGGGCCGAAACGTACATATACAGCACGAAGGTTCTGGGCTGGTTACAGGGAGGTACTGATCAGATGTTCCACCCGGAACGTGAGATCACCCGCGCCGAAGCGGTCACAGCCATCAACCGGATGCTCGGACGGGATGAATCTGTGACGGAGCTGCTGACTGTCGAAAATCCATTTTCGGATTTGGCAGAGAGCCATTGGGCTTGTGCGAATGTTCTGGAGGCAGCAGGCGTGCTGAAGGACGATGCTGCTGTGTCTAAGATGGATTCCGTACCCCTAAACACCAGCGCATATCATTTCAGCAGCGAGTTTGATGGCTGGGCAGCTTCTGAGGGCCAGCTTTTCCACACCACGAACGGCGGAAAAAACTGGGGCAGGGTCGGCCGTCCGCTTGCATGCACAGTTTCTGGACTGTTTTTCTTTAGTGAGCAGGAGGGAATTCTTCTGGGAAGCAGCGAAGAGAACGCCTGCGTCCTGATGAGGACAAATGACGGTGGAAAGAGTTGGGACGATTTGCTGGCAAACCCGGCCACGCTGGCCCGGTATCTGCCTGTGGAGCAGTTTCCCACCGAGAAGAGCCTGTTGGAAAGCATTGTTTCAGCAGAACTCCGTCCGGCCAGCCGGACTGCCGTTTACCTGACAGTCCGGTATCATCCCTACGAAAGCATTCATGTGTACGATTTTAAAGCGGTAAGGCAGGCCGTGTTGACAGCGGATGCTTAACCAATACCTGTTTTCCATCGTAAACTCTGAATTGACGCACTGGGAACGGAGTCTGTGTTTGGCTACAATAAAAACAACCAGTTGGTGTCTACCGACCTCCACCGCGTGGATACGCTCAATGGCGTGGACTCTCACGAAATCACGCTGTATGAGTATGATGGTCGGAACCTCGTTACCCGCGAAGTCAATGCCATGGGTGACAGCACCATCTATGTCTACGATGGGAATGGAAACATGGTTTCCAAGACTGATGCGGACGGTTATGTGACGCAGTATTCCTACACAGCCCTTGATTTGGTGAAGAAAATCAACTACAATGGGGCAAAAGAGGTTTCCTATCAGTACAACAAGGTCGGCGAACTGGTGCAGATGAATGACTGGACCGGAACCAACACCTTTGAACTGGATCTCCTTGGCCGCCTCCAGAAGATGACGGATCACAAGGGCAATACGGTTTCCTACGCCTATGACGCTGTTGGCAACCAGACCAGCATTACCTATCCGGACGGCAGCAAGGTCAGCAACTTCTATGATGCTGTTTATAACCTTACCAGTGTGATCGATGCGGAAAAGGGTACCTACGTCTATGTCTATGATGATGCTAACCGCCCTGTCAAGCTGACCTATCCCAACGGCTGGGTCGAACAGTACACCTACGACGCCGAGGGCAACCTCCTCAAGACAGTGGACACTGATCCCTTCCAGCTCTACAACAAGACGCCCAAGGTCAAGTATGAGTACACCTATGACGCCGAGGGCAACGCACTGACGAAGTTCCAGCGGGACAGCGATGCTACGGAAAACCTCAAGAGCCGCACGACATATACCTACGATGCCCTTAACCGGCTCACCGGCAGCACCCGCAAGCTGGAAATCTACCCCTACGATACGCTTTCCTATACCTACAGCTATGACACGCTAGGCAACCTGCTCAAGCAGAGCGGTCCGACCAAGGGCGAAGAGGATACCTACCAGTACAACGACCTCAACCAGATGGTCAGTAAGCATTCCTGCGGCTATGAGCAGAAGCTTACCCGCATCTATGATTACGGCTATACCTACGATAAGCGAGGCAATCTGGTAAAGGAAGAAGAGATTTGCTCTCCCACGACCACCGGACCCAAGAACATCACCATTGCAACCTACCTCTATGACGAGACGAACCGCATGGTGCAGGGTACCAACAAGTCCGGCGAGGTCAGCGCATACACCTTTAACGGTCTCGGTGTGCGCGTGGGTACGGAGCAGATCCTGCAGGACAACAGCCACGGCTATACGGACTTCCACTGCCAGACTCCCAGCGTGGAGACCGGCATTGAAAAGCCCGAGGTCGTCAAGACGGATTATGTCATTGACTATACCCACTTGGACACTGACCAGCGTGTGTTGGTGAAATCCGAGCAGGATGGCTATGACTTCCGCTATACCTATGGTTTGGATAAGGTGAAGGTTTACACCACCAGCGAGGGTAGTGATTGGTGGGGACAGAACATTCACAAATGCGTGAATGCCGATTATGTCCATGTAGATCGACTTGGCAGCGTGGTCAACCTTTCCGATGAACATGGTCGTGTGACCGCCCGTGTGGATTATACTGATTGGGGCGAGGTTCGTAAGTACACAGATATCACTGTGGATCAGGGCTTCCGCCGGCTGCTGCCGGAGATTACCTACGCCACCCATGAGTATGACGATGTTCTGAACCAGTTCTACGCAAAGGCCAGAATGTATGATGCGGAGAACAAGCGGTTTGATGCGGTTGACCCCATCCTTGATCCAGTTGGATATAACATCAGAAGCTATGTAAGCGATCCCTTGATGCTGGTGCAGTATCTGTATGTCAGAGATAATGCTGTCAATGCAATTGATCCTTTAGGATTGATGAATTATTTGACTCAGGCAGATAACCTGGCTGCAGGAATCGGACGCAATCTTTCAAGCCAAGTAAAGGGAATGCTGGATATTGGTGCTAATATCCAATTTATAGTTGAACTTGGGAAAGGTCTGTTTTCTGGTGAGCTATCTCTTCGTGAACTTGGCAAGATGGTATTTAATAGCGTCACTGGACCATGGAGATACTGCTACAATAACATTGGCGTGTTGAATCCGTTTAACACTAGTTTTTCTGACGCCGAGGTTGAAAAATATGGTGAGAATTTGGGGAGTGTTCTTACCGATATTGCAGGAGCTCTTATTGGTGCAAATGCAGCAAAAATTACAAAATATTTGTCTAAAACAACGGTCGGTCAAAAGTTACTAAAGATAATCAATGCAGCAGACAAAATCGGTAATCTGAATGTCGGTCGGTTGGCAATCAAGACTATCAAGTATTTTGATCAACTTGGCTGTGAAAAGGTGTGGTCGTTGAAACCGTTTGCTCGCGGAAATAAAATAGATGACCTTTTCAACAACCTTGGACGTTACTTTCCAGTAGTTGACAGGATTGAGAATGGCATAATTACAAGTGTAAAGAGTATTGACATGTCTTTAAAAACCTATCAAAATGAAAGTAAGCTCTTGTCAACTCTAAAGGGCTATGTTAATGCGCTTGATAATGCAGAAAAATATGCCGCTGTCGGAAGATTGAATTATTCCGGGAAAGAACTACTTTTAGCCATTCCGGATATGGAACTGACAGATGCACAGATTAATGCGTTGAACAGCCTGTTCGCATATGCTACTGAGAAAGATATAGCTGTCTCTATTGCAATTATCAAATAATTAGGAGGTGGAAAATTGACATACACAATAGAAATTTATTTGTATGAGAATCAACTAATCTTTACTGGAATAAGAGATTTGTACTTCGAAAAATACAAAGGGGTTGGTCCGGGTATATACTCGCAACCTATTTTGTGCTTGCCGAATAGTTGTTCTGCTTCCGAAATTCAGCAAGCCTTCGTGCAGTGTGTCAAGGTCTTGGAGCAAAATGAAAAAAGAATTTTTGAAGAAAATACAGCGAATTCTGTTATGCAAATGGAGAATATTCTATTTCACAACTTCAAAGTCTTTGGTATTAAAGCTTCTAGAAGTAAGATTATCAAATCATCCATCATGATAATGGTTCGAATGAATGAAAACCCGTCAATCTGCAAATGTGTCCCTGAGGGGCGTGATATGGTGGTACAGAGAAAAATTTCCATTGCTTCAGATGCACAGCCTATTGTAATTACTCAATATGTATGTGAATTACTCGGGTTGTTGTAAGTAGCTGGTTTATTCAAAAAAGACCTGCCGTAGAATGTAAAGATCTACGGCAGGCCTTTTTAAAGTATAAGATATGGCAAAACTGTTCAGTGGTGCAGAGTTTTCACCCCATACCATATCTTAATGTTACGAAAAGAACTGATGAGTTATAAAATCATTACAGAGGTTAATCCATATTTTTACAGAACGACCAGACTTGGCGGCGAAATCCGTGTGCCGAGAATTGGTGAGGAAAGAGGACTACGAATTTATCCTAAAAATATTAAAAGACGATGTGAGAAATCGCGGTTCAAATGCACTTATAAAATGGTAGGTATACGCACTTTTTCATAAAGGACGAGGTGGTGTTATTATGCTGGCAGTTCTGTTAGCTGCGTTAGAAAGCGATGCAGATAGGCAAAAATTTATTGAGATCTATGAGAAATATCATGTCCAAATGGAACGGACAGCGATGCGTATTTTGAAAGAACAAAGCGATGTTGAGGATGCAGTACAAAACGCATTCATGCAGATGATCCGGCACTTCGAGAAAATTTTCGAGATTCCATGTGAGGAATTGCCTTTCTGGATCATTTCTATAGTGAAGAATGAAGCGCGGGCCATTCTTCGGAAGAACAGCCGAACGGTTTCTTTGGAAGACTGGGACGGATTTGCGGAGCATATCGAAGATATATCTGGGTACACGGAGTTGGTAGATCTGTTTACGCGGCTGCCGAAAACATACCGCTCTGTGTTGGAACTGAAGATGCTCCATGGCTACACGGATAAGGAGATCGCCAAGAGGGTGGGTATCTCCGAAACAGCAGTTAGTTCCCGTGCAACGCGGGGGCGCACACTGCTGCGCGAAATTGTAGAGAAGGAGGGATTTTGCGTATGACGGACCGAGAACTGGACAGGATGATGCAGCATGTCCTGCTGGACGCGATCAAGCGGGACTGTGAAAAAGAAACCGATGATGTGCCTGCCTTCAAACCGACGCGCCATTATCAGCGGCAGATGGCGGCGATGTTATCAGACCCGTTGAAGTGGGCTCGAAAGCGGGCGCGTCCAATCTGGAAAAGCGCGCTTCAAAAAGTCGCTATGATCTTGCTTGTATTTACGCTCAGCCTGGGAAGCCTTATGGCAGTCAGCCCCACGGTCCGGGCAGCAGTGGTGCGCTGGGTCACGGAATGGTATGAAACCCATGTGGTGTATAGATTTTCGGGAGAACAGATTGCCGATGAAATGCCCCAATATGAGGTTACAGATTTGCCAGAAGGATATGCTGAGACCGAACGTGTGGAGTGGCCCTCTTATGTAAGTATTATATATCAGAATGTAAATGATGAAAACGCTTCGTGGATTTACCTGCAATATATCTATATGCAGCAGGGAGCAAGCAGTAATTTTGGAATAGAAAACGCAGATATCATTCCTGTTACTGTGAATGGTTTAGAAGGACAGCTATATCTCACCAGAGATACGGAGGGGGCAGATAGTACTATTACGTGGATTGTTCCAGATGAAAACATGTTGTTTGCTGTTAGTGCAGCTCTTAACGCTAACGACATTTTGCACATAGCCGAGAGTGTTTCTTTGTCGAAAATAGAAAAATGAAAAAAATTTAAAAATTCGTGTGAGGAAATTACCTCCTTCTGCATTTGCATAATAGAAGTCCAGAACTCTATTAGAAAATGCGGAGGGAGGTGATTTTGATGAAAAGGCGTGTCTTTGCATTGGTCAGCTTGTTAATCCTGATGCTTACTATGACTGCCCATGCGATTGAACCATATGGGGCGGTCCAAATGCCAATACTGTCTTTCAATGGAACAACCGCTAACTGCTATGTAGATTGCAAGGGCGAGAATTCGACCGACACTGTGAAGGCAACTTTGACACTCTACCAGGGTAAAACTTATGTCGATTCCTGGAGCGGCTCTGGGAAAGGTCATGCTTTGGTTACGGGTAATTGCACAGTAAAAAGCGGCAAAAGCTATACCCTTGCACTAACTTATTCCATCAATGGAATAACGAAACAGAGCGTTTCAAATACAGCAACATGCCCATAAAGAGGGTAACAACGGGTCTGCATATGCAGACCCAAGGGGATACATCCCCTTGGGATAAGTGTTGAATACCAGACAGTATTCGACCTTATTATAAACACTCCGGATTGGCGGTGAGACCAATGTACTATGAAAGCTAAGACCATGACAACAGAACCTAAAATCAATCGGATGAATATGAGTGGGATGATACTTTCAACTGCAAGCGTACTCGCGGCGATACGCTCCGCTTTGACGTTGACAACTATGCCAGCAGCAGCGACATCATCCTCCAGTTGTACGAGAGTGGATGGAGCAAGCCGGTGGAGGCCTATATCGAGGCGGGCGAAGGCACCTATGCTGAGGTGCATACGGATAACACGAGCGGTCTTGCTGATCAGGTTCAGATGAGCATTTACGGGACCGGCGGCACGATGTGGTTTGCACTTTCCGTCTATCAGTATTGGCGGTAATTTCATAGAACGGACATGGAGGTTTCATTATGAAAAAGTACGGGTCATTTGTTGCAGGCATGGTCGCAATGCTCATGGTAGTTTCTTCTGTGGGCAGTGTGTCCGCAGCCTCCAGCCGCGTGGAATACAACAAAGCTGGAATTTCTCTGTTCGGCGAGGATAAGGTTCTCACCGGAGAATCCTTCAAGGCACCCAATGGGCAGGAGGTTCCATCGGTCATTACGTATGTGGATGTTACCGGGGGCACAACCAATTATCTCTCTATCCGCCAGATCTCCGAACTGCTCGGCATCGAAGTTCGCTGGGATGGGCAGAAAAACCGGGTCAATCTCGGAACAGACCCTGCGGATTATGTGGTCGTAGGCGGAAAAGAGGACGATGGCAGCATCCCTGCGAATGCAACAAAGCCTGTACTTGGAACTGTCCATGGTCCGTTCACAGAGATCGATCCGGCTAAGGCTGCTGGCAAATCCCTGACGGGCGTCCTTCAGGATAACACCAAGGTCCAGACCACCTGTGGCTATTCGCTGGAAGGCACCTTCTACCCCGAGGACGGGCAGTACATTGTGCTGACCGTTACCAACAATGGCTCTGCCACGCAGACGGTAATGGCTGGACGTGCGCTGACGCTGGGTGGCTTTGAAAAGTTCACTTCTGTTGACATCGGCGCAGGCGAAACGCTGACCAGAGCTTTCTCCATTGCGGATGGCGCGGAGGAGTTGGAAAGTACACTTGCTTTCGGCGTCTATGCCAAGGGCGTTTCCGGATTCAGCGACATCACGGTTTCTCTGAAGCAGTATAAGTAAAATAGAATTAAGGAATCGCCGTACAGAGTACATTTGAGGGATTTGAGTGGGAAGTTATAAAATTTTCCAATATTCTGCTCATAACCTCTGTACGGTGTTCCTTTGTTACGATTCAACAATTTGATCGGGAGGAATTGTATGGAAACAAAAAGAAAGAGAGCTTATAGCATCGTCCTGACATTGGCACTTTTGCTTTCGTTGGGAATTCCTGCGGCAGCTGCTCAAATTGAGAATGCAGAAATAAGCGGTGATGCACCGACTGTCATTGTTGGTGCTGATGACAACAATTATGTTATGGCGGGTCCGAGCGGCACAACAATGTTGGTGAAATCCATCAATAGTGCCGAATATTCGGAACTGATGGATATTCTTTATCCAAACGGTGTCATTGATGAGCAAGGTCAGGAAATTGGCGGAATCGGTGACATGGAAAGCGTCCGTGCGGAGTTTATCGCCAATCATATGCGTGCGTACTCCGTTGATGGTGCAGCTCAGTCTGAAATCCGCCTAACTCCATTTACCGTTACACTTGAAAGTCAATCCAACGGGGAATATGAAGCGATGTTTTACAGCGCACATATTGGAAAAGACACGTTTGTGTTCCCCTCTGAGTGGGGCAATCAGCCGTTTGGATTTACCCATAAAAGCGAAGAAAATGTATACCTTGCGTTTACGGACATGGGTATCTGGAGAATTAACCCTGATAAAGAATCGGCTACAAAAATAACTGCGGATACATACATGGGTCAGACGCAGACTGAAATTTCTGAAGAGTTAAGAGAAACCAATCCGGACTCGTATTTACTCTGGATTGATAATGTGGAGATCAGCCCCACAGGAGAATATGTTGTTTATCGGACCAATCGAGATGCAGATACTTTGAATGAAACCTCTATTTGGAGAGTTGACCTGAATTCCAATTCTGAAAAGCAGTTCCTTGCTCCGGCCGAAGACAATGACATCGTCGGTTTCATTGATGATGATGCAGTCGTAGTTGGAGCTCTTAATGACACCCGTATGGTCAATGTCGTTAATAGTGATGTTACGGCTATAGATATTCCTGCATTGCCAAACGCATGTGTAAAGAGCGTGAAAAACGGGAAGGTCATTATTTCCAGTTACCGTGAAGGAAGCTCTGATATGACTGCTTATATCAACAATGTTGATGTTGATACAGGTGAGATGTCTGAGATTACAAGAGTGCAAGGTTACCTCGATGGTGAACCCGACTTCTCGCCTTCCGGCAGTAAAATTGCCATTGGTTATGGAACAGATGCCATGATGGGTACCAATGATGTAATGATCGTTGATACGGTTGCCAACACACAAGCACTGCTTACGGAAGCAATGCCCGTGACTCGGAGCTCTCGCACGATTGACAGTAATGTTACACGCTGCCTGTGGATCGACGATGATACCGTCTTGGTAGATGTGCAGGAAGAAAATGACCTACCGGCTGCGGATACACTTCCAAGCACGCGAGCTAGTGCGTATGACATTGTGTTTGGGAATACACCGCCCACTATTGTTAATTTTATCTCTCCACTTTCCACTACATCGACATCGGGATTTGTCGGTGTAAACAGCAAATGGAATCAACCTCGTTCTAAGGGCACAAATCCTCATAATGGCGTTGACCTGCAAGCATCCCTGAATACCAATGTCTATGCGCCATATGCTGGATGGGCAACAGGAATCAATATTACGGGATCTCATGATGTTCAGTTCTTGGTTGATGCCAACAAAAACAAAGTTAAAGATGATGGCGATTATTACATCCACTTTTACCATATGAATGCCAGAGAGTTAAATGGCTATAAAACTCAGGGACAGTTGATTGGAAAGTCCGGCAATCAGGGTGGTGTTCCGGCACACCTTCATTTTGGAATCTGCGCTGTAGATAGCGGTCTGCGATGGCTCAGAAATGAAGTAAACTATCGCTATCTGTCTTCGAGCAACTGGGGATCTGGACAGGATCTTGATATTTATTCCCAGGTGCGTTGGAATAATAATACCCCGTCCATTATCGCATACATCAGAGATGATGGCGCTAAGAAGCCGATGTCCGAGGTCAGAATGTATTATCGCACAACATCTTCTGGAAAGTGGATTGATGGGGGATTGATGACGAAATCTGGCGATACTTATACATACAATTTTAATGGGAAGTTCTCCAGTGGAACGACTGTTTATTGGATGGTAAGGTTAACTCGAAGTGGAGTAAGTCAAGCTGCTTTCTGCCCCGCGAAATACTTCCACCCGGATAGCGACCCCAACAAGCCTTCACAACCTTATGGCTATTGGACAAATACAATGACCTGAGAAAAGAAAACAATAGGATGTACTCGCCTACGTATAAACAGCGTGGGCGAGTATATCCTAATCTATAGAAATAGGAGATATACAGTAACAATGAAGAAAAACGTCTATATTAGCATAATTCTTGCAATGGCTCTAATCTTATCTGGCTGTGCAAATAAAAATGAGACGCCGTCAAACCCAGTACAACCTGATATAGAACAGTCGGCATCAAACCCGGTAGAACCGTCTGTCATTCCTCCAGCAAAGGGTACAGTTAAGACATTTGAACACGGTGAGTTGGCTCTAGAAGTATCCAATGTCAAAGAAGTTAAACAAGGAAGTTGCTTTGACGGAATGGAAACCTGGGAATATGACATTTATGTGGTATATCCTGGGGCAATCGCAAAGATTCTGAACGCTGATACATTTATCGATGAGGAAACCAATCTTCCCCATGCAAATTGGGCTTTTCTGACTTCAAATGATGAACGAATCGACATTATGGATGACATGGAGCCGTTGGAGATTACCGGAGATATGCTGGGGGTTTACGATACGGAGTCGAGCATATATGTGCTTGGTTTTGAAATGTATGACGATAATAGTCAAAACCAATAGAGTGCTAATTTCTGCTGTAATTATATAGCCATGCTTTTGCAGTAAAGTGGAACAACCAGTACTGAATTGAGAAAATCCCGGCTGTAATTTCAGCCGGGATAGAGTTTATTATATGAATTGCTAAAGGTGTGCTTGAAAGAAGGAAGTTCAATCCTGCATTAGACTTTTCAAATGAGCCTTTGCCCGCAAGTGCCGCGAGCGGCAGCTGGACTCTTTGATGTGGAGCCGCTGGGCGATTTCGGCAAAGGACAAACCAGCGGAATACCGCAGGAGGAGAATTTCCCGTTCCCACGGCAGTAGTCCTGCTGGAAGAATATCCGTGAGAGAATAAGACTCATCATCTGAAGATGGGGGCTTTTCGGGTATCTTGTCGGATGGAAATGTGGTGCGCTCTTTAGAACGTATGTAGTTCCCATAGAGCTTTGATAAAATCCCAACCATATAGGCCCGGGGATTTTCAATGTGCGTATCTTCGGATTTAACCAGATATACGATAAAAGCTTCTTCGACCAGATCTTCGGCGTCATGGTAGTTCTGGGTGAGCCGATAAGCAAGGGTAAAGAGAAACTTGTAGTTTGCGAGATAGAGGGCGTCGAAGCTACTTTGTATAGGATCGTTCATTACAAATCAGCTCCTTCAGGTCATGAGATCATTCTTGCGATTCATCGTCATCCTGGTCGGAATCGTCCATGTCATCATAAGAGAAGTTCACGATTTCGGGGACGTTCAAAAATTCAAGAATGGTCATATTTAACGCTGAGGCAATTCGGATCAGGGTTCCCAAAGTGGGAGATTTTGATTTGCCGCGTAAAATGCTGTTAAGGGTTGAATAAGACAGACCACTCATTGTTGCCAGCTTATTGACGGAAAGCTTTCTTGATTTCCGCAATTGATTGATCCGCTCGGCAATCAGGATAGATAATGTGATACGCATTTCCCTCCCCCAACAATCAACTGGATAGGGACATTTTAGCAACGGTTTCATATAGGATTAGCGATATAACGCTAATATATAAAAATTTAGCGTTTTTTCGCTAAATATGATTTGCACATAAACCTGTTGCTATAAGCAATCACATATAAAAAGAGCCACCAACTCCATTCAGAGAATGGGGCTGGTGGCTTTCTGCGTCTGAACGATTCGACTATTTTGTAAAGAAATATGTGTAGAGGTTATAATCCCGCTCCCGGGTAATCAAGCGGAGCCAGATATGAAAATGCGCCGTTTCCGCGTACAGATTAAATTCCGTGGGCTCCTTTGTCGGCTGGGCATACAGCCGGCACATCCGCTCCATCGCCCACAGGGTTTTGAATTCCGGCAGGGCGAGAAGCTGCGACTGGAAGGCGTCGATCCCCTGCCCAAGCTCCGGAGCTGGGCGCATTTCTTCATCCGGGAACCATGTTGTCCACCATCGCCACCCGTCATAGTCAGAGCGGGAATAGGCAACCAGCGAAGCAGGATACCGGGCGCCGCTCAACGGCAGCGTCTTCCGTGCTCCGGAGAAGAGCTCCATGAACGCGCAGGCCGGCGTCAGCTTGACTGCCTGCGGGTTCTTATGCTCCGCAAAACGGTGCTGCTTCACGGCGTACCACTCGCTTATGGGGAGTACCTTCCCCGCGGCATCCCGCAGGGCCTCGTCCATGCCGCACGCAGGGCAGACATAGACATTCAGCGCACGGCTCAGAGCGTTTTCGGCAAGAGATTCCCGCATGGGGCCGCCGCAGCGCATACAGGGCATGGCGCCGGGCGTGTGTTTGTTCTTTGCCCATTCGTTTTCCAAATCAGCTTTTGGGTAGAGTTCAATATGAAACTTGTCCATTTTTTCTTCCTTTCCTGAAATCAGGCGATCTTCTGTTCGCCCCAGTGGATACGCAGGTGTCCCTCGTCATCTGTCTCGCGGGTCATCAACGTGGAGAGCAGGTCATAATCCACACCGAATTTGGCATAGATCTCGTCCATATCCGCGTCCTGCCCCTTCATAAACATGGTGAGCTTTTCCTTTGCCAGCACCATCTGCATGAGGTTGGATTCCAGACTTCCAATGTAGATGGGGAAATACAGATCCTTTTTCTCCGTGGAGGTGTAGCGGACGAACCGCATATAAAACTGGCTCATGCCGGCGTTGTTGTAGTGCATCTCCGGAATGATGATCTTGTTGACAAACTCGAAGTTCACGCTGGAGGGAAGGCTCTGCTGTGTACAGAGCAGGATGCCGTTCTGACTGTCCCGCAATACATCCCGCAGAGCGCGCCGCTTGGCGAAGGTGACGGTGGAGCCCGTCACCACAAAAAGGGGCCGGTCCGGAAGGTATTCACGGATGGCGGCGGCGTAACGGTCCAACACCGTTGTATGCCGCACGCCAATGGCTACAACTTCTTCCGGCCATCTGGCAAGGGCTTCCACAACGGCCATCTCCTTGAGCGGCGTCTCGCCCTCGTATTCCTTCATGCAGTCCGGAGCGGCACTGATGCGCAGTAGCAGGGTGATCTGCTGAATGAGCCGCATCAGCGCGTCCTTTCTGCTGTTTCCGGTCGAGCTGTAATACTCGCGCTGGATGCGGTAAAACTCCTTCAGCACGATATTGTAGACCTCCCGCTCCTCCGGGAGAAACGGGATCGGCATCTGATGGATACGGCGGATGTCCTTTCCCGTGACCTCTTCAAAGGTGCGGGTAATGACCGTCTTTCCCAACAGCCGATCCAATTCGTCAGCGTTGTAGATGTCCTGATTTCGCTGCCCCACACCAAAGACGGTGATTTTCTCCGGCAGATGGGAATTTGCAAACAGACGGTAGCCCTTTTTATAAGCAGGGATCGGCATTGCGTAGTAGGGATTTTCCTTGTGCTCCATATCCGCAGACCGTTTATCATAGCTGTAAAGCGTCCGACACCACGAGATCATGTTGATGGAATTGTTGTAGAGCAGCTCCAGCTGCGGAGCAAACTCGGAGATGTTGTTCCGCGTGCTGGTGCCGGTTGTCAGGAGCTTATACTTGCAGCGGCGAAAGCAGGACAGTACGGAAAGCGCCTGCTTGGAGCTGGGGTTGGAGATGTTGTCGCTCTCATCAAAAATAAACTGGATCTTATAGCCAAGCTGCTTGATATAGCGCCCGATCTGCTTTTTGTACTGGCTGACCTTGTTCAGCGTCAGAATCACAAAATCGCCCGGTCGGATGCGCTGCAGATCAGCCAGCCGCTCCACAAACACATAGGAAAAGCCTGCGCCCTTCAAAATCACATCCCAGTTGTTGCGGATGGAGATGGCGCTGGAAATGACCCATATACTGTGGACCAATCCTGCCTCTGCGCGTTGCTTCCCTGTGAAGATTGCGGCGGGTGTTTTGCCGCTGCCCTGCTCCCATTGCAGGAAGGCGTACCGCTTTTGGAGCGTCAGGTTGACATCGTGGCTCTGGAGCGGATTCAGGTGGATGTAAGCATGATTCTGGGCGTCCCAATATTGAAAGCGGCCGATCCAGTCAGCAAGCTGCGCGTTTTCGGTCATCTCGGAAAAGGGCTGCTCCTGATTGTCATACTCCCGGCGTTTCCGGCGCAGTAGCCGCTCATAGCCCGGAAACCGTTCCGGCTTATTGTCCAGCACTGCCTGATAAATCGGAACCGGCGCACGCATCTCGTCCGTCAGGAGCTTTGCCATCTTCCGGCTGTATGCCTTGTAGACAAAGCTGTATTTCTGCTTGACCAGACGAATTTCGTCCCGCTCCGGCTTGGCGTTTTGGCGGCATAGCGCCTGCTTCAGATACGCCAGCACCTTTGCTTCGGTAAGCTGCACGCGCTGCCACTCATCATATGGCATATCCGCCGGCTGCCTCTGGGTATAAAAGCGGTGAACGTAGGCAAAGCAGGCGTCGTATTTTTCCCGCGTGACCGGATGGCTTCGGATCTGATACAGGTACTTCTTCACCTGATAGAGAAAAGTGCTCTTGGTGGTTTTGAGCTGTGCCAGTTCCAGAAAGACTTTGTTCCGATTGCCTGCCAGATCCGCCTTTGCGACCATGACAAACTTTTCGTAAAGTGCGGGCGCTGCCATGACCGGATGCCCGGAGGGAATATAGATGTCCGCGCAGTCCGTCGAGTACCGTTTGGACGTCCAGTCCGCCGCGGTGCTTTTCTTCTGCCAGAATTGCAGCTTGGTCGGAAAGCCGTCCACACCGCTGTCTGAAAAGGCGTGCTCCGGCAGCATCACCTGCCCTAAGAAGCTGAATCGGCTCTCCATCATGCGGATGGCGCCTTTATCGGAGAAGCTGTCAGCAAGAAAGGACGCCGGCACAATGACTGCCAGAATACCGAGGGGCTTGAGCAGCTTTGCCGCCTTCAGGCAGTAATACTGATGGGAAGTCATGACGGTGGCGTCCGGCATGATCCAGCGCAGGTGAAAGGGCGGATTGCCCAGGACAACATCAAAATGCGTTTGTGGCTCATAGTCCCGAATGTCACCCTGTACGATGTGTGCCTGCGGGTAGAGCTTTCGGGCAACGGCGCAGGCATTGGGATCGACCTCACATCCGTAGGCGTTGCGTTCATTTGGCAGGAAATTGAAGAAATTTCCCATGCCGCAGGTGAGATCCGCTACCAGATCTGTATCGGAGAGGCGCAGGGCCGAAACGATCATTTCGCACAGGGGCGGCGGTGTGAAAAACTGGCCGTTTTCCAGCTCCTTTTTCGCCGCGCTGAATGCGTTGTAGCTGTCATAGTCGCTGCGCCGCAGTCCGTGCAGGCCGCCATCGCCGGTATAGCGATTGAAAATGTCCTCGTCGGTCACACCGGCCTGCTCACAGGCTTCGCTTTGCAGCAGGCGGAGAATCTGCTCATTCAGCTCTCTGCGCTCCTGCTCCGTCCGTCTTTTCGGGTAATATTCGTATTTCATGTTCAAATCACATCCTTATGTGCAAGTAGGGGGGAGGACGCCGAAAGCCGGCATCCTCCCCTTGAAATGTATAGAAAGCAGGTCAATACAGCGTATGAAACGCCGCAATGATCCGCAGCCGTACCTCCGGGGTGCGGTCTGCGCTGGTGACATAGCGCCAGCCTTCCTTTGTGATGTAAGCGTCGATCTCCTCGACGCGGCCGCTGTCCAGACGGAGCCGCATAAAAATGTGGGGCCCATTCGTCTGTTCAGCCAGTTTGATCGCCATTGCTGAAATGCTCCTCCTCTGTCAGTAGTGTAAGCTGTTCCTCCTTGGGCGGAGCTGGGAAACGCTGCTTGTTCAGCCGCCGCTCCTTTTGCTCCCTGCGCCGCTGCCGGGATTCCCGCTTTTTGGCGGCCTGCTCCTTCTTGAGATCGACCGCATGGACGACCTCCAAGCCGTCCGCCACATCCCGCAGATCTTGCAGCAGATCCCTTTGCTCACTTTTGGCAATGCGGATATTCTCCACATCATAGTGAAATTCAAAGTAATCATACTCCCCGTACTGGCGGTGCACTTTGCTGAAAAATGTCTGCCGCCGATCCTCTGGTGTCAGGTGCGGGGAGTCGATCACAGAGCTGCTCCAAAGCGGGTTGAAGTGCGCCTTTTTCATTTCCAGCCAGATCTCCGCGTCCGTTCGGGCCACAGGATGGGGAAACACACGCTCACCCTTTGTCACCTGTACTTTCTTTTCCTCCAGAAAGCCGATGCGGGTGATCCAAGTGCGGCGCACATCATAAAAGATATTGGCGCGGCTCAGGTCCCGCTCCTGCTTGCGAATGACGCAGACAGGATTCTGGCAGCGGCAGCGAATACACTGCTCCACATCGTATTGGACTTCGACACGGCCGCCTTCATAGCCATTGCAGCCTACCACGCAGGCGCAGTAGACCCCGCCGGTAATCTCCATGTATTGCCGGTGCTGTCTCTCGCTTCTCTCCATTTCCACCTTCTCGACGCTTTGCTCGAAAGAATACCGTTTGCCGGTGGTGTGGCAGGGGCAGAGAGGGACAGGAAAGCCGCTGATGCTGTGTGGACAGTCCTTGCGTTCATAGGGACAGCGCAGCAGTGGATTGTCATTTTCCGGGCAGTAATCGATACCTTGAAAAGAAGCATCGCAGCAGGCAAGGTCCCGGCCGAGATCACTTTTGCCATCGACCAAAAGGCCGCATGGAGTTTCCCATGTAAACTTCAATAGAGCCTCAAAGAGATAGCCGAAATTCTGCCAGTCACTCCAATACACGAAGGAGGGGTGATCCTCCCGCGTGTAGCCTGCGGCGTAGAGATCCCGGGTCAGTTGATTCTGTTCCATGCTCATATCCCCGGACACGGAACCAGTCCAAAGTGGTTTTCCATCACATAGCGCAGATTTTCCACCGTGACCTGATACTCTTCTGAGATACAGCCCTCGCATACGATCTGCCGATAGCCCAGTGCACGGCTGCATCGCTTATCCCATGAGTTGACATCACCGCCGCAGACAGGGCAGGCGATGTCCGGATACCACGCCAGTTTCCCGGCGTCTGAATAGGTGGGTTTCATATCATCCTCCTAAAACGAAAAAGGACGCACAGACTTTTTACAAGTCTGTACGTCCTTCGTAGTATGCTGTTGCATAGTGAGCAACAATAATTCACTCTAAAAATGTGAACCGCTAAAGTATCTGGCTTTCCGAGCGGCAGTCCGCCACTGCATCTACGAAAACCTGCTGATTTTCAATATAGAAAATCACTTTGTACCATGTTCCAAACAAAGCTTTTCGATAAAAATTGGAAGGCAAGTTTGGATCATCACAAGAGGGAAATTGATACGGGTTTTCCTGCATGCGGCGAAGAATCTCAGAAAAGCCCACTCGGAATCGTTGTGCCGCAGGTTTGCTTACCCGTGCGATAAATTCAGCATGTTGAACCAGCTGAGAGGCTACACGGGGATGAACCTGCACTTGATATTTAGCCATTGGCAGAGCCTTTCTCTATTGCGGAATCAATAGATCTGAGAACAGAGTCGGAAGACAGATATTCAACACCCTGTTCTCGCTCCGTCCTTGCTTTGAGCAAATCAGCATAAAGAGACTGCTCAGAACTCAATGATAGGGACAAAGGTACCGCACGATCCCGAACAATTTGCTGAAGAAACATATTGATCGTTCCAGTCATGTTCATACCAAGCTGACTGAGAACCTGTTCAGCCTGTGCTTTTAATTCCGAATCCGTGCGGATGCTCATGTTGATACTGGCCATGCTCTCACACTCCTTTCGTAGCCCTATTATAATATGCCATATGTGCATTGTCAATGCAAATGCACCAATCACGCCGAAGGCTCCAGCCGGCGGCGCATATCGAACTCCTGTCCATCCGCATAGCCCATGGCTGAGTATTGATGGTTCATACTGCTTTGGGGCGAGATCTTATAACTGCTCCGCTTCATT
>ERZ772881.1650-NODE-1650-length-18949-cov-42.625437_pt1 | contig 18949 bp, 15 predicted proteins | sample MGYA00580581_ERZ772881 | MGnify/ENA primary metagenome ERZ772881 (study PRJEB29015, sample SAMEA2737668) | human gut metagenome | biome: human gut; feature: human-associated habitat; material: faeces | place: China | collected 2012 ...
ACAAAAAAGGAGGCTGTGAATAAAAATGATTTCTCATTTTTTCACAGCCCCTTTTAAATTTTCTTATTTCAGCCGTTCCGCAATTTTTTCGATGATAATATGGCCCAGTTCTTCTTTTGTCATTTTCGGATACTGTTCCATGTGGCCGTCTTTGTAGAGAAGGGCGGCGATGTTTGTGTTTACGTTGAATCCGGCGCCCGGCATGGCTACGTCGTTGGCGACCAGCATATCCAGGTTCTTCCGTTTCAGCTTTTCTTTGCCGTGTTCGATGACGTCGTTTGTTTCAGCGGCAAAGCCCACGAGGAACTGATTTTTCTTCTTCTGCCCGAGGCCGTAGAGAATGTCCGGGTTCTGGGTGAGCTCGATGGTGAGGGTATCGTGGGATTCCTTTTTGATCTTCTGGGTGGCCTGGACTTTGGGCCGGTAGTCGGAGACAGCGGCGGCCATGATGGCGGCATCGCAGTCTTCGTAATGGCTGTTCATGGCCTTGTCCAATTCCCGGGCATCATGGACGTATTCGATCTTCACGCCTGCCGGTACCGGGAGGGCCTGGGTGCAGCTGACGAGGGTAACGTCAGCATCTTCCATGGCTGCTGCTTTAGCGATGGCATAGCCCATGCGGCCGCTGGAGCGGTTGCTGATGTAGCGGACGGGGTCAATGTTTTCCTGGGTGCCGCCGGCGCTGACGATGATTTTCTTTCCCTTCAGGAGGCCTTTTCCGAAGAGCGCTTTTTCAATGGCTTCGAGGATTACTTCCTGCTTCGGGAAGCGGCCTTTGCCATTGGTGTTGCAGGCCAGGTGGCCGGACTCCGGTTCTACGAAGAGGTAGCCATGGGCCTGGAGTTTGGCCATATTTTCCTGGACAATGGGATTTTCATACATATTGGTGTTCATGGAGGGCACGAAAATGACTTTCGCCTTCGTGGCCATGATGGTGGTGGAAAGCATGTCGTCGGCAATGCCGTTTGCCACTTTGCCGATAATGTCCGCCGTTGCGGGGGCAATGACAAAGACATCGGCCAGACGGGCCAGGGCGATGTGCTCTACGTCCCATTTGCTGATATTGGCAAACATGTCTACGGTTACGTCGTTGCCGGAAAGTTCTCCAAACGTAATGGGAGTGACAAGTTTTGCCGCATTTTTTGTCATAATGCAGTGCACGTCAGCGCCCTGCTGTCTCAGCTGGCTCACAAGGCCCGCTGCTTTATATGCGGCAATGCCGCCGCAGATTCCTACGACAATATGTTTATTTTCAAACATGGGAAAATCCTTCCTGAAATACAGTATGATAGTGGATTAGTGAGTTAGTGTATTGGTGAATTCATGAATGTAAAACAGCGGCTAAAGGGTAATGACTTCGACAAGGTGGAACGTCCCCTATTGACCTGCGAGTCTGAATAAGGAAGCACCTGTATTGCACATTAAGGCGCTTCCTTAGTATCGGACGGCTCAAGGGAAACGGACTTCGCCGCTGATTACAAAACTTGTGCCGCCATATCATTCTGACGCGGCACACCATCCCCTTGGCCGCAGGCCATTCCCCTTGCGTCACATCGACCGCAGGTCGTTACCCTTCAGCCACTTTTTATTGACTATTTATCAAAGGAATAGGTGATCTTATCGTAGTACACTTCTTCCAGCGCTACGGTGACAGGTTTCTTATTCTTTGCGTCCGGAATGAGGGCCGGAGCACCGTCGGTCAGTTCACGGGCACGGAGGGCTGCCAGGGTAACGAGGGTATACTTGGAATCTACTTTCTTGACAAGGCTGTCAATGGATGGAAAACACATCATTTTAAAGGTACCTCCTTATTGATATATTGTTTGAAAATCGTTTCGATCTGACCTTCATTGCGGGACAGTTTGCACCGTTCCGCTTCCAGGATGCAGCAGGTCTTATGGACTGCATCTTCCAGTTTGTCGTTTACCACGATGTAATCGTACTGGTGGGCCATGGCGAGTTCGCTGGTAATCTGGGCCAGCCTCTTCTCGATGACCTCTTCCGAATCCGTGCCCCGATGATGGAGGCGGCCGGAGAGAATTTCCAGGGACGGCGGGACGATATAAATGAAGACGCCCTTGGGGTACCGTTTCTTCACCTGCATGGCTCCCTGAATATCGATTTCCAGAAGCACCGATTTCCCCTGGTCAATGAGGTCCAAAGCATATTTCTTCGGCGTGCCGTAATAGTGGTCGTATACTTTGGCGTATTCCAGGAAAGCGTCCTTTTTTATGAGCTCTTCGAACTGTTCATTGGTACGAAAGAAATAGCTTTCCCCTTCCACTTCCCCTTTTCTCGGTTCCCTGGTGGTCATGGAAACGGAATAGTGAAGATTCGGATAGAGGGACCGGATGGCACTGCAGATGGTGCCTTTTCCGGCACCGCTGGGGCCGGAGACAACCAGGAGAATGCCTTCATCTTTCTTTTCAGCGCACATTATTCATCCATTCCTTCGCTAATAATGGAATCCTTGCTCATGAGTCTATGAGAAATCGTTTCCGGCTGTACAGCGGAAAGGATAATCTGGCCACTGTCCATGATGAGGACAGCCCTTGTTTTTCTGCCATAGGTGGCATCGATGAGTTCGCCGTTATCTCTTGCTTCCTGGATCATACGCTTTACCGGAGCCGATTCCGGGCTGATAATCGCCATGACACGGGCAGCTGCTGCCATATTTCCGAATCCGATGTTAATTAATGAAAATCCCACTTTGATTACTCCTTATTCAATATTTTGGACTTGCTCGCGCAATTTTTCGAGTTCTGTCTTGATTATTATAACACAGTCAACCACCTCGGTGTCACTGGCTTTTGAGGCGGTGGTATTCACTTCCCTGTTGATTTCCTGGAGAAGGAAATCAAGTTTCCTGCCGATGGGGCCGTCGCTTTCCAGAATCTGGCGGAACTGGGAAAGGTGGCTGCCAAGGCGCACCACTTCTTCCGTGTAGTCCACCTTTTCGGAATAAATGGCCACTTCCTGGAGCACCCGGTCCTCATCAGCCTCAGCGTCCCGGCCTTCCAGGGCTTTATCGATTCTGGCCTTCAGCCGTTCTTCGTATTCCTTTACTGCCACGTCCTGCTTTGACAGGAGGAACTGCCGCTTTTCCTCAAGGAAGGAGAGCCGCTTTTCCAGATCTTTCTTCAGGTTCTCCCCTTCCGTCCTGCGCATGGTAAGGAGCCCTTCGATGGCCTCATCCATCGCATTCTCCACCAGCGGCGAGAGGGCTTCATCGGATACCGTTTCCTTCCGGACCGTGATAAAGGGCTGGGGCAGGGAGAGAAGGTCAGAAATCACGGGTCTCTTATTCCGAAGGCCCTTTGTCTTCCGCCCTTCATCCAGAGCCTTCACATAGGCCTCCAGAAGGGGCCGGTCCAGTTCCACCGTATAGTGGCTGCCGCCGACGGCGGGCATAAAGGACAGGGACACATTCACCTTGCCCCGGTGGAGTTTCTCCTTCAATTTGCGGGCAGCCAGGTCCTCCAGGGCGGCAGAAAAGTGGTCAGTCCGCATGTTGATTTCAAGGAAACGGCTGTTCACGGCCTTCACTTCCGCCGTAACGGTGCCTGCCTCATTTTCCGCAGTGCCCCGTCCGAATCCGGTCATACTGTTCATTGTACCATCTCCATTGTATGTAAATGACTTTGAGAGGCTGATCAGCCTGAGCGTATGTTTGGCTCCCAAGGGTGACGGGTGAACATCATTTTGCCCCTGCCACCCCTTTGGGGGAATATAGATTTACAGCTTATACGTTCCTTCGAACACCTTTTCCGCCGGACCGGTCATAAAGACGTGGCTCTCCGGATTGCCATCCCAGGCAATATGGAGACGGCCCCCGTCCAGTTCCACGTCCGCTTCCTTATCTGCTTTGCCATTCAGGATGGCTGCCACTACGGAAGCGCAGGTGCCGGTACCGCAGGCCATGGTAATGCCTGTGCCCCGTTCCCATACCCGCATGCGGAAATGGTTTTTGCCCAGGGAGCTTACGAATTCCACATTTGTCTTTCTCGGGAAATGGGGATCCGTCTCCAGGGATGGTCCTTCTCCGGCTACATTGACCTTTTCCGCATCATCCACAAAAATAACGCAGTGAGGATTACCCATGGATACGCAGGTGACGTCGTAGGATTTCCTGTTTGCTTCATTGAAGAGGGACTGGGAAATGACAGGCCCCTCTCCCAGGCCGGTTACGGGGACTTCAGAAGCGGTGAGATGGGGTTTTCCCATATCCACTTTCACGAGGCCCGAATCCAGGAGTTCCGGATACAGAATGCCGGCTCCCGTTTCTACGGAAATCCGTTTCTCCTTGACAAGACCCAGTTCATGGGCCCATTTGGCAAAGGCCCGGATGCCATTGCCGCACATTTCTGCTTCCGAACCGTCAGCATTGAAAATGCGCATGCGCAGATCCGCCTTGTCCGAAGGCAGAATGAAAATAATGCCATCGGCGCCGATGCCGAAATGGCGGTCACAGATTTCTACGGTGTGTTTCGTGATTTCTTCCAGGTTTTCTTCAAAGCCATTGACAAAGACAAAGTCATTGCCGCAGGCCTGCCATTTTGTAAAATGCATGATTTCCTCCTATAGTCACAAAGGGCCTGGTAATGGCCCCATTACTTGCTTTAATCATTTTATTTTACCATTCTTTATGGCTGCCTGCCAGTCGATGGGGTTGGCTTGATGGCAGTTGGCCCAAAGTGATGTATGGGGCTAAAGGTGGTGGGTGAACATCGCTTCGCTCGTTCACCGGGTTGTGGGCGCTGCGCGCCGGGGGCCGTTGGTAGAAGGGCCTGCGGCGCTCCCATCTGCTGATTTTCTTCAGCTCCTGCTCCATGAATGCCAGCCCTTGAAAGTAATGATCCCCATCAATGTGAGGGATTACGATGGAAGCGCCGCAGGCTAAACCACCAACGGCCCCCGCTTCAACGAGCGAAGCGATGTTGAAGCCACAACCCGGTTGGCAGGCAAAGCGATGCCAACCCACCACCCTTAGCCCCATCCACTCGTATATGATATACTATTTTAGATAAATACCGAACAATGCAGGAGGTTTTTTATGCAGATAGACAGCGCTGTATTATATGTCCTGGTGAAGGAACTCCGAAAGAAAATCGAGTCCTGCCAGGTTCGGCAGATTCACCAGGTGGATAACCGCATTATGGACATGGAGCTTTACTGCACCGACGGCGATGTGGTAAGTCTCATTCTCAATACCTACAATCCCCCCATTCTCTACCTTACAGGCAAGGGAAGAAACAAAAAGCAGTATTCCCCGTCCCAGACATTCTGTATGACCCTTCGGAAGTATCTGGAAGGGAGCCGTCTCTCCCATATGGAACAGGTGGCCATGGACCGCATAGTATCCCTGTCCTTTGACCGTATCGAACGGGGCAGTGAAATCATTACCCGCACCCTGTGGCTGGAGCTCCTGCCGGCAGCGCCGAACATGATCCTCACTGAGGGGGATACCATCATCGATGCCTGCCTTCGGGGCAAGAAGCTGGACCGGCTCCTGGTGCCCGGGGAAACCTACCAGGTCCCCCAGAATTCCCACCGCATGGATTTCATGAAGTTTTCCGAGAAAGAACTGGCAGACATCTTTGACTTCAGCAAAAAAGAACCAATCCCCATGGACAGCTGGCTCTTCAAGCAGTTCAACGGGTTCTCCCGTTTCCTGGCGGACGAGCTGGCCTTCGAATCGAATATTCCGGCGGATAAAAAGCTTTCCGAATTTTCAGAAGAGGAAGAAAAATCCCTCATTTCCCACATGAAGGCCATGGCAGAGGCCATCGAATCGTCGGACTGCCTGTACCTCTACAAAAAGGAAAACGGGAAAAAGAACATTTCCCCCATCCCCCTCTCCATACTGGGAGAAGCCTGTGAAACGGTTCCGGTGCTTCCCTTCATAGAAAAGGAAGCGGAAAGCGGCGCCGGCTCCATTACCCAGGCGGTGCAGGAGTATACGAAGGAACTTCATACCCTCATCAAAAGGGAAGAGAGAAAGAAACGGAAAATCCGGGAAGAAATGGAAGAAACCGCCCGCATGGACCAGTACAAGCTCTGGGGCACCCTCCTTTCCATCTATGCTTACGAGAAAATCAACCATAAAAAGGAAATCACCGTATCCAACCTCTTCAAAGATCCCCCGGAGGATGAAACAATCCCTGTGGACCCCCTGCTGTCTGTCACCGACAACAGCCAGGCCTATTTCAAAAAGTACAATAAGATGAAGACCCGTTCCACCATTGGGGAAGAAAAGCTGAAGGAATGTGAAGACCGGCTGGCCTACCTGAATGAAACCCTCTATTTTGCATCCCAGGTCACCACGAAGCAGGATCTGGAGGCTCTGAAGGAGGAGCTGAAGTCCCTGGGCATCGATAAGAGACAGAAGCAGCACAGGAAACCAAGCCGGAAGAGCCAGGACCCGAAGATTGAAAGCCGTATAATTGACGGTTTCCGGGTATATCTGGGGACCAGCAACACAAAAAATGAATACCTCACCCTCCGGAAGGCAGCCAAAACGGATATCTGGTTCCATGCAAAGGCCATCCCCGGGTCCCATGTGGTCATCGAGACCCAGGGAGAATCGGTTCCTCCGGAAACTTTGGAAAAGGTAGCCGCCCTGGCTGCCTGGAACAGCAAAGGCCGGGAATCGGGAAAGGTGGATGTGGACTATACCCTCATCCGGTACGTGAAGAAAATTCCGAACGGCCCTCCGGGACTGGTCAATTACAGCCACCAGAAGACCATAGTGGCTGTGCCGGAAGATGTGAAAAAGTAGAGGGCAGCGGCCTTTAGCCGGGGCTCTGTCCTGCGGACAGGGCTGTGACTTCGTCAGGGCTAAGGCTGGCGCCTGGGCTCAATGTAGGAATATAGATTGGGGTTTTCGGCCAAAGTCAATGTAGCGGCGCACAAATGATAGTGCGCCGCCTTTTATATTGCAGCCATTGGCCAAGCCGCTGGCGGCCTGGGCCTCACGGTCTCTGGCCCATATTCCTCAATCTCACTTGCCCGCAGGGCCTGCTGTCATCTATCTTCTATCTTTTATCTTCTATCGTCTATCGTCTTCCATCTATCAGCCGGATTGCCAATCATCGGATATGATACTGACCAACCGGCGAACCCATTCAGCCCAAAAGCCCCACCCCTTTGCACCTACACCGGGCTATGTAAATCCACTTGAATTTTTAAAGTGTTTTTCATGATGCATTTACTCCAGATTATGGGGATGCTAAAATCAAAGCATAGAGATTTATTGATACAATTTCCATATAAGGAGGAAATCCTATGACTGAGAAAAAAGAAGCGGTCCATGCCCATAACTGCGGCTGCTGCCACTGCCACAGCCACCATCATGAAGGGGCATCCCAGGCCCATGAAGACGATTCGGGCAGTGAAGAGGACGGAGATCCCGCCCACCTTCATGATCATCATCACGACCATGACCACCATCATGACCACGATCATGAAGAAGAAATGCCGGCGGCCCATGACCATTCCCATGATCCGGAGCTGGTGAAATACGCTTCCAACGAAAAGGACATTATGGAAGATGAGAAAGAGATTCTCGCCGATGAACGGCGGGCCTTCGGCCACTTCCATGACAAGGGAATCCATCATACCCCGGGCCATGAGAAAGACTGCCACTGCCCCCAGTGTGTAGATGAGGAAGACTGCGATATCTGCGGGAAGAACCTGGCGGACTGCCGCTGCGATTTCCTCGGCACCACGTATCACAAGTCCATTTACCACATGGAACATCTGGACTGCAAGGAATGCGCCGCCAAGATGGAAGGAAAAATCCGGGAAATGCCTTCGGTTTTCTTCGCTTCCATTTCTTTCCGTACCAAGGAACTCCGGCTGATTTCAAAAGTAAATCCGGATACCCTGCTGAAAGAAGTACTGGCGGTCTGCCGTTCTGTGGATGAATCGGTGGGCATCGTACCGGCTGCCGATAAAAGCGGCTACAAGACGGAAACCTATGAAATCCCGACCCTTGACTGCGCTGCCTGCGCGCTCAAGCTGGAAAAACTCATCAACCGGCAGCCCGGCGTCCTCTCTGCATCCATTTCCTACGCCACGAAAACCATGAAGCTCACTGCCGAAGATCCGGACAGCCTCATTCCCCTGCTCACGGAAAAATGCAACGAAGTGGAATCCCCCACGGAAATCCACAAAAAAGTACGGGCACCCAAGGGAAAAGCAGGGACTGATGAAAAGGATGAAGCCTTCTATAAGAAAGAAGAAGTTCATCTCACCGTTGGCGGCGTGATTTTCGCCATGGGCATGGTGCTCCACTACCTCACGGGGGCTCCCGAACTTTATGGCAATATTTTCTTCTTCATTTCCTATATCATTCTTGGCGGGCCCATCGTATGGAACGCCCTGAAGAATATCGCCCACGGCGAATTCTTCGATGAAACCTTCCTTATGACCGTAGCCACCCTCGGCGCCTTCGGTATCCGGGAATACCCGGAAGCCGTGGGGGTCATGTTCTTCTACCGCATCGGTGAATATTTTCAGGACCTGGCCAGCGGCAAAAGCCGCCGTCAGATCATGGAAGCCGTGGACCTGCGGCCGGAAGTGGTACAGAGAGTCGTAAACGGCGGCAAAACAGAAACCGTGCCGGCGGAAGAAGCTAAGGTAGGCGATGTCCTCCTCATCCGTCCAGGAGACCGGATTCCCCTGGATGGCATCATTCTGGAAGGGTCCACCCAGATCGACACATCCGCTGTCACCGGCGAACCGAAGCCCATTGCTGCTAAAGAAGGCATGGCAGTGGATTCGGGCTGCGTCAATATGACCGGCACCATTCACCTGCAGGTAACAAAGATTCTCTCCGAATCCATGGTGAGCCGTATCCTGGATTCCGTGGAAAATGCGGTAGCCAGCAAGCCGAAAATCGACCGGTTCATTACCCGGTTCTCCCGGATCTATACGCCGGTGGTGGTCTTCATAGCCCTGGCGGTGGCCCTCATTCCTCCCCTCTTCTTTGGCGGGGACTGGGAAAAATGCATTTATACGGCCCTCACGTTCCTCGTCATTTCCTGCCCCTGTGCCCTTGTCATTTCCGTTCCCCTGTCCTTCTTTGCCGGTATCGGTACCGCTTCCAAGGCAGGTATCCTCTTCAAAGGGGGCACGGTGATGGAAGTCATTGCCAAAGTGAAAGCGGCGGTGATGGATAAAACCGGCACCATTACGGAGGGAAAATTCAAAGTACGGGACATCCTGGTCCATGGGGATATGAACCGGAATGAACTGCTGGCCCTGGCGGCGGGAGCCGAAGTTTATTCCACCCACCCCATCGCCAAATCCATCATCGAAGCGGCGAATGAAGAAAAAGTGGTTCCTGTGAAACTGGAAAACCTCCATGAAAATGCAGGTTTCGGTATGGAAGGGACAATCCATGGAGATACCATTTATGCCGGCAATGCCAGACTCATGGAAAAAGCAGGCGTCCCGGCATCGGACCTCTCCGGTTATAAAGAAAAGGGTACCCTCGTATTCCTTGCCAGGGAAAACAGGCTCCTCGGCTGCATCGTCATTTCCGACGCCCTGAAAGAAGACGCGGTGGAATCGATCGGGGAAATCAAAAAACTGGGAGTCACCCCTGTCATGCTCACCGGCGACAACCGGGAAAGCGCAGAAGCGGTGGCGGAGAAAGCGGGGATTTCCAAAGTTTACGCCGGCCTTCTCCCCCAGGATAAACTGTCCATTATGAAGGAAATCCGTGAAAAAGAGGGCTCTGTCCTCTTCGTAGGCGATGGCATCAACGATGCACCGGTTCTGGCCGGTGCCGATGCGGGCGCTGCCATGGGCAGCGGCGCCGATGCAGCCATCGAGGCAGCGGACCTGGTCTTCCTGAACTCCGACGTCCGTGCCATTCCCGAAGCCATCAGGCTCTCCCGGAAAGTCATCTCCACGGCCTGGCAGAATGTGGGATTCGCCCTCTTCGTAAAGATTGCAGTCATGGTCATGGGCCTTCTGGGCTATGCGAACATGTGGGTCGCCGTATTTGCAGATACCGGCGTCACCCTCCTCTGCATCCTCTACTCCATCCGACTGCTGAAAGTGAAACTGTAAAAAATCAGGAATAATCAAAGCGGCGCATCCTGAATGATGCGCCGCTTTTTGATTTGTTTTCAAGCGATTGTAGGACTGTAATTCATGCGAACATTTGGAGTCTTGAGCTGATCGGCCGCTATGCGGCAGGCCGGACCAATGGGCATCTATCTTCTATCGTCTTTCATCTATCGTCTATCGGTCGAATCGCCAGCCGAAGAACGTGTATTGGCCAGGGGTCCCTTTATACCGCAGCCCATCAAAAAAGCAGTGAAGAAAATGATTTTCATTTCTTCACTGCTTTTTGATTCCTCTTATTCTACGATTTCCGGGCCTTCTCCATGGTTCTCATCTTCCTTATCCTTCGGGAAAATGAGGTTCAGCACCATGGCTACGATGAAGACAACTGCCACACAGTTATCAGCGAAGACGCTGCGGAAGAGATCCGGGAAAATATGGAAAATCTGGGGTGTCTGGGTAAAGCCCAGACCGATAGACAGGGACAGGGCAGCAATACTCATATTTCTCTGGGAATAGCCGCAGTCCCCCAGCATCCGGACACCGCTCACTACGATGGAGCCAAACATCATGAGGGTGCAGCCGCCGAGCACCGCATTGGGAAGAGATGCCAGAATGACGCCGAGTCCCGGGATGAGGCCAGCCAGGATCATGATGACCGCTCCGCAGCCGATGGCCTTCCGGTTCACCACGTGGGTCATGGCAATGAGGCCTACGTTCTGGCTGAAGGATGTGATAGGCATGCATCCGAAGAGGGATGACAGGCTGGAAATAAAACCATCCACGGCGATAGAGCCGGACACTTCCCGGTTCGTAGGCGTCCTGCCAAAGCCCATGGTGGCCAGGGCACTGGTGTCCCCCAGGGTTTCTGTCGCGGAGACGAGGAAAATCAGGAAAATGGAAAAAATGGCGTCCGGATGGAATTCCAGGGGCACCGGCAGAATGGAGGGAATGGAAATGATGGATACCTGGGAAAGACGGGACAGGTCCACCATGCCATAGAAGTAGGCTGCTATGTATCCTACAATGAGCCCGAAGAGCACGGAGAGCTGCTTATAGAAGGAATGGGCCTTCAGGTTAAAGACGAGGCAGGCAACGAGGGTAATGGAACCGACGATCAGATACTTTGCATCGCCGAAGTCCGGCGCGCCGAAGCCGCCGCCAAAGGAATTGGCACCGATAGGCAGCAGGGAAAATCCGATAGCCGTTACTACGGAAGCGGAAACAATGGGCGGCACAAATTTCTTCCACCACGTAGCACCCAGTCCAAGGATACCCTCCAGGATACCGCCGATAAGGGCTGCCCCCAGCACGGCGCCGTAGCCGTACTTCGTACCGATGACACAGGCCACGGAGACGAAGGTAAAACTGATGCCCATGATAATGGGGAGGCCGCTTCCCAGGCGCCAGAGGGGAAACATCTGCAGCAGGGATCCGATGCCTGCCACAATCATGGCCGACTGCACCAGGGCTCCCGATTCTTCAGGGGACATTTTCACGGCCCCTGCCACAATAAGGATCGGCGCGATATTGGCAACAAACATGGCCAGCACATGCTGCAGGCCAAAGGGCACTGCCTTTTGGAGGGGGATTTCCCCTTTCAGTTCATAAATGGCGTCATTTGCGTTTTTCATGGCCTCTCCTTACCGGAATACGATGAAACCGGTTTCGGGATCCATTTTGTCAATAATTGCCAGGGACTTTACGTCGACCCCTTTCCTGCGGAGTTCATCGCCGCCTCCCTGGAAGCCCTTTTCAATGCAGATACCGACCCCTTCCACCAGGCCGCCGGCCTGGTTCACGAGATCAATAAGCCCTTCCACGGCGCAGCCGTTGGCCAGGAAATCGTCCATAATAAGGATGTGTTCCCCTTTGTTCAGATACTTTTTGGATACCACCACGTGGTTCACCTTATTATGGGTGAAAGATTTGACCTCCGTAGCGTAAACCTCCTTATCCATATTGGAACCGGCCGACTTCTTTGCAAATACAACGGGCACGCCGAAGTAGACGGCCGTGAGGCAGGCAATGCCGATGCCGGAAGCTTCGATGGTGAGAATCTTATCCACCTTTCGGTCGCCGAAAAGCTTGTAAAATTCCTTGCCCAGTTCGCTGATAAAGGGCACATCGATCTGGTGATTCAGAAAGCTGTCCACCTTCAGTACATTTCCCGGTTTAATGACTCCATCACTCAAAATCTTTTTCTGCAGCAGGTTCATTTCTTCCATCCTTGTCCTTCCTTTTATTCGCAAATTAATAATATTAACTCATTTTATCATGCAGTGGAGAGAGAGTAAAGGATGGAAAAGCGAGATGCAGCCTGCTGCCGGGAAATGGCTGATGGAATCCGACGCTTTCGTACAGGGGCATCCGTGTTAGCCGGAAACATTGGACAGCCTGCTGCACTTCCCTGAACGGCCTGGGTCAAAGAAGCAGATTGATAGGCATATCATGACCCGGGAAACGGGCTAAGACATTTTTTAATGGATAAGTTCTACAAATCCATGACCATGAGTTTTCCTGCCTTCCATTGTTCCACTAATTTCAATACTTGCCTCACAGGAAGGTATGGGCAATCTATCGGTGGCGGAATAAATTTCCTGACCGGTATGGGTCATCCGGAAATGTAAATCCATGGACAGTGCCGGACAGGAGGCTTCCCAGCAAGATGCCCATAACATACCGCTTTTTTTACTGATCCACAGTTCTTTTCCGGAATCGATGACAGAGGAAGCCAGCGGCGCTACGGTATAGATGCCATGGGTAGAAAGGATGGTAATCCAATTATAGGTGACCCCGCTTTTTATACTGCTCCAAATGGCAATCGTACTTTTATCATCCAGCTTTCCTGCAATCCAAAGCCAGTTGGCATTGCCTACAAGGAAATCTTCAAAGGGCAGGGGACCCCACTGTCTGTCAAGCCAGGCTTCTCCTGTAAGGGACATTGTTACCCCCTCTTCCGTAAAATGACCCTGTACAGTAAGGTTTGGAAAGGCATATTGGATATTCTGTCCTTCTTTTCCGAAAAGGGGGAGCTGGCCATTGGAATTATAACCAAAAACAGTGCCGTCACCACTGATGGTAAGATCAATGGTCTGTTTTCCTTTTCCCCAGTTGGCTTTCACGTTCATGGACTGCTTTTTTATCGTCCACTTTACTTCTTCAGCGTCCATACGCACCCCGTCATCGATTCCTTCTATGGTACAACGGGCCGTAATCTGGCTGATGTAGCGCTTATGGGTGATATCAGAAATACAAAGAGTCACTCTGTCATCATTTTTGCCACGGGTGAGACAATGAATCAGAAAATTATAAAGGCTTCCATCCTCCAATTTTGCATAAACTACAAGAAACCAGGAATCCGCACCCCGGTGATGTAAATCATTCCTTGGTGCCAGGTCCTGGTAAGGATCTACAACCAGGGGAATCCCTGATATATCAGCTTTGTTCATTACTTTCCCCTCTTTCATCTGAAACTGCCGACCAATTCAACATAATTGGTACCGGATACTTTTTTACCCATAAATGTTCCGGTAAAAGTGCAGGCCGCTTCATATTTATCTTCCCCCATGGATGAAATGATTTCCTGCCCCAATGGTCCCCGAACTTTCACATCGAAGAAGGAATCAATAGAAGGAAATTCTACATGGTAGCAGGTTGGATAGACCTGACCGGTCTTTCCGGTATAAAACCCGCTCTCCCCCTGTGCCAGGGGAACCATGTCCACAACTGTATGGGCCCCTTTGGGAGACAAAATGGTGGCCCAGGCATGTTCTTCCCCATGGTTGACGATAACATCCCAAAGGCTGATGCGATAACCATTATCAAGCTGGAGATTCATCCATTTCCATTTGAAATTTCTCGTATAAAAGGCCGGCCTTGCATTGACCCACTGCCGATCGAGCCAGGCCCTGCCGGAGAGTTCTATTTCCCTATCTTCTGTCTGCAGCGTTCCTTTACCTTCCAGATAGGGCAGGGAAAATTGACCGGTCAATCCGAATTTATCAAAAAAAGGGAAAAGGCCAGTGGAACAATTATAGAGTACCGGTCCCCTGTGTCTGAAGTACAAATGGATTTTTCCCTTTTTATCCGGTAAATCTGCCCAGGCTTCGATGCGGTTTTTATCTCCCCTCATACCGGATATCGGTGTTTCTACATCCATTATTTCCATTTCCTGTGAAAAATCAGGGAGTCGGAACGCATCTTCCCTGAAACTGTACCTGTTATTGCTGAAATCAGTCATGGACAGGATCGAAAGTGCCATGGGATAAGCCGAGTTAGCGGTCTTTTCAGTATTCATGCACATCATATGGAGCATGATTCCAAATTCCCTTCCATCTTCCCCTTTCAGTTCTGCTGCGATGAATTCACTATCCGCATCATGTCCTTTCTGCATGCCAAAGCCAGTATCAGCAGAAATAAAAGCCGGTACGCCTTTGATAACTGACGGCTGCACGCCAGCCACGGGCTGGCTGTGGAGCCATTTCTTCTGTTCCATATCTATCCCTCCTCAAAGACTTTTGCACATGGGAAAATATCGTACACCGTTCTTTTCCCTATACATAGGATACCATTATGTTAACCATATATCTTTGTTGACAGGAGAGAAGTTCTGCTATAATAAAGATATTGATTTGTATAATTCTACAAATAAGGAGGCTCCCTGCTATGACAATCAGCGATCTGATAAACTGTATGGAGAAAACTTCTGATTTACCGATTAAAACTATCAAATTGCAGAAACCGGATATAGAGATTTTTGATATAAAAAAAGGGCTGCCCTCTCCTGATTTGGCCGACCTGCACACGTTATATGTAATTTCTGATAAGTACAGTGCAACCCATGAAAGGGCCTTTACCTATTGTGCCACCTTCCGTGACACTTCCATTCCTTCTTTGGGGAATACGACCAATCTTGTTCTCATGGACTTCCCTGATGAAGAGAAAGTTTTTCGCAGTGTATTTCAGGGATTCAGGATACTTCAGGAAATCGAAGCTCCCCTGCTTTCCCTGTATCAGGAAATGGCCAGCGGCCAGGGAATGCAGACGATTTTAGACAGGGCTTCCGCTTTTCTGGACAATCCTTTGTTTATTTTAGACCCGACTTTCCACCTTTTAAGTCAGGTTCCCCACCCTTTTACGTTAGAAAACCGGATTTTGAAAGAAGAAATGTCTTTGGGCCATCTGCTCCCCGAATCAATTCAACAGATTCGACATACACAAATACTGGATAATATTCTGGAAAGCCGGAGCCCCTATGTATGGCAGGTGCCCCAGGGAGTGACCTTTGCAGCCTGTCCAATTGAGTATGACCATATAGTCCTTGCCTACCTGATTCTGGTAGAAACAGAAAAACCTTTTTCAACAAGAGATTTATTGTTTCTCAAGCAATTTAAGAAGCTTGCAGCCTGTGAGATGATGAAGGATTCCACCCTTTTCCTGACAAACGGGGGATATCGGTATGCAGAAGTATTGGATAACCTGGTGAGTGGCCGGGAAAATCGCCAGGATATCCCGGCCTATTTGGAATCTTTAGGATATGCATTGAAAGAAATGACCACCCTCTTCCTGATTTCCTCCTACAGGAAAATCAGGGAAAACAGTTATGCATTTCGTCAGGTGGGGAATCAGATCCTGCAGCTTCTAGGCCATGGCATGTATCTTATTAAGAATCACACCATTCTTTATATGTACGATTCCGATCAGCCATTGCCAGAAACCAGGAAAGAGGAAATTTCTGAACTTCTTACATCCAACCATCTGGTATGTGGGTTCAGTTCCATGAGGCCCAGCCTTTTCTCCCTGCCTCAACAGAAAGAAGAAGCGTCCATGGCTATCCAACTGGGCAGGAAATTGAATCCCGGGAAAAATCTGTATGAATATACGGAGTATCAGGCATTCCATGCAGTCTCCCTGGCCCGCTCCTCCATTTCCAGAGAAACCATGGCACAGGGACTGGTAGCCAGGGTGGTGGATTATGACAGAAAAAATCATACATCCCTGCTGCAGACCCTTGGTACCTGGCTCATGGAAGGTGGCAATCTGCACAATACTGCATCCCGCCTCTATATCCACGAAAACACATTGCGATACAGGCTAAAAAAGATACAGACCATGATAGAGCCGGGAATGAAAAAGGGTACCCTTTTTTTTGAGACAATGCTCTGCCTCTATGACCTGTACCTCACCGATGAAACGAGACCGCTGGTAAATAATCTCTTTTTCAATGATGACAGAACATCGGAAGAAATATTCTGAGAAAAGAACAAATAAAAGAAGTTATAGAGAAACCAGCATCTCTATAACTTCTTTTTTATGGCTTTTAGAGAGGTAAACTGCATTTCCGGCAGACTTTCTCAAACTGCTCATATTGCCAGTCCGGAATCCGATAGGGAGAGTTTCTGTTTTTCAGGCCCTGTACCGGCATGATAACAGTGACAATGACTATGACGAATATCGCTGCCATGGACAGCAGGACCGTATAAACAGACAGGAAATCCGCTATTTCCCGTATATATAGGACGCTGACAGGCAGGAAAAGGAAAATAGATGTCGCCATTCCTGGATTGTACCAGGTCTTTCCTTTTATATTCATTTCCAAACCATGGCCCAGTACCTGAAACAGGTTGAACAGCATTATCGACAATCCCAGCCAATAGACATGAGACAGCAGGAAAGCGGCAATATAAAAGATATAGGCTGACAAGTTTACTATCATAATGCTATTCCAGTTGCCGGGATAATTCATGAAGTCCTTCTTTTCGCCCCAAAAAACTTTATTAATCACCAGGGGACCACCACCGGGAAGGGCGTATTCTTCAAACTGATGCAATGGCAGTGACATAAGTGATGCCAGAAGCAGAATTTTATAGGACGAAAGTGATGTCCATTCAAGGGTCCCATAAAATGCCAGAAAAACGAAAAAGATAAGGCCCAAATAAAACCAGTGATCCCGAATAAAATTCATATGTTCCTCCAGGTAGAATCATTACATTGCAAGTAAAGGGGAAAATGTAACAAAAAGCTATTCGTCAGCAGCGGTTTCCTCGATTGAATCAGTATTTTTCAGGAAAAATATCTTCCAGATGATGAACTGTCATGATCCGGACCATTACATTTCCCTCGACAAAGGCTCTCTTACTTGTCTTCAAATCTTTTAAACAGCTTTTCCCAGTCCATCATGCCATCCTCATTTTCCGAAATGCCCCGGAAATGGAGTGGATAGATCATGGGCGGATGGGACAGGCCCAGAAGGGAAAGATGTCTGATTTCATCGGTGGATGGATAGACCAGGGTTACCGAACCGTATTCTTTAGTGCCGGATTTCCACTTTTCTATGACCATCTTCATCCCGAAGGGCACTTTCTTTTCCAGGCTTTCCGGCAGTTCATAGGGGCAGACGTCCAGGGCCGCCATGAGTATGGAAATATTGGAATCGTGGCCGCAGATATAGGTCAGTTTCTGTTGATTGCCCATTTCCCTGGAAATGAGATGAAGGAGCGGCATACCGATGGCTTTGGCCAGGGACGGTGAAGAATAAAGCACCTGTCCGTAAAGGTCCTTCAGGTTTCCGATTTTTTCCCAATCCTTACGGCCCATGGTATGTCCGAAGGCCGCTATTTCATCATCTTCCGTTTCATAGTACCGGATAAGGAGGAAATCGGAGAGGGAATGGGCCAGCTTCAGGGAGCCTGCCATGCGGGGCTTTTTCCCAGCTTCGTATGTAAGGACCGTATCCCCCATCCGGAAACCGGAGAACCTGCCTTCTTTCCACGCTTTCGACCGCTTTACATCCAGCACCTGTTCCAGTTCCCCGTAATCGGAGGCCAGGTTTTCCTTATTTTCTTCCATAAGACAGGCGCCGTGGGTCTCAGCATTCTTCCGAATGGTATCCATGGACTTTGTGGAGAGGCCGGAAGGAATCTTCGTGGCAAACAGGGGGTCCACCGGTCCCAGGGGCTTTCTGTATGCAATGGAAACAGAGGCATCCGGAAGAAGACCGGCCGCAAAATAGCGGGCCGTGGCCACCGTGCGCTCTGAGGAATCTGCCATGAAGCGGACTTGCCCCTTCTCCTGCCAAACGGCGTCATCCGAAAGTCCTTCTTTTTTCAGGTACTCCCGGAAATACTGGCCCATCATGGTTTCCAGTATACCCCCTCGTTTTGACAGCTCCCCCGCCTTCGCATCGGGGGTAAACCATGTATGGGGCGTCATGGCGTCCACTTTCTTTTTATCCGATGCCATAGGGGCTCGAAGATTGTGACGACTGAAAATAACGACCTTTTCCAGCTGGTAATCCTGGTGAATTCCCTCCCTGGCCAGTGCGTCCACTGGCAGAAAGGCCGCAGACACAGCCAGCAGGACGGCACAGGCCCTGATGGCGGTATGAATAGATATATGCACTCTATTATTAAATCTCCTTTGAGGTAGCTGATGATCCACAAGCCTATGTATGGGGCTAAAGGTGGTGGGTGAACATCGCTTCGCTCGTTCACCGGGTGATTGGCGCTTCGCGCCGGGGTCATAAGGTTGTATAGCCGCCAAAGGCGGCGAATCTACCCTTATGCCCCCGCTTCAACGAAGTCAAGTCCAGATTTGTGTGTAAATTAATTTTTCCCTCAGAATACAAGTAACTCACAACATGGAATGTAGTGACAGTTCAGCGATCAGCAGTTAGCATATTTTCCTTTCCCCTGCCCTGAGATGTGCTGCCAAGAGGAATATGTGTTATTGGCAGCACATCTCAGGGCAGGGGAACAATCAGGCGGCATCTAACAGCTTCTGTTGCTCTTTTGCTCTTTCCTCCAGCTTTTTCAATGCTTCCGGAGCCAGGGCCGCCTTTAAAACCTCCGGACTAAATATAGCCCTTCTT
>ERZ772881.1657-NODE-1657-length-18872-cov-4.397035_pt1 | contig 18872 bp, 14 predicted proteins | sample MGYA00580581_ERZ772881 | MGnify/ENA primary metagenome ERZ772881 (study PRJEB29015, sample SAMEA2737668) | human gut metagenome | biome: human gut; feature: human-associated habitat; material: faeces | place: China | collected 2012 ...
AGTATCTCCCCGCCCGCATCTATAATGGAACGGTTCATTTTGCCCGCTTCATCTTCAAATATTCTAAGCCCCGTCAGCTTATCGCAAATATAGTCAAGATCCTTATCGGTGTCGTTTTCGTCAATGCCTATCAGCACCATGAACCCTTTGCCTATTTTCCCGTTTACCCTTCCGTCTATGGTTACGCTTGCGCTTTCCACGCGCTGCACCACGGCTCTCATGTTCCTAATCCCCCGTTATGCGTTTATTCTGTATACGTCGTTCACGGTGCGTATTTTGCGCATGCCCTTCATAATGCTGTCAAGCTGCGCCGCGCCGGATACATTGAACGTAAGCTGCACAGTCACGATATCCTCAGTGGTTTTCGCGTTCATAGCCAGTATGCTTATGTTCAAATTCATAAGCAGCTGCGATATTTCCATCAGCAGCCCCGGCCGCTCCCCGGCAACAATGTGTATAGTAACGGGGTAGCTTGCCTTTTCCGTGCTCGCCCACTCAACGTCTATAAGCCGTTCTTTGTCCAGCATCAGATCCGTCATGTTCGGGCAATCTGCGCGGTGTATCGATACGCCGCGGCCGCGGGTAATGTAACCCACTATCTTGTCGCCCGGCAGCGGGCTGCAGCAATGCGCAAAGCGCACCGCCATGTTAGGCTCTCCCTTCACCACCACGCCGTGATGCGATACGGCGTTCTGCACGCGCTGTTCTTCCTTCTGCTCAAGCTTGGCCGCAAGCTGATTCGCCTTTTCTTCCTTGCGGTATTGCTCTATCAGCTTATGCAGCACCTGCCCTGTGGTTATACCGCCGTAGCCTATCGCGGCGTATATATCCTCAATATCGATCATGTTGAACCGCTTGAGGAGATCGTCATAATAGCTTTTCTTTGTCAGCTCGCCAAGCTGCCTGCCCTGCCGCTTTGCGGCCTCGCTGAGCATTTCCTTACCGCGGATTATGTTTTCCTCGCGGTTGGCCTTTTTGAACCATTGGCGTATTTTGGCCTTGGCCTGCTGCGTTTTTACTATTTTGAGCCAGTCGCGGCTCGGGCCGTTGTTCGCCTTGTTGGTGATGACGGAGACAATGTCGCCGTTCTTGAGCTTGTACTCGAGCGGCACGAGCTTGCCGTTGACCTTGGCGCCGACGCAGTGGTGGCCGACTTCCGTGTGGATGCGGTAAGCAAAGTCAATCGGGATGGAGCCCTTCGGCAGGTCGACGACATCGCCTTTCGGCGTAAAGACAAAGACTTCATCTGAGAAGACATCGACCTTGAGCGCCTCGAAGTACTCCTTCGGGTCGCTGAGCTCCTGCTGCAGATTGACCATCTGGCGCAGCCAGCTCATCTTCTGATCGACAGCCCCCGTTGCCTTGGCGCCCTTGCCCGCTTCCTTGTACTTCCAGTGCGCCGCGACGCCGTACTCCGAGACCTGATGCATCGCAAACGTGCGGATCTGGATCTCGAGCGGATAGCCGCGCGTCATGACCGTTGTGTGCAGGGACTGGTAGCCGTTCGACTTCGGCATGGCGATGTAGTCCTTGAAGCGGCCCGGGATTGGCTTCCACATCGCGTGGATGACACCGAGCACGCCGTAGCAGTCCTTGACCGAGTCGACGAGCACGCGCACGGCCGAGAGGTCGTAGATCTCGCTGAGCTCCTTGTTGTCGCGCTTCATCTTCTTGTAGATGCTGTAGAAATGCTTCGCGCGGCCGCTGATGTCCGCCTTGATGTGCGCCTCGGCGAGCTTCTCCTTGATCTGCTCGATGGACGTATCGATGAACGTCTGGCGCTCCTTGCGCTTCTGCTTGACATTCTCGACGAGGTCGTAGTAGATCTCCGGCTCGAGATAGCGCAGGCAGAGGTCCTCAAGCTCCCACTTGATGCTCGAGATGCCGAGACGGTTCGCGAGCGGCGCGTAGATCTCAATCGTCTCGCGCGCGATGCGCTTCTGCTTGTCCTCGCGCATGTACTTGAGCGTGCGCATGTTGTGCAGGCGGTCCGCAAGCTTGATCATGATGACGCGGATGTCCTTGGCCATCGCGAGGAACATCTTGCGGTAGCTCTCGAGCTGCGCCTCTTCCTTCGATTTATACTGCAGGCGGCCGAGTTTCGTCACGCCGTCGATGAGCATCGCGACCTCGTCGCCGAACATCTCCTTCATCTGGTCGTTCGTGTAAATCGTGTCCTCGACGACATCGTGCAGCAGCGCCGCGCTGATGGTCGCATCGTCGAGGTGTAGCTGCGTGAGGATCTGGGCGACGTGCAGCGGGTGGATGATGTACGCCTCCCCCGACACGCGCGTCTGCCCGGCATGGGCCTTTCTCGCGAGTTCATAGGCGCGCCGGATGAGGTCGAGGTCGGCCTTCGGCGAATACGATTTGACAGCGTCGAGGATGTTCTCGATCGTCACCGGTTCTTTCTCTTTGTCATTCATACATCCCACTCCTTTTTGTCATCACGCATAGACTTGCCGCGTGATGCAAGGTCTTTCTGTTTCTCTATCCCTGTCAGATGACCTTGTGCCGCCGGTACGTCGGCGAAGCGTCCAGTTCCATCTTTCCCTGCTTGCCCTGAACGGGTGGCAAATAATAGCGATTTTCATTGAGATTCTCTCTTAGGATACCTAATTCTTGGAAAATGCGCAAGGCCGCACCCATCGTATACTGCGAAATATGATGGAATGACTGGCAAAAACCTGCTGTGAGCGCCGCTGTGTCAAAGGGAATCAGTCCCTGCCCCCTCTGCATGGCGTAGAAGTAGCGGTAAATATCGCGCAACAGTTCCTTCTCGGGGAAGACGCGCTCGCTCGCTGCAGGGCTCAGATCCTCGACCATGCACTGCAGGCTGCGGCGCCCGTTCCACTCATTGATGGCTGGCGCGTAGACGACGTCGAGTGTTTCGCGGTTGACCGCGGCGGCGAGGTCAGCGCGGTTCCACATCAGGCTCGTCACAGGTGCATCCTCCGTGCCGAGCTTGAAGCGCAGGTGGTTCTGCTCGCGCCCGATGGCCATCGCTTCGCGGCCGCGCACATTGCGGCAGCCGAAATACGGCTTGGGGTTGCCCATGCCGTACGGTTCGAGCAGCGAAAGCTCCTCGACGAGGTCAAGCGTCAGTTCCTCCGGCATCATCTCGAACTCGACCGAGACCTTCGGCTCGTAGTCCTCCTCTGAGAGATGCGCGCCCGCATAGGCGGCAAACGCCGCGCGGAACGCGGGCAGCTCCTCCTCGCGCAGCGAGAGGCCAGCCGCCATCGCGTGGCCGCCGAACTGCAGCAGATGCTCCTTGCAGGCCGAGAGCGCCTCGTACATGTTGAGCCCCTCGATGCTGCGGCACGAGCCGCGGCAGATTCCGTCCTCCTGCACGGAGAGCACGATGGTCGGCTTGTAGAACTTGTCGACGAGCCGCGATGCCGCGATGCCGATGACGCCGGGGTTCCAGCCCTTGCCCGCAACGACGATGGCCTTTTCCTCCGCCATGTCGAGGGATTCAAGCTCCTGCTCCGCCGTCTTGCAGATCGTGCGCTCAATCTCGCGCCGCTCTGTGTTGAGCAGGTCGAGCTCGAGCGCGAGCTTGTCGGCCTGCGCGCGGTCCTCCGCCGTCAAGAGTGCAACGCCCGTGCGCGCCGACTCGATGCGCCCTGCCGCATTGAGCCGTGGCGCGAGCAAAAAGCCGAGATGACCCGCCGTGATTTTCTTGTCCTTGAGCCCCGCGACCTCGACGAGCGCCGCGACGCCCGGCAGTGCAGTCGCCTCCATGCGGGCCATGCCCTGCTTGACGATGCGGCGGTTCTCCCCGCGCAGCGGCACGATGTCTGCGACCGTGCCGAGCGCGACGAGCTCGAGGTCATCCGTGAAGGCCGACTGGCCATCCCACAGCTTCCCCGACCGCGCAGCAGCAAGGGCCTGGCAGAGCTTGAAGGCGACGCCGACGCCCGCGAGGTCCTTGTCGGGATACGGGCAGTCCGCGCGATGCGGGTTGAGCACCGCGCAGGCGGGCGGCAGCTCACTGCCCGGCAGATGGTGGTCCGTGATGATGATGTCAAGCTTGCCGGCGCCCTGTACCGCCGCGACGTCCGCGACTGAGGCGATGCCACAGTCCACCGTGACGAGCAGGTCCGACTGCTCCGCAATCTCCTCGAGCGCCCGGCGGTTGAGGCCGTAGCCTTCCGTCATGCGGTCGGGGATGTAGAAGTCCACCTTCGCGCCGAATTTGCGCAGCGTCCGCGTCAGAAGCGACGTCGCCGTCATGCCGTCGACATCGTAGTCGCCGTAGACCGTGATGTGCTCGCCTCGCTCCAATGCCTTCTGGATGCGCGCGACGGCCTTGTCCATATCGCGCATCGCGAACGGGTCGGCAAAGGGCAGCCGCTCCGGATGCAGGAAGAGCTCCGCCGCATCGCGCGTGCGGATGCCGCGATGCCAGAGGAGCGCCGCCACCGTCGTATCCCGGCCAATCTCCCGCGCAAACGCCGCTAGCTCCGGCACCGGCTCATACAATTTCCACTTCTTATACAACTCGTATCCCTCTTCGTTATCTTGTGTATTTACGTTATCTATATTATATCATAGTTTACAATGTTTCTCTCTATCATACAGGAAAAGCGAAAACATGACAACTAAAATTTATATGGGATTCGCGGCATTAATATTCTCTCATCGAGAAACTATTGGCAATGGGCCGGGGGGATGTATTTCAGCTTCATCGCGGACGCACCAGACTCGTGAAAGATTATCGTAGCAGGGAGGGTACCATTCCGGTTTCGTCACTCTGTTAAATGGACCGCATGTACCTTTCGCATCCCAAAAGCCCATTCGCCGCCTGCCGTGGCGTTCCTTCATCCGTGGCCCTGCAAGTGCGCGGGGCGGCCCATCCCTGCGGGCAATCACGCCGTTCCTGCAAGCGGAATGGTACCCTCCCTGCTCAGTTCCTTTCGAGCCCCGAGCCGCTCTCAAGCGCAGACCTGCATCACACAGGAACTAAGAGAAACGCGACTGCATGGAGCTCAAAGCGACTGTCACGCATGGACTCAGGGGCGGGGCTGTATTTCACCTGCAGGAGCGCAGTGACTGCCCGCAGGGCTGGGCCCCGATACAGCTTCTTCTTGACACGGGGATGTCAGAACGCCGCGGCAGGCGGTGAAATTGCTAGATATAGAAGGCGTGACATGGGGCCCATTCAACGGAGCGACGAAGCTGAAATACAGCCCCAGCCCCGTTCCGGATGTAAATCGAATCAGTCATGCGCATAAAACAAAAAAGAGACTGCCACAACAGCAGTCTCTTGAAAAATCTAATATGCGATTTTACGCAGCCTCTGGTTTCGGCTGGTGCTTCTTCTTCTCGCCCCAGTTGCGGAAGACAATCCAGAGCGGGCTCGCGATGAAGATCGACGAGTAGCAGCCGACGGTGAAGCCGACGAGCAGGGCAAACGCGAAGTCTTTCGTCGTGTCGCCGCCGAAGAAGTAGAGGGCGGCCGTCGTGAAGAGGACGGTGAAGACCGTGTAGAGCGAGCGCGTCAGCGTCTGATAGATACTGCGGTCGACGAGCTCGTCGATGTTGCCGCCGCGGCGGAAGTGGAGCTTGAGGTTCTCGCGGATGCGGTCGAAGATGACGATCGTGTCGTTGATCGAATAACCGACGATGGTCAGCAGTGCTGCGATAAACGAGGAGTCAATCTGGCGCTGCGTCAGCGAGAAGACCGCGAGTACGATGAGGATATCGTGGATGAGCGCGAGGACGGCGGCGATGCCAAAGCGCAGCTCAAAGCGGTAGGCGACGTAGAGGATGATCAAGGCCCACGAGACGACGAGTGCCAGGATGGCGTTCGTGATGAGCTCACCGCCAATCGTCGCACCGACTTTCTCCTCACGCAGGACTTTGTAGTCACCGACATCGCTCTTGAGCGTCGCCATGACTTCCTTGCGCTGGTCCTCCTCGAGGTCGCGCGTGCGGATCATGACGTCTTCCGACTCCTTGACGTCGGACTGTGCGCCCGACAGCTGGATGGTCGCATCGTCGAGGTCGTACTTTGCGAGGCTCGTGCGGACCTCTGCAATGCTGACCGGCTGGTTGAACTTGAGGTCAATGATGGTACCGCCGGTAAAGTCGATACCGAAGTTGAAGCCGCGGACGGCCATGCAGATGAGGCCCGAGATGATGATCAAAGCGGAAATGAGGAACCAGATTTTCCGATGACCTGCTATATCGAATTTAAGCATCCTTCTTCAAATCCTCCTTTTTCAGATCCTCTTTTTTCCAGAGCATGAAGCCCGTAACACCATAGGCACCCGGCTTCTCGAAGAGCTTGGAGTCGACCATGAGCTTGAGCATGTAATGCGTCAGCGTAATGGCGGTGAACATCGAGAGCAGTGTGCCGAGGCCCAGCGTGATGGCGAAGCCGCGGATCGTGCCCGTGCCGAGGAAGAACAGGACGGCTGCGGCGATGATCGTCGTGATGTTCGAGTCGAAGATCGTCGTGAAGGCGCGCTTAAAGCCCGACTCCATCGAGAGGCGCAGCGTCTTGCCTTGGATCTGGTACTCTTCCTTGAAGTGCTCGAAAATCAGGACGTTCGCGTCGACGGCCATACCGATGGACAGGATGATACCGGCGACACCCGGCAGGGTCAGCGTCGCATCGAGCAGGTACAGGAGGCCCAGCAGCATGAGCGTGTAGGCCATCAGGGCGATGTCGGCGATAAAGCCCGACATGCGGTAGAAGAGAATCATGAACAGCAGGACAGCGCCGAGGCCGACGGCAAAGGCGAACTCCGACTTATCCTTGGAGTCCTGGCCGAGTGTCGGGCCGACCGTGCGCGTCTCGATGATGTTGACCTTGACCGGCAGTGCGCCGCTCCTAAGGACGACGGCGAGGTTCTGCGCCTCTTCGAGCGTCTTCTGGCCCGAGATCTCGGCCTTGCCGCCGAGGATCGGCTCGCGGACATTCGGTGCCGTCAGCACCTCACCATCGAGCAGGATGGCGATCGTGCGGCCGACGTTCTTCGTAGTGAGGTCGGCGAACTTCTTCGCGCCCTCATCCGTGAATTCGAGGTTGACGACGTTCTGGCCGTTCTGCTGGTTCGTCGCGGCCTGTGCGTCCTTGAGGTCGGTACCCGTCAGCACCGTGTTACCCTCTTCATCCTTGAACTCGAGCATAGCCGTCTTGCCGATGGTCTTGATAGCGGCATCCGGGTCCTTGACGCCCGGCAGCTCGATGATGACGCGGCGCTCGCCCTCACGCTGGATGATTGGCTCCGTGAGGCCCAGCGCGTTGACGCGCTTCTCCATAATGGTGACGACGCGGTTCATCGCATCATCGTTGACTTTTGCTACATCCGTGTCCTCGGCTTCGAGCACGACATGCGTGCCGCCCTGCAGGTCGAGGCCCTGGCGTATGGAATTGGCCAGAGGCTTGACAAAGGCAAGGAATATGCCGACGATGGCCACGATGCAGACAATGAGTTTGATGAGACTATTCTTTCTCAACGTTTCACAACCCTTTCTACGTGGTCTATTTATTTGGTTCAATCCGACGCGTTTCCGTCAGGATCAGATTGACTCTTGCATCATGCGCTTCCATCGGGACGCTCGGGACGACCTGGCCATCAAAGGTCAGTGCTGCACGGTAAGCCTGTGGTGCCTTTTCCGCAAGGTAGCGGTCGTAGTAGCCGCCGCCGAGGCCGAGGCGATCCCCCGCTGGCGAGAACGCCGCACCGGGCACGACGACAAAGTCGACTTCAGCGGCAGGGATGATGGACTGTTCCTCCTCGCGGACGGTCAGGATGCCAAACTTGCCCGGCACGAGCGAGTCGAGCGACGGCAGGTTGACGACTTCCATGAGCCCCTTGCCCGTAATGAGCGGCAGGCCAACGCGCTTGCCCTGCTTGAGTGCATGGGCGAGAAGGCCGTAGAGCTGGACTTCGTCGGGCATCGAGGCGTAGGCGAAAATGGTCTTCGCCTGCTGGTAGCGCGGCTCCTCGTAGAGTCTCGCGAGGATGGCCCGGCTCTTCTCCTCATGCTGCTCCTTCGTCAGCCCCTTGCGGAAGGCAAGCATCTTCTGGCGAAGCGCCTTTTTCTCGGCGAGCTTTTTCTCGTGCAGCGTCGTCATCAGGCGGCCTCCTGCTGCGTGACGTTGGCGTTGACGCTCGAGCGCACGACTTCGATGACGACACCATCGGCGATTTTGAGCTTCAGCGACTTGTCGCCAAGCTCCTCAATCGTGCCGTAGATACCGCCAATCGTGATGACCTGGTCACCCTTCTTGAGGCTGTCGAGCATCGCACGGCGGCGGTTCTGCTGCTTCTTCTGCGGACGATAGAGCAGAAAGTAGAAGATCGCGATCATGACGACAATCGGGCCCCAGGTTCCAAGCATTTCTGGACTCATAATGAACAACTCCTTTATTTTTCCTTTTTATTCAATAGCACTCATACTTACCTATCATGACGCAGATGCGCGCATGACGCAGATGCGCGGGGCACTCACTGCTTGCCGTGCATCTGATAGTGGTTGAGGAAATCGCTGCGGAATTCCGTGAAGCGGTCATCGAGGATGGCCTGGCGCATGCGGCGCATGAATTCCTGCAGGAAGTAGAGATTGTGCAGCGACAAGAGGCGCAGGCCGAAGATCTCGTTCGCGCGCACGAGGTGGCGGATGTAGGCGCGCGTGTAGCCATTGCGGCAGGCATAGCAGCCGCAGCCCTCCTCGAGCACATGGTGGTCATGCGTGAACTGCGCGTTCTTCATGACGAGACGGCCCGTCCAGGTCATGGCCATGCCGTTGCGCGCGACGCGCGTCGGGTAGACGCAGTCGAACATGTCGATGCCGCGCTGCACGCCCTCGACGAGGCAGTCCGGCGTGCCGACGCCCATGAGATAGCGCGGCTTGTCCTGCGGCAGAAGAGATGTCGAGTACTCGAGCATCTCGTACATGAGCTCCTTCGGCTCGCCGACCGAGAGGCCGCCGACCGCGTAGCCCGGCAGGTCCATCGCCGTCGTCTCGCGGGCGCTCCACTCACGCAGCTCCTTGTACATACCGCCCTGCACGATGCCGAAGAGGCCCTGATTCGGGGCCGTCATCGCCTCCTTGCAGCGCTTGAGCCAGCGGATCGTGCGCTCCGTCGATTTCTTCGCATAGTCGTAGTCGGCCGGATACGGCACGCACTCATCGAAGGCCATGACAATGTCCGAACCGAGCGCCATCTGGACCTCCATCGAGACCTCCGGCGAGAGGAACTTCTTCGAGCCGTCGATGTGCGAGCGGAACGTCACGCCCTCCTCCGTGATCTTACGCAGGTCGCCGAGGCTGAAGACCTGGAACCCGCCGCTGTCCGTCAGGATGGCGCGGTCCCAGTGCATGAACTTGTGCAGGCCGCCGGCCTCGCGGATGAGGTCCATGCCCGGGCGCAGGAAGAGATGATACGTGTTCGAAAGGATGATGCCCGCACCGAGGTCGCGGAGCTCATCCGGCGAGACGCCCTTGACGGACGCCTGCGTGCCGACCGGCATGAAGATTGGTGTCGGGAAGCTGCCGTGCGGCGTGTGGATGATGCCCGCGCGTGCTCCCGTGCGCTCGTCTTTCTTGACGAGCTCATATGTGATAGCAGTCAAATAAAAACCTCAACTTTCACTGTTTTTTTGATCATTTGCCCTGACGCGAGGCGAGTTCCTCGCGCAGAGCGCGCTTCATCAGCGCGATGTCCGGCGCCACGCCCGTCCAGAGCGTAAAGGCCGCCGCACCCTGGCCGGCCAGCATGCCCTCGCCGTTGATGATGGCATGGCCGTGCTCCTGCGCCTCGCAGAGGAAGCGCGTGCGCTCCGGCGTGTAGATGATATCGTAGACGAGTGCATCCTGCTTGAGCTTTGCCCAGTCGACAGGCGGCATTCCCTCGACATGCGGGTACATGCCGAGCGGCGTCGTGTTGACGAGCAGGTCCGTCACCGCGAGGTGGTCCAAGAAGGCGCCGTCCTCCCAGTGGAGCACCTGGATCTCGCCGTAGTCCGCAAACTCCTGCGCGAGGCGCGCGGCCTTCGCCGGATTGCGCACGCCGAGCGTGATGCGCTTGACCTTGGCGCGCAGCAGGCCCCAGATGACGGCGCGCGCAGCGCCGCCGGCGCCGAGGATGGTCGCTTCCTTCCCCTTCGGCGAGAAGCCCTGCTGGGCGAGCGGCTGCATGAAGCCGATGCAGTCCGTGTTGTAGCCCGTCAGGTGGCCATCCCGGTTGACGACCGTGTTGACCGCCCCGATGATGCGGGCGTCCTCATCGACCGCGTTGAGCTCCGCCATGATGGCCTGCTTGTGCGGAATCGTGACATTCCAGCCCGTGAACTGCATGGCTCTGAGGCCCGCCACCGCTTCCTTGAGTTTCTCCGGTGGCACGGGCAGCGAGATGTAGACGTAGTCGAGCCCCGCCTCCTCGATGGCCGCATTCTGCAGCACCGGCGAGAGCGAGTGCGCGATGGGCCAGCCCATGACGCCGAGATTCTTTGTCGTTCCTTTGATCATTGCGTATCCCCCAGCTATCAGCCGTGTGCGCGACGCGTCTTCGTCAAGAGGTCCATCTTGAGCTCGTAGTAGTCCGGCGTCATATCGAGGTAATGGCGGTGCGGATTCTCAAAGCGCTGCTCCTCTTCCCAGATCTCGTGGTCGAGCTGGTTCTTGACATAGTTGCGGATCGCATCGAGCTTCGGCAGCTCTTCCGTGCGCTTGCCCTGGCGGACATAGCATTTGCGCAGGTTCTTGAACGTGCAGTTCTCGAACGAGCGGTTCTTCCACGGTTTCTGCGGGTCAACATAGCGCAGTGGCTGCGAATCGTCCAACTGCTCACCGCACTTTGCGATGAGGTCTGCGACCGCATGGCCGTTCTCGTCGTAGACGCGGTAGAGGTCCTTGAGACCCGGATTCGTGATCTTCTCGACGTTCTCCGAGACCTTGATGCGCGGCGCGAAGTGGTCGTTCTCGCCGACGGCCGCGAGCTTGTAGACGGCGCCGAATACTGGCTCTGACTTCGCCGTGATCAGACGCTCGCCGATGCCAAACGAATCGATGCAAGCGCCCTGCTGCGTCAAGAGCGACGAGACCGTGAACTCATCGAGGCTGTTCGAGACGACGATCTTGCAGTCCGGCAGGCCCGCCTCGTCGAGCATCTTGCGCACGCGCTTGGAAAGGTACGCGAGGTCGCCCGAGTCGATGCGGATGCCGAGGAGGCGCTTGCCCATCGGCTCGAGCACCTCATGTGCGACACGGATGGCATTCGGAATGCCCGAATGGATGACATCGTAGGTATCGACGAGCAGGATGGTCGCATCCGGATACGTCTCTGCATACTTCTTGAACGCCTCGTACTCATCACCGTAGAACATGACCCAGCTGTGTGCCATCGTGCCCGAGATCGGGATGCCGAACATCTCGCCAGCCGAGCACGTCGCCGTGCCAACGACACCGCCGATGTAGGCAGCGCGTGCGCCATACGTCGCCGCATCCATGTTGTGGGCGCGGCGGGCGCCGAAGTCCGATACCGCACGGCCGGCAGCCGCCTTGCAGATGCGGCGCGCCTTCGTCGCGATCAGCGACTGATGGTTGATCTGCGCGAGAATGGCCGTCTCCACGAGCTGCGCGTCGATGAGCGGCGCGACGACAGTCAGGATTGGTTCATTCGGATACATGACCGTGCCTTCCGGCAGCGCGTAGATGTCGCCCTTGAAATGGAAGTTCTTGAGGTACGTCAGGAATTCCTCCGAGAACATGTGCTGCTGGCGGAAGTACTCGACATCCTCGTCCGTGAAGGTCATGTTCTCCACATACTCGATGACCTGCTCGAGACCCGCGAAGATGGCGAAGCCGCCTTCGTCCGGATTCTGGCGATAGAAGACATCGAACGCCACCTGGACGTCCTTGTCGTGGTCCTTGAAGTAACCATTGGCCATGGTCAGTTCGTAGAAGTCCATCATCATCGTGATATTGCGTTTATCAAACTGTGTTTGCGTCAATGAAGCCAACCCCTTTGATGCCGCACCGGAGCGCAGCCGTACTAGTATAGAAGTATCTTGGACATTCGGATATGGATATACGGTAACAATTATATCATCTTAGCCAGTGGTATGCAAAACGTATCCCGCGAAAAAGCCTGAAAAAGAGCGGAAATACAAGAAAAAAGAGCCGCCGCGCATCGCGCAACAGCTCTCTTCCTTCATTTGAACACAGACACGCGCTCTGCAGGAGCAGAATACAGTCAGTAGCCGAGGTCGCGCTTGACCTCGTGCTCGAGCGGCTCCTGCTTGACGAAGTGCTCGAGGTCCTCGCAGAACATCGCAACCGTCTTGTCACGCGTGTACGCGAGCGTCATCTTGCCCGAGCAGTGCGGCGTCAGGATGACATTCTTCGCCGTCCAGAGCGGGTCGCCCTCCGGTATTGGCTCCTTAGCCATGACGTCGAGCGCCGCACCAGCGAGATGCCCCGCATTGAGCGCCTCGACGAGCGCCGCCTGGTCGATCGAATTGCCGCGGCCGACATTGATGACGAACGCATCCTTCGGCAGCATGGCCAGGCGTTCGCGCGAGATCATGTTCGTCGTCGCCTTCGTGCCCGGCAGGCAGAGCACGAGGATATCCGTCTTCGGCAGATACGACTCGAGCTCTTCCTGTTTGACGACTGTGTCGTAGACCGGGCTGCGCTTGCGGCCCGTACGGCTGACGCCGATGATGGCCGCCGGCTGGAACGACTGAATGCGCTCCGCATAGCGCGTGCCGATATCGCCCGTGCCGACAATCGTCACACGGCTGCCCTTGATCGAGCGCAGCGGCAGGTTGTTCTTCCACTCGTGGTGACGGATGATTTCCGCGTACTCCGGATAGCGGCGCACGAGCATCAGCGTCACCATGACGAGGTGCTCCGCAATCGTCACGCCATACGCGCCCGACGAGTTCGACAGTAGGCAGCCGTCTGGCAGGACACCCGGCTTCAGCACCGGATCAACGCCGGCCGACACACTGCAGAACCACTTGAGGTGCGGCGCCGCTTCCGCGAGCTTCGATCCGCCCCCCGTCGCCGCCGCATAGATGATGTCGACATCCGCGAGGTGCGGCAGCGCCTCGTCATTCGTCTTATAATATGCGACCTCCATGCTGTGCTGTGCAGCCGCAGCCGATATCTTCTCACGATGCGCATCGTTCATAAAGGAATTCACAACAGCGATCTTCATGAAAAAAGCCCCTTTCTGTCGTCAAGCTTTAAGTTACCGGTATTCTATATTATATTTCTTGAATTCGCCAAAACTCTCCAGAAGCCTTTTCCAAAAAGCAAAAAGATGTTACAGAGTTACAGCAGGACAAAAAAGACATCCCCAGAAAAGGGATGCCTTCTATACTTATCCGTCAGGCCGCGCCGCCTTCGTTGTTGGCCTCGCCACTGCTCCAAACCTTCTGTGCATAAATCGCATTGAAAAGCAGAGCTGCCTGCAGAGCGACCTGCGAGAGGTTCGCACCGAGCGTGCCGATCGTGTTGTCGCCCATCATCATCTGGACCGACAGGATCGACCAGTAGACAAAGTTCGCGATGTTGACGAAGATCCAGAGCGACCAGTTCTCGTTGTACTTGAGCACGTAGAGGACCTGCGCGATAAAGCTGATGACGAAGTTAATCGAGTCGAAGTACGGCAGCTGGCCGCCAACACCCGCGAGCACCCACCAGCCGATGGCCCAGGCGAGGAACGCGCCGAAGAACACCTTCTTGCGCGTGCCCGGCTGGAACGAATGCGTCTGCTGCTGGCGTCCCCAGAGGTACCAGCCAATCGGCTGCGAGATGACGTAGACGATGTCCATTGCAAACGAGCCGTACGCATGGCTGATCCACGCGACGTACGTCATCGCCACACACTGGATGAAGCCGAAGATGAACGAGATTTTGCGCCCCTTCATGCCGTAGACGAGGCAGATGACACCGGCGACGCCCGAGATCATGCCGATCGGGCTGTCCGGCACGATGGCAAAGACCGCGAGTTGCAAGAGAATCAGGATGGTCACGTAGATAACCTCAAAGCGCTTCCAGTTCGTGAAGAGCTGGCTGTAGAACCAATTGTGTTTCGTCATGTCATTTCTCCATTTCCTTGTCCGACAGGATATTCAGCGCCGTCAGCAGCGAGTCGCGCTCCCCCTGCGCCACAAGGTCCGCACTGTTGACGAGACTGTTGACGCCTTCCGCGAGGTCACCCTGATAGAGCACGACGTTGTTGAGGATGGACAGCGTCTCCATGCCGCGCAGCCTGCCGATGACCATGAGAATGCCCGACTCCATGTCGTCCGCCTTGATGCCCTTCTTCGACCAGAACGACTCGACCTCGGCATTGTCGTCGACATAGAAGCCGTCATGCGAGCGCACGATGCCGTAGACCGCCTGCGGTGCATAGCGGTGTGCGAGGTGCAGGAGCCGGTACGACGGCACAGCCGGATAGATCTCCGGCACGTACTTGCGCGAGAGTCCGTCATCGCGCACGACCCCCTCCGCGATCACGAGCCTGCCGAGCGGGATGTCCTTCTGCATCGCGCCAGCCGAGCCTACGCGGATGACGTACTTCACGCCGACATTGTGGAGTTCCTCGACACCGATGCCAGCCGACGGCGCCCCGATGCCCGTCGACATCGCCAAGATCCGCTGCCCGCGGTACGTGCCGACCACCGACTTGTACTCGCGGTTGAATGCCCAAGGCTGCGGGTCATCCATAAGCTTCGCAATCGTATCCACCCGCGCCGGGTCCCCCATGATGATCGCCCGGTCCGTCCCAATCGCATGCGTCAGCTGCGTATGCGGCTGCGGAGCCTCTACCTTCATTTCATCTGCCATAATAAATCTCTCCTTGCTTATATATAGAAGTATATGAGACAATATAAAGTAGCAGTGGAACAAATGCTCTACCGTTAATATTTTACTACGAAAGGTATCAAGTGACAAGACACTACTTATATCATAAATGCGGATCTCAAGAACCATTAAGAGTTATCACTTACTAGAGAAACAAGAGATTTGTAAAGTAGTCTTGATATTATTCGCTACATAGTATAAAATTATGTTATAGAATCCATCTATCCTACTGAGAATAAATTAGCAAAATAGATTGTATAATAAAAATTCATTGACATTTAAATATAAAGTAAGGTATTAAAGACTAAAAACGAGGTGCATCTGTAGGTGAATAAAAACAGTCAAAAATTTACTCGGCCGATTTTAAAATGGGCTGGTGGAAAAACACAATTACTAAAAGAACTCATTCCAAGAATTCCTAAGCATTATAACCGATACATAGAACCATTTATCGGCGGAGGTGCCTTATTTTTTGCATTGAAACCAGATAATGCTATAATTTCAGATAGTAATCCTGAGTTAATACTAACTTATCAACAACTTGCACAAAATGTTGAAAAAGTCATTGAGTATTTAGAACAATATACAAACACTTCTGAAATGTTTTATAAAGTGCGTGCTCAAGATTGGAAAGACCTTCCTGCGGCTGAAGCTGCAGCCCGGATGATTTATTTAAACAAGACATGTTTTAATGGCTTATATCGCGTTAATAGACAAGGTAATTTCAACACGCCATTTGGACGGTATAAAAACCCTAATATTTGTGATATAGAACATTTACATGCTGTTTCTGACATACTAAAAAATGCTACAATTGTATGCGGCAATTACTTAGATGTTTTAAATAAGTATGCATCTCCTGGCGATTTTATTTTTTTAGATCCCCCCTATATACCAGTATCGAAATATGGGGATTTTAAGCGCTATACTAAGGAACAATTTTACGAAAAAGATCAAATTCAATTATCAGAAGAATTTCATAGGCTATATAACCTTGGATGTTCTGTAATATTGACAAATTCGCATCATCCGCTAGTTGAACATCTATATATTGATTTCCCACAAGATGTTATTTCTACGAGACGATCTATATCATCTAAAGGAAATAGTCGAAACGGAGAAGATTTGATTGTCACTGCGATCCATAAATCTAATATAAAAAAAGCCAATGTTCTCAAGCAAGAACTATCTGATCAAGTATATCTATACCCACCTACTCGATTTATGGGGTCAAAAAGAAAGTTGCTAAAAAATATCTGGGATGTCGCCCAAGATTTTCATTTCGACAGTGTTCTAGATATGTTTTCTGGTTCTGGTATTGTCAGTTATATGTTCAAAGCAGAAGGAAAAAAGGTAATCAGTAATGATTATATGACAATGTCGTCTACTTTTTCAAAAGCAATGATAGAGAATAACACTATTACCTTACCACGCTCTGAAGCTGAAAGATTATTAAAAGAACCTACTATTTTGGATACATTTGTTGAAGAAAAATTCCAAGGATTATATTATAGTGATGCTGAAAACAAAATAATTGACATCATTCGTACAAATATAAAGTCCATAAGCAATGAATATAAACGCGCTATTGCAATGTCTGCATTAATACGTGCGTGTATAAAAAAACGTCCCCGTGGAATTTTTACGTATACAGGGAATCGTTATAATGATGGAAGACGTGATCTAAAGATTACTTTACAAGAGCAATTCTTGGAGGCTGTTGATATTATCAATAAATCCATCTTTGATAATGGCAAAGAAAATCTCTCTATAAATATGGATGCTATGTCTGTTCATGATATAAATCCCGACTTAGTATATATAGATCCCCCCTATTATTCTCCACTATCAGATAATGAATATGTTCGACGTTATCATTTCGTAGAAGGATTATCTCGTGATTGGAATGGTGTTGAAATTCAGGAACATACAAAAACAAAAAAATTTAAATCATACCCGACGCCATTTTCAACACGAACAGGTGCAGCTGATGCATTTAGCTTATTATTTAGAAAATATAAAGATAGTATCTTAATTGTTTCTTACTCTTCCAATAGTATTCCCACAAAAGAAGAAATGGTAGAGCTTATAAAGAAATATAAAGATGTTGTCGAGGTTATTCCGATAGATTATACATATTCTTTTGGCAACCAAGCTAAGGCAAAAACACATCGTAATAATGTTCAGGAATTTTTATTTATAGGATATTGAGGTTTACTATGGTAAATGAAGATAGAAATATAGAAATTGATCTTATTGGCAATACAGGATTACGTAATCCAATTCGTATTCATGATGGATTTCAGGCTTTTTCACAATCTAAGTATATTGGAAATCTCCATGGAACCAATAATGAAATTAATTTTATGAAATATCTATCCCAAAAGGGTGTAATTCATAATAAGCCGGGAAAAGATCCCTCTGGTAGTCATGCTAGGAAATGGCGATTAATGTTTGAACGCTATGGTTTTATCTATGGAGATATGAAGCAAAAACACGCTGATATATGCCAAGAAGATCTAGGCCCTAGAGACACAATCACACCATTTGGAAATAAATTCTTGCAAGCTAAAACTTTATCTGATGTAGAGGAAATGTTTTTGCGGGCTCTTAGCGTAGAACAATATCCAATTCATGATGGAATTGGATATTATTCACCATTTCGTTGGATCTTAGCGATTTTAATAGAGCTTAAAAATCGCAACGAAGAAGCATATTTATCACGTATCGAATTTGCTTTATGGGGACAAACAACTAATCCGTCATATGATATAAATTTTGTAATTGATTCTATTTTAGATTTACGTGCTCGTCGAGAAAAAGCTTCTTCAAAACGAATGTTTGATAAAAAAGAAATAGCTAGTCGCAGTCAATACTACAAAAAGAAAAGTCAAAACTTCTTAGATTATGCTGATATGAATATGCGGTACTTACGAATTTCCGGCTTATTACAGCGAAAAGGCCGTGGCATCATGATTGTTCCTAGTAAGTACATAATAGCTGAAAAAATGGCTAAGTCTACACCTTATAAAGGAAGCTTATATAATGTTTTACATACTTTAACACAAGGTGCACCGCTACCAACGGATAACTTAAAGATAGCTCGTTCTGTTTTAGAAAATCTTCAAAAAGAATTACAGCAACGACATATTTTATATGATATCTCTGACTGCGCTCTCTCAGATGTTATAGAAATTAACCGTGCTAGACGTCGCCTAGAAGATATCCTAGCAAAAACAAATGAAATTCAATACGCGGAGCAACAACGAAAATATTGGCATGAAATTGCAGATTATATGTCCCTTTTAATAAAAGGAGGCGGACGAAAAGCGTACGATGATGATTATATCATTGAGGTACCAAAAGATGAAACGCCTGTTTATTTAGAGTGGACTTTATGGAGAGCTGCTTTAGCAATAGATCATCTTGTTAATAAGCCATATGAAGTACGTGGGTTTCGACTCGATTCAGATTTTTTGCCGGTTTCAACAGCAGGTGGTGGAAAAGGTGATCTTTATTGGGAGTTTCAAGATTTTACCATTTTAACAGAAGTAACAATGTCTACTTCATCTCGTCAAGAAGCAATGGAAGGTGAACCAGTTCGACGTCATGTTGCAATGGCAATGGAGCAATATCATAAACCAGTTTATGGATTATTTATAGCAATAAAAGTTGATTTAAATACAACCGAAACCTTTCGGCATGGAATTTGGTATGATAAGAAAAACCAAAAACAACAGCTACAAATTCTACCGTTATCACTTACTCAATTTCGTCAATATTTCATATCAATCTTTTGTCATGAATCATCTAACCCAAACCTGGTAAAAACGTTACTTGATGATTGTATTGCAGTAAAAGATAAACTCGAAGCGCCAGAATGGACCAATTTCATTGACAATTACATACATTCTCATACATAATATTTTTTATAATATTCTTTTATATATTTAAATCGTATCAAAATAATAAGGTATTCAATTAAAATGCGGCCAGGAATCTTCTCACTTCAGTCAGGAGAGGAATGGCCG
>ERZ772881.1664-NODE-1664-length-18805-cov-4.750667_pt1 | contig 18805 bp, 14 predicted proteins | sample MGYA00580581_ERZ772881 | MGnify/ENA primary metagenome ERZ772881 (study PRJEB29015, sample SAMEA2737668) | human gut metagenome | biome: human gut; feature: human-associated habitat; material: faeces | place: China | collected 2012 ...
AAATAGCAAATATTTATCTAATAATCAGTAAGTTGTAATTATTCAGCAAACACTAATTAGTGCCCCATCATCTCTTTTTACTGTTCAGAAAGCCATTACGTCTACGCCGTAAAGGCAATGCGATTACGCCGTAAAGGCAACGCGTCTACGCCGTAAAGGCAACGCGTCTACGCTGTAAAGGCAATGCGATTACGCCGTAAAGGCAATATGATTGCAGTGCAGTATGATCAAAGCGGTGCACGGAAATCGCAACCTTCTTTCCATCGGGAGCATCCATAAGCCGTCTTCCCTTTGATAATATGCCCTTGTTGACATTTAGGACAGACGTCGCCCGCTTTCACTTTCTGCAACGTCTTCGCCCTCCCTGACTCTCTCTTGGGAGCTTTGACATCACTCAGAACAATACTCCGGCCTGAGTTATCGTGCAGCACATCGTTCACGATTCTCGCCACCTGTTCTTTTAATTCATTGATGAATGTCGCGGCGTCATACTTACCCTGCTCAATCTCTCGAAGCTTCTTCTCCCAAATGCCTGTCAGCTCTACACTTGTGAGTAGCCTTTCATGTATTGTGTCGATCAGTTGAATACCTGTTGGCGTAGCTACAAGGTTCTTTTTCTCCCTTCTGATATAGTGCCGTTTAAAGAGAGTCTCTATGATGCCTGCGCGTGACGAAGGGCGCCCAATACCGTTTTCCTTCATAGCAGCCGACAGCTCCTCATCGTCTACGAGCTTTCCTGCCGTCTCCATGGCGCGAAGCAGCGATGCCTCTGTGTAGTGCTTTGGAGGCATTGTCATTTTCTCAGCGAGAGTGGGTTTGTGCGTACCCGACTCTCCTTTTACAAAAGTCGGCAATAGCTTGTCGTCAGCAGAGCTCTTTCCTTCATCTGCCCGTTGCTCCTCCTTAGAATATACTGCGCGCCAACCTGGCGACAGAATCTCCTTGCCGGAAGCCTTAAACTCTACCTTGCCTACCTTTCCTGTGACCGAAGTGGTGGAGAACTTGCAGTCTGGATAAAACACGGCAATAAACCGGCGGGCAATCAAGTCGTAGACTTTCTTTTCCACATCTGTCAACCCGACAGGTACCTGCCCGGTAGGTATGATAGCATGGTGGTCAGTCACTTTCGAAGTGTCGAACACGCGCTTCGATTTCGGCAGCGTCTTGCCAAGGGCTGCCAGATCTTTAATCATGCCCAGGTAAGGTTTGTGTCCTGTCACGGCATATTGGCTTACGCCATTAAGGATAGCAGGACATTTGGGATAGATGTCGTCGGAAAGATACTGGGTGTCTACACGCGGATAAGTAGTCAGCTTTTTCTCATAAAGGCTTTGTATAAGATTAAGCGACATTTCGGCTGAAAATCCGTATTTGCGGTTGAGGTCCACCTGCATCGATGTGAGGTCGTAAAGCTGCTTAGCTGGTTCCCGACCTTGCTTCTTCTGTACGGAAACAATTTCAAATGGCTTACCCTCAATCAGTGTAAAGGCTTTCTCTCCTTCCTCCTTCGATGTGAACTTCCCCGAAGTAGCTGTAAAAAGCGTGTCGCGATAGATGGTGGAAAGCATCCAATATGGTTCCGGTTTGAAGTTGTCTATTTCCTTCTGTCGCTTGACGAGCAGTGCCAATGTTGGGGTTTGCACCCTGCCAATTGAGAGCACCTGTCCTCGCTGCTGCCGATACATAAGTGTATAGAGGCGTGTACAGTTCATTCCGAGAAGCCAGTCGCCTATAGCACGGCTTAGTCCCGCGAGATAGAGCCGCTCATATTGCTTCTCCTCCTTGAGATTAGCAAAACCCTCACGGATGGCTTCATCCGTCATCGACGATATCCACAGCCGTTTGACGGGACACTTGACGTGAGCCATTTGCATGACCCAACGCTGTATCAACTCTCCTTCCTGCCCAGCATCGCCACAATTGATAATCTCGTCAGCGCTTGCATAAAGCGAGGCTATCGTCTGAAACTGTTTCTCAATTCCACGGTCAGGGATAAGCTTTAAGCCAAAGCGGCGAGGCACCATCGGCAGAGCAGCCAGCGTCCAGTAGCGCCAATTCTGTTCATAATCGTTAGGCTCCTTCAATTCACACAGATGGCCAAACGTCCAGGTCACCTGGTAGCCGTTGCCTTCCATGTAGCCATCGTGTGCCGACGTTGCACCAAGGATGCGAGCTATGTCACGTGCCACACTGGGTTTTTCCGCTATGCAAACTATCATGCTTGATGTCTCCTTTTGTGCAAAGTTACCCAATTTATCGGGCAAAATTGCACAAAAAACGATTTTTGAGAAAAACATCGCGAAATAGTGCCTTCATATTGACATTTTTTGTAACTTTGTTGGCAAAAGAAACACATGTATATTTATGAAGGTTGGTCTTTTCATACCTTGCTATGTAGATGCTCTCTATCCAGAGGTTGGCATAGCAACATATAAGTTGTTAAAGCATTTCGGCCTCGACATTGACTACCCGGAAAAGCAAACCTGCTGTGGACAGCCGATGGGCAATGCGGGCTTCGAGAATATGGCGATACCCCTCGCCGACAAGTTTGAGACACTGTTCAAGGGTTTCGATTATGTTGTCGCGCCGTCAGCATCGTGTGCTGCTTACGTACGTTTTTACTATCCACGCTTGCTGAAGGGCGATAACCATCCCTGTACTGTGGCTGGAAGGACCGTAGACATTGTGGAGTTTCTTCATGATATCCTTAAAGTCAAGGAGCTGCCAGGTGCCTTTCCACATGCTGTCAGTGTGCACAACAGTTGTCATGGTGTGCGCGAGTTGGGACTGTCAGCACCCTCGGAGAGGAATATCCCTTCTTATAATAAGATCATCGACTTGCTGCAGCTTAAGGATAGCATTAAGGTCTTTGAGCCGGAGCGGAAAGATGAATGCTGCGGCTTCGGAGGTATGTTTGCTGTCGAGGAGCCCGATGTCTCTATCCGTATGGGTGAGGACAAGATCATGCGGCATATGGCTACGGGAGCTGAATACATCACCGGCCCCGATTCTTCCTGCCTGATGCACATGCAGGGCATAGCCAGAAAAGAGCACAAGAATATCAAGTTTATTCACGTAGCAGAAATTTTAGCAGCAGGACTATGAGTACAGAGCATTCAAGAAGAGCAAAAGAAATACTGAAAAGCCGTGACAAGGTAACGCGCCACGATCAAACCTTCTGGGGCATCCGCCAAGGGCACGACAACATGATGCATAGCTTGCCTGAGTGGGAACAATTGCGTGACCATGCTTCACAAATCAAGCGGCATACCATCACCCACCTCGCAGACTATCTTGAGGCGTTTACTGCCCAGTTGGAAAGTCGTGGGGTCATCGTGCATTGGGCTAAAGATGCACAGGAGCTTAATGAGACTGTCTACGGCATCCTTGACAGCCATAAAGTCAAAAAGATGGTGAAGTCGAAGTCAATGCTCACCGAGGAATGCGGTCTCAATAACTACCTCTTAAGCCGTGGCATTGATGTTGTGGAAACCGACCTTGGCGAGCGCATACTCCAGCTGATGGACCGCAAACCGGCCCATATCGTTGTGCCAGCCTGCCACATCACCAAAGAGGAGGTGGCGGCATGTTTCGAGGAGAAAGGCATCAGCGCCGACAAGGGCAACACAGATCCGACTTATCTCACTTACTGCGCACGTAAGAGCCTTCGCCACGAGTTTGATGAAGCACAAGCTGGCCTCACTGGATGTAACTTCGGTGTGGCGAAAACAGGCGACATCGTGGTATGCACTAATGAGGGTAACGCAGACATGACCACCTCAATGCCAAAGTTGCACATTGTCACCATGGGCATTGAGAAACTGGTGCCTGACTATGACTCACTTGCCGTCTTCCAGCGATTACTATGCCGTTGTGGCACGGGACAGCCTACCACATCCTTTACATCCCATTTCCGTCAGGCACGTCCGGGAGGCGAAATGCATGTCGTGCTGCTCGATGGATGGAGAAGTGACGCCCTCGCCGATCCAGAACACTGGCAGACACTTAAATGTATCCGCTGCGGCGCCTGTATGAACACTTGTCCTGTCTACCGCCGCTCCACAGGTGCAAGTTACACTTATTTTATCCCCGGTCCCATTGGTATAGACCTTGGCATGCTCAATAATCCACGGCGGTATTCCGACAATGTCTCCGCGTGCTCGCTTTGCATGAGCTGCGACAACGTGTGTCCTGCAGAGGTCGCACCAGGCTCACAAATCTATCTGTGGCGGCAACAGCTTGACAACTTAGGCAAAGCTGATAAGCTCAAGAAAGCAATGTCGGAAGGCATGAGCCTGCTGTTCAGCCATCCTCCTCTCTATAATACAGCTGTATGGTTTGCGCCACTTGCCAATTATGTTCCTGACGCAATGACCCACTTCTCAAATCTCAATCCATGGGGAATAGGGCACACTAAACCAGAGTTCGCCGAGAAGAGCTTCCATCAATTATGGAAAACATTGAAAAAAAGCAAATAGACTACAAGAAGGCTTGCATTTCAATGAATGTAAGCCTTTATTGATACCTTTTTGCGATTTTTATTATCAATATTCTGCGAAACACCTTAACTTTGCAGAAAAGTAAATCGAATACATTTTTATGAGTACCGTGATATATCCAAGTCCTATTTATGGTCCTGTGCACAGTCGGCGTTTGGGCTTGAGCCTTGGCATCAATCTTATGCCGGCAGATGGTAAGATTTGTACGTTTGATTGCCTCTATTGTGAATGTGGCTTTAATGCCGACCGCCGCACGCACAGCGCCTATCCGACTCGTGAAGCCGTTGCAGAGGCATTGGAATACCAACTGATCAAGATGCACAATAACAATGAGCATCCTGACGTGCTCACTTTCGCGGGTAATGGTGAGCCTACGGGAAACCCTTATTTCCCTGAAATCATTGATGATACTGTCCGCTTACGTGACAAGTGGTGTCCACAGGCAAAAATCAGTGTACTTAGTAATTCTACATTTATTGGACGTGAGAAGGTAAGACAGGCATTGATGAAGGCGGACAATAACATTCTAAAGCTTGACACTGTCAATGCCGAATACATCCGAAGGGTGGATCGTCCTACTCAGCCTACCTACGACGTGCATAAAATCATAGAGAACATGAAGTGGTTCAATGGTCATATCATTATCCAGACCATGTTCATGAAGGGTGACGGCACAGACAATACCGGCGACGAATATGTTTTACCATGGCTGGAGGCTGTTAAAGCTATCAAGCCACAGGAAGTAATGGTCTATACGATTGACCGTGAGACACCAGACCGAAAGCTGCTCAAAGCCTCGCACGAGGAGCTTGATCGCATCAAGGCTCTTGTCATCGATGCAGGGATTTCCTGTACCGCGTCATATTAATAATAAGATGTACAATCATAAACCTTAGCATATGGATTCAGAGCTGTTTCATAACCGCAGTTTGGGCAGTTGCCTTAAAGATGCCCTCGACCTATACAGAACTAATTTCAGGACTATCTTCCGTAGGTTATGGTTGCCTGTGCTTGTGATGTCCCTGCTTCTTTCCTCTGTCATGATGATAGAACTGTCTCATCCAAATATGTCATCCCCTTCAAATCTGAGTATTTCTTGGGGGACATCCTTATTTTCGTTTGTATTGTACATTGCGTCTATAGCTGTCAGTATTTGGATCGTCTCAATTATTGTCAGCTTACTCAATGGAAAAAGCATGAAGGTAAACCTTCCACGTATAGCATGGCTTTTTCTATTGCTGATAGGTGTTGCGGTAGTCGTTTGTGTGCTTTTAGGGTTGGGCATCTATGCTAATTATTCAAGCATTAAGGGACCTGAGCAATTAAAGAATGCCAACATGAAGTTGCTGCGCAGTTCTGCTCTTTTCACTATTGTGATCATAGTGGCGTTTCTGCCTCTTGTCTTCTCCAGTATGAAATATTGCATCGAGCCTGATGGAAAAGTGGCTTCCATATTTAAGCGACCATATATTGTTGGTTTTCGTCATTGGGGATTCCTTTTTCTCATTGTGTTGCTGACAGAACTTATTGCCATGGTTTTCAACATGTTCTTCTATCTGCCACTCTGCATTATTTTTCTCTCCTACTTTCTCAATGACAGTGGCATCGCAATAGGTGATCCGTCTGGATTGCCCGGAGCTCTTGGCATCCTCGCCTTTATCATCGGTACAGGCAGTATGTTTTTATCTCTCTTCGTCAGACCTTGGATGCTATTCTCATACTATTATGCCTATGGCTGTATAGAGGAAAAGGAGAAAGCAAGAAAAAAACAAAAGGAGACGAAGATTCTCCAGGTGGATAACGTAGATTTCGAGGAAGTAAGATAATAAAGAAAGAACAATAGCCCTTTGTGCATGAAACAGCGATACCTTTTTATTGACCGTGACGGAACCCTTATAGAGGAGCCTCTCGATGAGCAAATAGATAGTTTTGCCAAGCTGAGGTTTGTGCCTTCTGTCTTCCGCAACTTAAGCTTCATTCAGCGTCATCTCGACTTTAAGCTTGTTATGGTATCCAATCAAGATGGCTTGGGGACCCCAGCATTCCCCGAGGAACATTTCTGGCCAGTTCAAAATTTTGTCATTGAAACCCTGAAGGGTGAAGGCATCGCTTTTGACGATATCCTTATTGACCGTCACTTCCCAAGAGACGGTTCACCTATGCGTAAGCCAGAAACGGGAATGGTGGAGAAATATATAAAAGATGCGGCTGTCGACATGGCTCATAGCTATGTTATCGGAGATAGGGAGAGCGACGCGCAACTTGCGAATAATATGGGGTGTAAGTCACTTATCCTAAGAAAGGACGGCATGACATGGGACAAAATTGCAGAGATTCTATTTGCTGGCGAACGCATTGCAGAAATTCACAGAACGACAAAAGAAACGGATGTTTATGTGCGACTTAATCTTGACGGCTCTGGGAAAAGTGATGTTTCTACGGGGATCGGTTTCTTTGACCACATGCTGGAGCAGATAGGCCATCATGGAATGATTGATATCACTGTTCACACAAAAGGTGATTTGTATGTGGACGAGCACCATACCATAGAAGACACCGGACTTGCTTTAGGCGAATGCATTCTTAAAGCGCTTGGAGACAAGCGCGGTATCGAACGGTATGGCTTTTGTCTTCCAATGGACGATTGCCTTTGCCGGATTGCATTGGACTTTGGTGGCCGTCCATGGCTCGTATGGGATGCAGAGTTCAAACGAGAGAAGATAGGAGAAATGCCCACCGAGATGTTCTTTCATTTCTTCAAGAGCCTGAGTGATGCTGCGAAGATGAATCTTAATATCAAGGCTGAAGGAACCAATGAACATCATAAGATTGAAGGTATCTTTAAGGCATTGGCACATAGCTTGAAAATGGCAGTCAGACGGGACATCAATCACTTTTACTTACCCTCATCAAAGGGTATGTTGTAAGGGAAATCTTCCTTTGAAGCTATTCTTCCTCATCGTGGCCAATAGTCAATTGTAATAAATCATAATAAGAGCCATTGTAGATATTCAGGTCAACATGCCCATTGATTCCTGGCAGCACACCTGTATCAGTGTGTTGCCAGAATTTCCATTTGCCTTTATACTCTACTTTATCAACATAATAGTGAGCAATCCAATAAGGATAGTCATCAAAGACAGGATCTGACAGATATTTTTCCTTGAAATTATGATAGGTGTAGATAATTGGCTTAACATGATATTTGTCTTCAACAATGTGGAGCCATGAAAGCACATCGGTTTGGAAATCTTCTATACTTTGATCGGAGGGCTTATGCTCAATGTCAAGTACTGGTGGCAGATCCCCATCTTTAAGGTGTACCTCTTTCAAGAAGAAATATGCCTGAGACCGAGCCGGAGATTTCGTACTCCAGAAATGGTATGCTCCCCGCACAAAGCCATATTCGCGTGCTTGATAAAAGTTATCATTGAAATTAGGATCGACCTTCGAAGAGCCTTCTGTCGCCTTGATAATAATGAACCGGAGTGGACAACCGTCTATCAGAGCATTGGAACGTAATCTGTCCCAATCAATTTTCCCCTGATACCTTGAAATGTCAATCCCATGTATCTCATATCCTTCTGGGTACTTGACATCACCATAAAAAGCACGCCACCGAAATCCCGTGGGGCCTACGAAGAAATACCAAAAAGCCCATATATAGAGGGCTGTCACCGTAATGCCGCCGAAAATCCAGGCCTTACCGTATTTCTTCTTGATAAACTGGAGAGAAGCCAGTCCGTGCCGGTGATAGCCGCCTCTTCTATGAACCTGTCGAGAAGATACAGCTCGCCTACGTACTGGCTTCTTTTTACGCATTAATACTCTTATTTCTTAGCCTTATTTTCCAAAGATAGGGTCCTGGTATCACGATCACAAACCTCTGCAGGTCCCCAATACTGGATAGGACCTGGATAAACAAAGCAGGTCTTGTTTGCCCATTCGTCACGATGTGCTTCGAAGGCCTGGAATGGAGCTCCATTAAGCTCAACAAGAGCCTTACGGATCACCGGCTTCATCTCACCATTGCGGCGTTCCATGTTCATCATCATAGTGATAGGCACGCCACCCGCCTTCCACTCGTCTGTTGGAGCGGACAGATTCTTAACAATGGCCATATAGCCTGTTTTACCATTGGCAATCAGGTTGGCAGCACTCACACCAAGCGCATAGCAATAGTCTGCATCAAAGTTGGAAGGAGCCGCACAGCGGCCCTCATAGCCAAAGAAATGGTGTTGTGCGGCGAACTTACCATTGTATTTGCCTGCCTTCTTCCATTCATCAAGCTTGGCACCAACCATATCTGAGATCAGCTTTTCAGTCTCAATAAGCGATACCTGAACGTTTCCATGAGGATCACGATCAAGGGAAAGCTGACGGGCGACACCTTCAGGAAGTGTAGAGAAAGTCTCTGCGTTTTTCTTGCTGAGATGAGCAAGAATATATTCACGCTGAGCGTCCTTATCCAAATTCTTATAGTCATTGCCATGAGCAGCAAGCAGGTCGTTGAGCTCATCTATTAAGCGGCCAATAGCAGGAATAAACTCAATGAGACCCTCAGGTATAAGGACCACGCCAAAGTTGTTTCCGTCTTCTGCACGTTTTGCAACCGCAGAGGCAATTTGTTCTATTATCTGATTGAGAGTCATGTCCTTTGCTTGGATTTCCTCTGAGATGAGACAGATATTGGGTTGTGTCTGAAGAGCACATTCCAAAGCGATATGTGATGCTGAGCGTCCCATGAGCTTGATAAAGTGCCAGTACTTACGGGCAGAGTTGGCATCACGCTCAATGTTACCGATAAGCTCTGAATAGACCTTGGTAGCTGTATCGAAACCAAAGCTGGTCTCAATCTGGTCATTCTTGAGGTCACCATCAATGGTCTTGGGACAGCCAATGACCTGAACGCCATAGTTCTTTGCTGCATAGTACTCGGCCAGAACGCATGCATTCGTATTGGAATCATCTCCACCAATAATGACGATAGCCTTGATGTTAAGCTGGCGAATGATCTCCAATCCTTTTTCGAACTGATCTTCCTTCTCCAACTTGGTACGGCCTGAGCCAATCATATCAAAGCCGCCCGTGTTACGGTATTGATCCACGAAGTCCTCTGTCAGCTCCATATAGTTATGGTCAACAAGTCCGCCCGGACCCATCAAGAACCCATAGACTTTGTTGTTGGGATTCATCTTTCTTACGGCATCAAAGATACCGCAGATAACGTTGTGTCCGCCAGGAGCTTGTCCGCCAGAAAGAATAATACCGACGTTCATTTCATTTTTAGCTTTCTTGTCACCAGGCACGAACTCTATCAACGGCATCCCATACGTATTGGGAAAAAGCTTCTTGATTTTCTCCTGGTCCCCTACACTCTGAGTAGGCTCGCCTTCCTTGACTTTAACGGCACTCTGCAGTCCCTTGGGGAGTTTGGGTTGGTACTGTGCACGTGCTTTCTGCAAAAGACTTGTTTTCATTGATTTGAAATTGAATGTAATGAATGAATCTATGTTGCAAAAGTAACGTTTTCTGATGAGATAAGAAAAGAAATAGGCAATAAAACATTATTTTTATCTTTTTTAGAGCCCATCGCATTGTGGTTACGTTTTTTTTATCTATCTTTGGGCTTGATAAAAGTACATTAATCACCACCTTTTCAATTATGGCAAATAAAAGATATCTAAAGCGCACTATTAATTACATAACCAGTGAGCTTTTCGCAGAGACAATGGCTGCTGTGATTTACAATGACAAGACCAACAAAGAGGCAGGAGATAACCTCCTGGCTTCTATCATCCTTACACGCGATGACTTTATTAAGCGTGTCTCACACCCTGAGCCAGGCTTGGCACCCAATAAATATTTCAAGACCCTTACTAAGGACTTTAATAATAGCATGTCGGAAATCATCGATAGAATCAATAATTTAGGTTAACATTCTTAGCATGATAAAAAAGATTTGCAGTTGGCTTCTATTCAAACTATTTGGATGGAAGCTCAATGTCACTGTAGGCTTTCCAGAAAAGTTTATCATTGCTCTTGCTCCACACACCAGCAATTGGGATTTTGTGCTGGGAGTACTTTATATGTATTCTCAAGGGATCAAGATAAACTTTTTAATGAAGAAAGAGTGGTTTTGCGGGCCATTGAATCCACTTTTCACCAGATTGGGTGGTATTCCTGTCATCAGGTCGAGGCATTCCAGCCTGACAGATCTTTTGGCAGAAGAGGCGCGCTTGCACGATGCGTTTCGTCTGTGTATCACACCAGAAGGTACAAGATCAATTAATCCGGACTGGAAACATGGCTTTTACTATATAGCTCTTAAGGCTAACATCCCCATTCTTCTGTATGGGATCGATTACGAAAAGAAGCTCATTCAATGTACCAAGAGTTTCATCCCGACCGGAGACATTGATAGGGAAATGAAAGATGTAAAACTCTATTTCAAGGATTTCAGGGGAAGGCACCCCGAGAAATTTACAATTGGTGAGGTGTGACTAAAATAATTTTTAACTATGAGCTGCTGGACTCAAGAATTCGTGAGCGAATGAGATACTTTATTGCTATATGCACCTGTTTCTTTCTGTCTTTAGAAGGTTTGCAGGCACAGAAGACGAGCCTGGAGGCAAGGGCCAAAAACGCGATGGACGCGTATTTTGCAACTTATCCCCATATTGAAAGTATGTCTCAGCCACCCAGACTTGAAAAACTATTTATTGACACCAATAGTCAATCTGTTACCATTACGGCCTCCAGTAGTTTTGCGCAACAAGACTTCACCTCAAGTCTCGTGAGGAAAGTCTATAATAGAGTGCAGAAGGTCCTCCCTCGGCCACTTAATAAATTCAAGATCAATATAGTCATTAATGGAATTCAGCTTGAGCAATATGTTCCCGACTCAAAGCTAAGTCCAAATGAAAGTTGGAATCTATGGGGAGCTCTTGATTATAAAGGCGCTCCATGGGCTGCTAACATATCTTCTCCTGCTAATACTTCCAAAGGTTTGCGAGGGCGACATATCTCATTATGGGCTTCTCATGGCAGATATTACGACAACGAGCACAAACTGTGGAAATGGCAACGTCCCTTCCTTTTCTGTACTACAGAGGATCTCTTTACGCAGACTATTGTTATCCCGTATCTCATTCCTATGCTTCAAAATGCAGGAGCCGTTGTCTTCACTCCACGGGAACGAGACTGGCAGGAGATGGAATATATTGTTGATCCGGATGGAGGACTTAATACTTCCAACTCATGCTACAGCGAATATTCCGGGATAAACAAATGGGAGTCGACCCAACAGCAAGGTTTCGCAGCGCACAATGGTCCGTATCAAGATAATGAGAACCCTTTTGCTGCAGGTTCCTCAAAACAAATAAAAACTACAAAGAAAGCAGGTAAAGCGTTTATTAAATGGCAACCTTATTTCATTAAGCGTGGCAACTATGCTGTTTATGTAAGTTACACGACACTTGACAACAGTATTGATGATGCCCATTACACCGTGTTTCATCAGGGGATCGCAACAGAGTTCAGAGTTAATCAGCGTATGGGTGGAAGTACATGGGTCTACCTTGGAACATTTACATTCGATGCAGGGAGCAGTATTGACAACTGTGTTATGTTGACCAACCAAAGTCATACTAAAGGCATCGTTACAGCGGATGCAGTGCGCTTTGGCGGTGGAATGGGAAATATTGAGAGGGGCGGCTCTATAAGCGGATATCCACGTACGCTGGAGGGCGCAAGATACGCAGCGCAATGGGCTGGAGCTCCTTATGATATTTATGGAGGAAGGAAGGGGTTAGATGATTACTCCGACGACATCAATACGCGCTCTTTGATGTCTAACTGGTTGTCGGGAGGCTCCGTATATAACCCCGTGCAAGATGGTAAAGGTGTTCCTATTGAACTATCTCTCGCTGTCCACAGTGATGCAGGCTATGCTTCAGATGGAAAGACACGTTGGGGCAGTCTGGCCATTTGCACCACCGACTTCAATGATGGGCAACTCGCAAGTGGTGTCACACGGCAAGCTTCAAAGATATTTGCTGGCAATCTTCTCAATAACGCCGTCAGAGATTTGAGTAATAAATATGACGTATGGCCAAAAAGGTATTTGTGGGATCGTAACTATTCTGAGACACGTCTCCCTGGTTTTCCTTCTGCTATTATCGAGACAATGTCGCATCAGAATTTCCCAGATATGCTATTGGGACAAGATCCCAATTTCAAGTTTGACTTTGCTCGTTCGCTCTACAAAACCATAGCGCGTTTTATTAACGGCATGCATGGTCATCCTACTGTTATTGAGCCTTTACAGCCTCTGAATGTGGCCATCAGCCTCAAAGGCGACCGAGCCACATTAAGTTGGTCTCCTCAAAAAGACTCACAGGAGTCCACTGCAACCCCTACATACTTTATTGTGTATACGGCAGTAGGTAATGGTGGCTTTGATAATGGTGTTAAAACCAATCGTACTACCTTTCATATAGATCTTGAGCCCGGCATTCCCTATCATTTTAAAGTCACGGCAGGAAACCGAGGCGGGGAGAGCTTCCCATCAGAGACAGTATCGGCCGTATATGAGCCAAAAGCCTTAAAAACGATATTGGTCATCAACGGTTTCCATCGATTGTCAGCACCCGCCGTTATTAATGATGGAAAACAACAGGGATTCGATTTGGATTCAGACATAGGTGTTTCTTATGGGCTGACAGCAGGATGGAGCGGCAAGCAATATTCATTTGACATGACGCAGATGGGCAAAGAAACGAGTTCCGGTCTTGGCTACAGTGGAAACGAGCTTGCCGGGCACTTTGTTGCTGGCAATGATTTTAACTATATCATTGATCATTGTGAAGCTATCGCTTCTGCCCACCAATATAATGTAGTTAGTTGTTCGTCTAAAGCTGTTGAGACAGGTATTGTCAATCTCAACAATTACGATGCTGTCGATCTCATCTTAGGTTTAGAAAAGTTTACTCCAAATCAGACACGATATTACAAGACATTCCCACCAGAGATGATGCAAAAATTGACGGAATATACTGCAAAGGGTGGAAAGTTGCTTGTCAGTGGCGCCTACATCGGATCAGATAATTGCATTCTTCCTTCAATGGATGACGAGGAAGGTACCACAAAGCCTCGATCTGATAACAGTCAATGGGTCAGTCAGACCCTGCACGTCAGTTGGAGTGGGACTATTAAGACAGACACTATTCAAGATATCAATGGACTTGGGCTGGATAACTTACATATATATAAGACACCCAATGCTGACCACTATTGTGTGCAGTTTGCGGATAAGCTCTCCCCTACCTCTGATGCTTTCTGCGCAATGCAATACGGTGATGGCAGTCCGGCTGCCGTTGCTTTTGATGGACATCAGACATCAAGGGCATCAAGACAAGTCTCGCGAACTTTCGTGATGGGATTCCCTTTCGAAAGTATCATGGATAAGCCAATTCGTGCAGTCATCATGAAAGGAATCCTTGCTTTCCTTTTTCGTAATTAGTGGTAAAGCGAAACTACCAGGCTATCCGAAATTGAGAATTACTCTTCCATTATCCGATAATAATAACTTCATTTACAATAACGATTAACTTCAAATACTATGAAAATTCAAGCCAATCCATCCGGAACGAGAAGCATCGAAGTAACAGAGAAGCACCTTGCAACCATCGATAAATATTCTCTTCTTCGCAATCTTATCGACAGCAATGGCATCATTGACGAGGCGGTGCTTGACAAACTCAAGTTTAATGTCCGTTCGCTACTGGAAGGTACGGCCGGATCTGACCGTGACCTTCTCGACCTGTGCCTTGATGTGGTTTACAACAACAATATGAAGGCATTTGGTTTGCATGAGCTCGTACTGCTTTACATTAAGTGGAAGAATTCTATCCAACCCAAAGCCAGAGAAAACGATGATCCAGGTGAAGTGACCGACTAATTATGATGCAGCATCCATATCCACATTCCCAACCCATACTTACCGATTTTCTTCCGACAACGAAGAAAGAGTGCGAGCTTCGAGGTTGGATACAGCTTGATGTCATCATCTTTTCAGGTGATGCTTATGTAGACCATCCGGCTTTTGGAGCTGCAGTTATTGGTCGTATCATGGAGGCTGCCGGTTATAAGGTGGCTATTGTACCTCAGCCTGACTGGCATGGCGATTATCGCGACTTCAAGAAACTTGGGCGGCCAAGACTTTTTTTCGCCATATCGCCAGGTAATATGGACAGTATGGTCAATCGCTATACTGCCAATCGCCGTATGCGTCATGACGATGCCTACAGCCCAGACTCGCGCCACGATATGCGGCCCGATTATCCAAGTGTTGTCTATACTAAAATCCTCAAGCAGCTCTTTCCAGATATCCCAGTGGTGCTGGGTGGCATTGAAGCTTCTATGAGGCGTTTCACACATTACGATTATTGGCAAGACAAACTACTCAAGCCAATTCTCTGTCTTAGCGGGGCCGATTTCTTGCTATATGGTATGGGTGAAAAAAACACGGTGGCACTCTGTAATGAGATGTCAGCCGGGAAAAAGATTTGTGAGATTGGCGACATCCCACAAACATCCTTTCTGCGTAAAGAAGATGAGATTCCTGGAGGCATTCATGAAGATGATATTATACTTCATTCTTATGAGGAATGTCTGCGGGACAAAAAGGCACATGCGGAGAATTTCCGGCACATTGAGGAAGAGTGCAACCGCATGCACGGTCAGCGCATGCTACAGAAGGTTGGAAACGAATATGTCGTGCAAAACCCTATGTATCCGCCTTTAACAACCGAAGAGTTGGATGCTGCCTTTGATTTGCCATATACGAGGCTGCCACATCCCAAATACAGAGGCAAGACCATACCGGCGTATGAGATGATCAAGTTCTCCATCAACATGCACCGAGGGTGTTTTGGTGGGTGTGCCTTCTGTACGATCTCCGCTCATCAAGGCAAGTTTGTAGTGTGCCGTTCCAAAGAAAGCATCCTCAAAGAAGCAAAGAAAATCATTGCTATGCCCGACTTTAAAGGTTATATTTCAGATTTAGGTGGCCCGTCTGCCAATATGTATGGCATGCATGGGCGCAATCTGAAGGCCTGCGAGCATTGTCGGCGTCCATCGTGTGTCAACCCTGAAGTATGCCCTAATCTTTTCACGGACCATTCCAAACTATTAGAGATCTACCATGCCGTTGATGCTCTGCCTGGAGTAAAGAAAAGTTTTGTGGGTAGCGGTGTGCGCTACGACCTTATTTTGCACAAGTCGAGAGACGAAAAATCAAATAAAGCTGCAATACAATACGCGCGAGAGCTGATTATAAAGCATGTTAGTGGACGGCTGAAAGTGGCTCCGGAAAATACATCGGACCGTGTACTCAAGTTCATGAGAAAGCCGTCGTTCAAGCTCTTTTATGACTTTAAACAGTTGTTTGACAAGATAAATAAGGAGGCAGGATTGCATCAGCAAATCATTCCTTACTTTATCAGCTCTCACCCTGCATGCAGGGAGGAGGACATGGCGGAACTTGCAGTGATCACAAAAGGGCTTGACTTCCATTTGGAGCAGGTTCAGGATTTTACACCGACTCCGATGACTGTCTCGACCACCGCTTTCTATACAGGTTATGATCCCTACACGTTGGAGTCTGTCTTCTGTGCGAAGACGCAAAAGGAGAAATTGGCGCAACGCATGTTTTTCTTCTGGTATAAGCCCGAGGAGAGGCAGGCTATCGAGCGAGAGCTACGTCGTATTGGAAGACCTGATCTCATCAACAAACTCTATGACGGACGCCCCCATCAAGGACGCGTGAAGTATGATAGCAAAGCGGTTGGTAGTTCGCCGGACATTCCAAAGAGAAAGAAACACACCTCTTTCAATTCTAATTTCTACCCAGAGAATAAGAAAAGAAGATGATTATTGCAGAGCAGTTTATTCAAGGTAAGCATGATGCAGAGAGTTGTGAAGACGGAATCGTAATCAACAAGGATTTCGTGGCAGTCATCGACGGGAGCACAAGTAAAGGTCTCAAGCGGATGGATCCCAATATGAGCAATGGCAGATATTGTATGTTAGCCGTCGCTCATTATATTCGACAAATGGCTGCAACAATCAGTCTTGCTCAATTTTGCGAAGGCATCACCGCCACTATTCATGCTATTTATGAAAAGAGCGGGGTCCTTGATTCCTCTCTCCAAAGGTCCATTGCCCCGATTGACCGGTTATGTGCTTCTGCGGTTATCTACAGTCATCATCGGAAGGAAATCTGGATGATTGGAGACTGTCAGTGCATGGTCGATGGCGAACTGTTCACAAACAGTAAACCGTCAGAAGCTGAGATTGCAGCTGAGCGTGCCGAGATCTTCGCAGCGCAGGTCACAAGCCACCCTGACATGATTTCCAACGGACACATTGTCCACGATTATGCGCGCGATGCCGTGCTTCCTGCCCTCATCTCGTCTATGGACGGAGAGAACATAACTTATGCCGTCATTGACGGCTATCCCATTTATAGGAATGGCATAAAAGTGATTGATGTCAACGGTTCAGAAGCAGGGAAAAATATCATATTGGCCACTGATGGCTATCCTTTTCTCTGCAGGACCTTGGAAAAGAGTGAACGGAAGCTAAGAAAACAACTGAAAGAAGATCCTTTCAACATTCACTCGTTTAAGGCCACTAAAGGGCTTATGACAGGCAATGTATCTTTTGACGACCGTGCTTATGTCCGCTTCTCTCCGGCTGATGAGCAACGCTATTTCCTTACGTTGAGCTTCGACGGCACGGGGTATCATGGATGGCAGATACAACCCAATGGGATATCCGTACAAGAGCAGTTACAAAATGCTCTCTCCAAAATACTGCGGCATAAAATAGAAGTGACCGGTGCGGGAAGGACAGATGCTGGCGTACATGCGAAAACCATGATCTGCCACTTTGACGATGTGGCTGGGTACGACGATAAACAGATGATTTACAGGCTCAACCAACTGCTCCCAAAGGATATTGCCTGCCAGCGTCTCATTCCTGTGCCTTCTACGCTTCATGCGCGCTTTTCTGCTACACGGCGTACTTACCGTTATTTCATCCACATCGACAAGAATCCCTTCAACCGTCATTTCTCGGTGGAGACTCATTATCAGCTCGACTTCCCTCTGATGAATCATGCGGCAGAGCTGTTAGTGAAGACCACAGACTTTAAAGCCTTTTGCAAAGCTGACAACGACAGCCGAACTACGACCTGCCACGTCACCCGTGCCCAGTGGATTCAGACATCACCAAGTGAGTGGTATTTTGAAATCAGTGCAGACCGATTCTTAAGAAATATGGTTCGAGCTGTTGTCGGTACCCTTTTTGATGTAGGGCGTCACCGTATCAACCTTGAAGACTTCGCCGATGTGGTGGCCCATGGCAGCCGATCAGACTCCGGTGAGTCTATGCCCGCTAAAGGGCTCTTCCTTTGGGAGATAGAATATTAAGAAAAATCAAGTAGGAGGTAAACACTGATTGCTTATCTCCTACTCGATTTTTATTTAGAAGAGTTATTCTTCAGTAGTGTCTTCTGAAGGCTTGAGATTGGTGTAGACATTCTGCACGTCATCAAAATCATCAAGCTTCTCAACCATCTTCTCGATGGTTTCGCGCTGGTCAGCGGGGATATCCGTAAGGTCATTCGGGATATAAGTAAACTCAGCGGAAGTGATCTCATAGCCATTGTCCTCAAGATACTTCTGAATATCACCAAAACTTGTCGGCTCACCATAGATCGTTACTTCACCCGACTCCTCATCGGTATCATACTCATCCTCGACACCATAGTCAATCAAGTCGAGGATCAGCTCGTCCATCGCCGTATCCGCCTTCGGTTTGAAAGAGAATACTGCCTTGTGGTCAAAAAGGAAAGATAATGATCCTGTCGTGCCGAGGTTTCCACTAAACTTGTTGAATACTGATCTCACATCTGCAACTGTGCGTGTTGTATTATCGGTTAGCGTGTCAACGAGGATAGCCACTCCGTGAGGGCCATATCCTTCATAAGTCACCTCCTTATATTCGCTCTGGTCCTTCCCCATAGCGTTTTTGATGGCACGCTGGATATTATCCTTCGGCATATTCTCGCGCTTGCAGGTGGCGATGATAGCACGCAGGCGCGGATTATTCTCAGGCTCTGGACCACCTGCTTTCACAGCGATGGCGATCTCTTTACCTAATTTCGTAAATGTACGGGCCATATGACCCCACCTCTTCAGCTTTGTAGCTTTACGGTATTCAAATGCTCTTCCCATTGG
>ERZ772881.1677-NODE-1677-length-18708-cov-54.742025_pt1 | contig 18708 bp, 8 predicted proteins | sample MGYA00580581_ERZ772881 | MGnify/ENA primary metagenome ERZ772881 (study PRJEB29015, sample SAMEA2737668) | human gut metagenome | biome: human gut; feature: human-associated habitat; material: faeces | place: China | collected 2012 ...
TGTCGTTGTTGTTGCTCCGCCACATCATGGCGCTACCAAGGAGGGCACTCTTGGTGCCTTTCATCATAGCGGTTTCTTCACTGCCATACTGGATATCCAGGCTATTTACAATGGTCGTATAGTCATAGGATCCCTGTCCATCTGTCTTGAAAGTGAACTTCTTCCATTCAGACGGCGCCGTCAGTCCTTCGCCAAAGCCTACCCGACCGGTAAGGCTTTCCGTACCATGGTAATAGAGTTTATTAGCCAGTTTGTCCAGCGCATCATTTGTGAGATTCTTATCCCGGAAGAAGCTGGAGTCCACATTGAGTCCTGCGCGATCGGTCATAAGACTGATGGTAGATCCCTTTGCGGCTTCAGCAATATTGATATTGCCACCAGAAACCGATACAGCCTTGTTTCCTCCGTTCTTATCACCATAGTATTCCGCATTTTCCCGGGTACTGTCATCCACAATGGAATGGTTGTATACAAAGGTATTGCTTCCGCTGTAGGATGCAATATTAAGATCCCCGTTGTTATCGCTCCGTTTATCGATGGTACCGGAGCCGGAAAGAGATGCCAGTTCAGAAGCTCCTGTCTGTGTCCAGGTGCCATCAATGACTGCCTTTGTATTGCCGTTGGTGGAAGCGCCGGTCCAAGTGGAGCCACTGCCGATATTCGCAGTCGTTGCACCGGTTCCGGTGGAATCGCCGGTCCAGACTGCCCCATTGGAAAGGCTGATGGAAGCAGTGCCTTCATTGGCCACATTTCCATCGATCTTTGCATCGCTCTTATCAAGAGTTGCAGTGACGGTGGAGTCCTTATCCGCAGAAAGCCCTTTAGTGATGCCGTTCTTCATGGATGCGGTGCCGCCGTTCTTTGCAGAAATGAGCCCATCCACGGCGGTGCCATCGGTAGAAGCGCTGCCGCCATCAGCGGTGACGGAATCTGCCTTGCCGCCGGTCATGGACAGGGTTCCGCTGTCCTCAGCCAGGGCTTCGCCGGCCACTTCAGTACCATTGGTGGTGATGGTGCCGCCATCAGCGGTGATACCAGCGGAGGTGCTGCCATTGGTGAGTGCTACTGTACCATTGGTCTGTGCTGTCACATCGCCTTTCAGCGCTGCCCCGTTGGTGGTGATGGCCCCCTTGTTCTCTGCCAGAACTTTACCGGAAATACTGCCGTCCTTCAGGGTAATGGTGCTGCCATCGCCGTCTGCATGGAGAGCTTTGCCATCTGCAGTGATATCAGTCTTGCCGGAAGCGCTCACTTTTCCGCCATTCTTTGCTTCAATGCCAGTATCTGCTGCAATGGTGTTGTAGTTATTCATGGCTACGCTGCCGCCATCAGCCAGAATGCCTGTACCTTTGGCCGCACTGATATTGGTATTACCTTTTGTGGTAACGGTCTTTCCTTTTTCTGCCTTAATGCCATAACCGCCTTCCTTAGCAGTAATATTGAGTTCACTATCGTTTGTGATATTGACATTATTATCACCGGCATGGATGATACTGTCATTTTTGCCATCGGTTTTAACGCTGGAATTCGGCTTGTTGGTGAAATCATAGCTGTCAGTGTTGTCATGGTAAATCCCATTATCCCGGTAGGTATCTTTCGATTCCTTGCTGCCATCGATGACAGTGGACATGGGATCTGTAATCTGGTGATCCGGATATACAATATCATAGGCGTAATGACCCTGGCTTTCTGTCTTGCCAGCCGCATTTGCTTCATCAGCATTGTAGAAAGCCACGGCCTCCTTACGGAGAGCTGCAGTGATAGAGGAAGACGTGAGGCCTTCAGCAATCTGCACATAGGCTTTCAGATTGCCATTGCTGTAATTGGTGTAATACAGCTTATTGGCCAGTTTATCCAGCGTATCATTGACCAGGTTTCTATCAGCATAGGCCGTAGAATCCAGATTCAATCCGGTCCTGTCAGTTACAAGGGTAATAGCAGAATCTGCCAACGCATTGGTTATCCGGAAATCGCCGCCGATGATAGAAGCTGCCTTGTTTCCGTAAACCACGGCGTAGCCTCTGGTGGTATCTTCCACAATATCATGCTTATAAACCACCATGGTATTGCCACTATAGTTGTCTACAGTGATATTATGGTCGTCGTTCTGATTGATGATACCTGCATTGGCAGCGCTGTCGCCGCCCACCAGTTTCGTCAGGTGGCTGCCGGCATAGGCGGCTGCCCCCCATGCACTCGTCTCTACGGCTCCCCATTCTTCATTGTTCCAGGTCGCCCCGTTCTGCAGGAACAGGTTGATGGCTCCGGTGAATGTCCTGCCGCCGGTTACTTTTCCGGCTTCAGGGAATTTATTATAGGCTACCCCGGTCCATTCGGAATCTTTCGTAGCCAGGCCAAGATTAACTACGGAATGAAGTTCCGGTTCATTGGCATTTACAGCTCCTGTGGATGCTGTGATATTCCCTTTCAGTACCAGTTTATTGGTCCGTGCACCGGTGGCATTATAGTTATCATCCAGGTTCACGTTCATGCTGGTGGTGCCGCTTTCGGCAATCATCGCATAGTAGTTATGGGTATTGTCTTTATTGATTTCAATATTCCCGCCGCCATTGATTGTCAGCTTTGCTCCTCCGCCGTTGGCAAAGAGGGCATTGCCATCAATCTTTGCATTTACATCGCCGTTAATGGTGACCTTCGGTCCCATCTGGAGGGCATAGTTGCTGCCGCTGTATACAAGGGATACGCCATAGTAACCAAAGGCTCCCTTCTGTGATGTCAGACCCCAGGTATGATTGGCATCGCCCATGGCGCTGACATTGCCGTTAAAAGTAACCTCAGAGTTCCCTGCCGCATACACACCAAGAGCATAGTTACTGCCATTCACCTGCATGTCAACGTCACCGTTAATGGTCAGCTTATTGGGATTATCCTTATTCTGCTGTCCCTGTCCACCGACATTGATAGCTTCCATACGGCCATTGTCAGATGCTTTGATGACCAGCTTATCGGCAGTAATGGTGACACCATCCCGGGAATTTGCGGACAATGCAGAGATAGTGCCGTTTCCGGTGGTTTCAGAATCAAGGGTCAGGGTATGTCCTTTGGCATTGATATCTACCGCATGGCCCACACTTCCCACATTGATGGTATTGGCTGCCGTAATGGAATCATCTTTGCTGAATACATAATGCTCTCCGTCATCCTTCAGAATACCGGAAACTACGTAGTTCATATTATTGCGCTTGAGGCCAGTAATGGTATCTACCGCATCAGTTGCATCAAAGAAGCCTTTTCCATCAGCGTCATAAGATACGGAACCATTGACAATAGAAGTGCCACTGTCATTCAAGAGAGATACCATTCCATTGAGTTGATTATCACCAGCGGTGTAATAGAGCTTGTTGGCAAGGCTGTTCAGAAGCTTATTTACACCAGAAGCATTATAGGCCGCTGCCAGATGGGATGTTGTGTCCAGTTTCGCATTGCTCTTTTCTGTAAGCTGTACCGTACCGGTATCCTTCACACTGGCCACTTTAATATTTCCCACATTATCCAGCGTATCATAAGATACTTTCACATTTCCGGAGATCGAGGTAATATCGATATCTGCTTTATCCTTCTGTTCAATGGTGCCGGCAGCATCCATGGTGTCAGCGCCTTCCAACAGCGCCACATGGGAAATACCATCATAGGTACCATAGAAGTCCTTGCTTGGTGAAGGCATGGTGGAAGCGGAGAGACCATCTCCTGCTCCCTGGGCTTTATGGATCCAATGGGCCCCATTCTTTATGTACACATTGACAGTCCCTGCCTGAGTAGCACCGGAGTTATCGATAATACCGGACCAATTCGAATCTTTGGTACCAAGACCGATATTAATGGCACCATCCCTGAAGAAATAATCATTTTTCGCATTGCCATCATCTTTCATGGCAAGAACATTGCCGGTAAGTTTAACATCATGATTCCCGGCATCAGTCTTTGCATCGTTCATGCCGAAATTGATGGTGCCGCCAAAGGATGCCAGGGAATAGAAACTCCTATCTTCTTTAGTTGGAACTTCTACGGTACCGCCAGCAATGGTAATAGTATTGTCCAACGAATTTTCGCCGTTTACTTTATAATATGCATCGGCCACCACGCCATTGCCTTTAACGGCGAGATCTACGTCTCCATTAACGGTAATAGAGCTCCCGCCTTCACTGCCGAGATAAATACCTGCAGGTGCCCAGCGGTTTCCTTTGTAATCGCTATACCCACCATTTTCAGAAGAGCCACGGATTCCCCAGTACTCATCTTTGGAAGTATCGTTACCGCTGCCGCGGGAGACAAGATTTCCATTAATGGTGACGGATGTCTTCGTCCCTGCCCCAGAGCCAAAATGGCCCATATTGATACCTGCCACCATGTAGTCTCCGCCACTGACTTTCATGTTTACGTCGGAATTTATGGTGAGATTCGTACCACTGTCAATCATCATGGCCTGGGTACCCATCGTGCCGGCATAGAGCATAGACAGATTCAGCTGGCCTGCATTAATAACTGCTTTAACGTCCTTGTTACCATACATCCCCAGTGGTGCTATGTCAAACATATCTTTGTCGGCTGCTACATTAACCACACCTTTACCGAAGTCATACTTAAGGTCCTTCTTATTGTTATCCACCATGGATACATATCCACCATAGTACCTGTTATCATGCTCGTAGGAAAGATAGATGGTACCTTCCCCATCGATAACAGGAATGTAATCATAGTAACCCTGACCGGCAGTCTTTGTACCGGTGCTGCCATCAGAGAAGGAGATTGGGCCGCTCTTCAGAGATACGGAGGAAGCAGTAAGGCCATCTGCAATTTCTACGGTGCCTGCCAGATGTTTATCAGCATAGCTGGTATAGAACAGTTTCTGTGCCAACTGGTTCAATACTTCGTTCACTTTGTTTACGGACTCGGAGCTGTCTGTATTACTGAATCCATCGGTGAGACCGGTACGGTCTGTCATAAGGGTAATTGCAGAACCCTCTGCCGCATTGGTGATACGGAAGCTGCCGCCACTGATCCTGGTGGGATCCGTAGAATCATGCTTGTAAATGACCTTCGTATTGCCGCTGTAGTTATCTACCGTAATATCATTAGCATCGTTCTGGTTGATGATACCTGCATTGGCAGCGCTGTCGCCGCCCACCAGTTTCGTCAGGTGGCTGCCGGCATAGGCGGCTGCCCCCCATGCACTCGTCTCTACGGCTCCCCATTCTTCATTGTTCCAGGTCGCCCCGTTCTGCAGGAACAGGTTGATGGCTCCGGTGAATGTCCTGCCGCCGGTTACTTTTCCGGCTTCAGGGAATTTATTATAGGCTACCCCGGTCCATTCGGAATCTTTCGTAGCCAGGCCAAGATTAACTACGGAATGAAGTTCCGGTTCATTGGCATTTACAGCTCCTGTGGATGCTGTGATATTCCCTTTCAGTACCAGTTTATTGGTCCGTGCACCGGTGGCATTATAGTTATCATCCAGGTTCACGTTCATGCTGGTGGTGCCGCTTTCGGCAATCATCGCATAGTAGTTATGGGTATTGTCTTTATTGATTTCAATATTCCCGCCGCCATTGATTGTCAGCTTTGCTCCTCCGCCGTTGGCAAAGAGGGCATTGCCATCAATCTTTGCATTTACATCGCCGTTAATGGTGACCTTCGGTCCCATCTGGAGGGCATAGTTGCTGCCGCTGTATACAAGGGATACGCCATAGTAACCAAAGGCTCCCTTCTGTGATGTCAGACCCCAGGTATGATTGGCATCGCCCATGGCGCTGACATTGCCGTTAAAAGTAACCTCAGAGTTCCCTGCCGCATACACACCAAGAGCATAGTTACTGCCATTCACCTGCATGTCAACGTCACCGTTAATGGTCAGCTTATTGGGATTATCCTTATTCTGCTGTCCCTGTCCACCGACATTGATAGCTTCCATACGGCCATTGTCAGATGCTTTGATGACCAGCTTATCGGCAGTAATGGTGACACCATCCCGGGAATTTGCGGACAATGCAGAGATAGTGCCGTTTCCGGTGGTTTCAGAATCAAGGGTCAGGGTATGTCCTTTGGCATTGATATCTACCGCATGGCCCACACTTCCCACATTGATGGTATTGGCTGCCGTAATGGTGGTGTCCTTGGTGAATTCGTAGTGCTGGCCTTCATCCTTCAGGACACCTGTATTTACATATTTCTGATCTGAAGACTTTACACCAGTAATGGTATCAGTAAAGGAAGTATCAGTCTGGGAAGAGGGAATGGTTGGAATATCTTGTCCAGTGTAAGAGCCCTGCCCATTTGTCCCAAATGTCATAGTTCCTACGCGGAGCAACGCACTGGAAGCGGTAAGGCCTTCTGCAATACCAACTTTACCTGCAAGATTTCCATCATTGGCTGTATAGTATAATTTTTGGGCCAGCTTGGACATAATACTGCTTACCGTATTCCAGTCCGCCGAAGAAGCGGAAGTATCAAACCCGTTGGGAAGATTTGAACGATCGGTAACCACAGTGATGGAAGAACCTTTAGTTGCGTTAGCAATATAAAAATCGCCGCCAATAATATTGTTGCTATTATCATGGGCATAGGCCAGCGTCACATTGCCGCTATAATTATTCACATAGATAGGCATGCTTTCCTTCTGGTAAATGAACCCATTCATAGCATCTCCGGTGCTGCCAATCAATGAAGCAATGTGAGTCTTCTTATCATATTTTCCATAATGCTGGCTGCTTGGATATGGCAGATTATTCACCTGTATACCATTGGTCTTAGACATGGACTCATGATTCCAGGTAGCCCCGTTCTGGAGCCACAGATTCACTTCACCGGTCTGTTTAGCCCCAGAATTATCCACTACACCAGTCCAGACAGAATCCGCCGTATCAAGGCCAATATTCACTCGGCCATCCTGATAAAAGTATGGCTCTCCGGAATTATTATTGCTTCTCATAGCCAGCACATTACCCTGCATGACCACCTTGTGGCCTGCTGCATTGGTACCATCGGAATTGATATTGATAGAGCCACCATAAGAAGCAGCAGCATAGTAAGTTCCTTTTGTACTCTTGGGAGTCAGAATTGTGACGTCCCCTTTGTTAGCATTAATAACCGCCAGGTCATAATCAGATGTACCTGTATCACCATAGAAAGGATCCACAGTAAGCGCCGTGCCACGAATAGCTGCATATACATTACCATTAAGGTCAATTACGCTTTTATGGCCGTTCGCAGTAATGGAAATCCCCGTAGGATGCCAACGGGCACCGGAGTAATTGGCATCTCCCGATCCTGCAGAAGTATGGCCGTCGACGCCAACACCACCATGCATTTCAGCTGCATTAACGCCCCAGTTTTTATCTGTACTTTCATCAGTCAAAGAGCTGAAAATGGACGGATTACCAATGGTGACATTGCCATTGACTGCTAAATATGCCTGGGTTCCTTCACCGGATCCGCCATTGACAATAGCCAGGCCATTAGCAAAGCAGCTGCCACTATAAACAGAAGAAATATCTACATTACCATTGACGACGAGATTTCCTCCAGGTCCCACAGAAACACCATTGGCTGTACTATTGCCGGCTTCACCGCTTTCTGATCTGATGTGGACTGTCCCCTTCCCATCACCTATGTTTATAGTGGAACGGGCTGTCATGGAACCGGTATCTTCACCATTTAATGAAATACCATTCGCATTCTGATCATCGAACGCATTATAACTGGTGCCATCAGTTACGGATACCGTCTGCCCTGCGGACACGGTAAGACCGTCCTTTGCCATAGAGGGAAATATTCCACCCCCTAAAAATGCGGTCATAGCAGCCAGAAGGACCAGTTTACTGGATCTCTTATGCCACATATTTGTGCCTCCTTTGATTAAAACTTATATTTAATGCCAAAAGTAAATAATCTCCCTGGCATGGAATACCAATTGCCTTCTTTATGGTTCCAAATGACATCGGTGTGTTCTGCCCAAAGTTTGTTAAACAGGTTTTCAACCCGGGTATAGAATGTCAGATCCTTATTGGGCGAGTAGTTGACCGACAGGTTAAAGATGGCATATTTATCAGAAGGCCATCCCCTGGCACCGGAATAATTCGGATTCTTACGTCTGATGAAATAAAAGCCATCTACGCCGGCATTCCATTTATCCCGGTTATACATGACAGCGAAAGTCATTTTATCCTTCGGATAGTAGCCAAGTCTGAAGTTATCTCCCGGAACATTCTGATACAGATGGGACCAGCCGAGATCAAAATTCCAGTGGCTTCCCAGCTGATAGAGAAGCTGGACGTTCCAACCGCGGGCTATGCCATGATCAAAGTTTTCATAGCGATCTGATTCATCAGAATATCCAATGACACTGTTGTCCTTCGTTTCAAACCAGTTCAGTGTAAACGCACTGGCGTCATTAAATTTATGGGTATATCCAATCGTGGACGTACGGCCTTCTGCTGGTTTCAGGTGCCGGTTGCCATGGTCCTTTATGGTACCCGAGTCGTCATCAGGGTCCGCCCAGGCTGCATAAATCACATCGAGTCCCGGCAGAATATAGAATTCATTACGTCCCGCAAAAACAGTGTCTTTGTCCGTTATATCGTAACTTAATTTATAGCTGGAAGAGCGGTGATTCTTAATATCTGCCGAATACTTATCTGTTTCAGGACGGTCATAGCGCAAACCGCCGGATAATGTCCAACGTGGGAGAAACTTCCAATCCTCCTGGATAAAATAGGAATAGTTCTTTTGCGTATGGTCCCTTACCTGAATCATATCCCCATCATCTGTAAACTGTCCGGTAGACAAGGGCAGGTGGTTCTTGCCATAACTGTAATCCAGACCAAATACAAGATCATTCCAATCATCATTGAATCGAACCTGTTCGGTTACGAAATCATAGGACAAATCACTGGAAATACCGTATTTTGACTGACTGTTCTCATAATCCTGGAAATAATTGGTCTTAATTTTACTGGATCGGTAAGACAGCATGTTGGACCAGTGCTTATCAATCTGCCAGTCATCCTGGATTGTAAAAGCATGGGTCTTATAATCACCATGGTATTTATTTTTATATACAAAGTCCTTTCCCCTGTATTTTGAAGATACTTCATCGTAATACATGGAAAGATGATTGTTGTCATTGAAATCATAGGTAAATTTGGCACCGCCACTATTTGTACGAGTATGGCCGGGCCACTTTTTACCATCACCATCTTTTGTATCTCCAATAAGTGTCCGATTATAATAAGCGTTATATCCAAATTTTCCCAACTTGCCCATGGAATCAAATTTATAAGATTCTCTTCCACCAGTGCCTTTAGAAAAGTCGATGCTCTGTTTTGTACCATCAATTTTACGAGTAATAATATTGATTACGCCACCTTTGGCGCCGCTGCCATACTTAACAGCTGCACTTCCTCGTAGAACTTCTACCCTTTCAATATTATCCATATTGTTAAGGATAGAAGCATACATATATCCGGAATTATTAGCGCCCTGGAAATCAGTTATCCTGACTCCATCAACAAGAATAACAACATCCTTACTGCCATTGATACGAATGCCGCTCAAGTTGGCATTCAGTCCGTTGCTCCCATAATTCAGAAACTGGGTCCCTGGTACTTCTCTCAGTGTGTCTTCTACTGTCTGTAGATGCAGATTCTCAATCTGTTTCCTTGTAACAACACTGATATCTGCTTTAGTATCCACCAGTTTTTCCGGCACCCGGTTTGCAGTAACCACAATGGGCGCTAATTCATAGGTGGCTGTGCTGTCTTCTGCAAATGCCTGGCCCCACATGCCCAGCGCGAGCGTCATCATGACAGTACATTTCAGAAAATTTCTCTTATTCATTATTTACTTCCCCTATCGATAAATTTGCCGGAATTGCCAATACCGTTGATTGATACTCCATTACTACCAATTTTTTCTGTTCTCTTTCCAAGAAGAAACCTCACTTTCCAAGAAAGGTTATGATTCCATCTAAAAGATATGCCTTCCCCAGAACTCCCATAAAAAAAGCATGGCAAATTGGGAACCATAAATTATGGCTTTTAAAACGGCGCTCCGAAAGATAGAGCTGTTCCGTTTTTGACAAATATCCCAATCTGTACCACGCAGATCTTATCAGGATTTCAGAAACAGGCGGCACTCCGGCTCAGTTCATCATGGATATGCTCCTCCGAGAAAGGCTTACAGCACCTCCACTCCCTATACGGTTGCAGGACAGTTACGGATTCACACCGTATTCCCCACACTCAGTCTCTCGACTTCCGTTTCCACGTATTCTTTTGTGCAAACTTCTATTAATTCTATATTAGCATTATAAACTGCACTATAATCATACAGTCAACGCTTCGCAAAAACATTACGCAAAGACATCCGGCTTTATAACGGCCGAATGCCTTTGCTGCAACTTTATCTTATGTCAATTATATTTTTTATTTTTTAATTTCATCCATGAGTTTGTCATATTCGCCATTCAGGAGTTTTTCTACTTCGTTCAGGATGGCAATGACAAGTGCCGGTTCGAAATGGGGTGCACCAGCCGGAATGGATACGGACAGGAGAACATTGCCTGCTGCATCAGCTGTGAATTTCAGCATGCGGTACTGGTTATTCAGATCGTTGAAATAGGTAGAGAGCTTTTCTTTCTTTTCCGGTTTTACAGCGCCAGCGGCCACCTGGAACTGGAGGAGTGTGTATACACTGTTGTCAAGAAGAATCATAAAGGGAATGGTAGCATCCTTTACCTGGAGGTTGCTTCTATAGATGACAACTTCTCCTTTTTCTCCGGCATACTGTTTTCCGAAGCCGGAAATCTTATTGGTATCCAGGTATTCCTGGAAGGCTTTATCTTTCTTCTGTGCTACGGATTCCATGTCTGCTGCTTTTGCTTCTGTTTTTGCCATGATAACTGCTCCTTTATTTTTATTATTTTCAGCCTTACGGCTTGAAATGAACTACGTATCGGGTCTTTTTATTTCATCTGGTTAATGACTTCCTGGGTCAGGTCTTTGCCGCCATAAAGCCATGCGCTTTCCTGAACCACGAAATCAATGCCGTTTTTTCTGGCTGCTGCTTCAATGGCTGCGCGGATTTTATTGACTGCCGGAACGATTTCATTCTTCTGGATTTCCTGCTGCTTTGCCTGCAGCTGTTTATCCAGCTTCAAGGCCAGTTCCTGTTTCTGTTTATCATTCATTCCTTTAGACTGGTTATTGAACTGCTGCTGCAGTGTCTGCTGGGTAGTGACCAGTTCCTTCTGGGCCTGGCTGAAAGCCGGCGTAGCTGCAATTACCGCATTATAATCCACATACCCATTTCCTGCGGCCATTGCTATGCCGGGAGCCATAAGGATTCCCGCCGCAAAAACGCCTGAAACAAGTAATTTCTTCAATCCATTCATAACCTGTTCCTCCTTATTAAGTATCAGCCAATCCTGCCTCTGGCAGACGGCGCAGTCTGAGAATGAATGCTGAGACTATTCCAAGCCATAAAAAAAGCAGAAGCGATAAAGAATTCCCCCTCAACAGGGCAGAAACCAGGTATTGGTATCCGAATGGAGTGATGTGTTCGGTTTTACTGATTTCTTCTCTTTATCCCATCTGTACCACGCAGATTTTAAAGGACATAATCCTCCAGGGATCTTAGAAACGGGTGGCACTCCGGCTTAGTTCCCTGTAATCCTGCTCCTCTGTGAGAGGCTTACAGCAGGTTTACTCCCCATACGGCTGCAGGGCAGCTGCGGATTACCACCGCATTCCCCACCTGGTCTATCGACTTCCGTCTCCGTATTCATCTGACGGGATTTATTATAAACCGTATGATTATCATACGGTCAAGCATGCGCTCAAATCATGACATATGATAAAATTGCAATTTAAAAAATCTATAGAAATCTAAGCGTGTTTATTTTTTCCTTCCCCTGTCCATAATGGTATGCCCGATTTTATAAACCGGACAGTATATTTTCCTTCGATGTTATCTGCCAATCCGGTCTCAACAGTTTATCGAGAGTAAATATTTAGCAATTTATTATTATATGATAAATTAATTATGTAATTTATATTTTATTAAATTACGAAATTATGATATGATAGCTATGTAATTATATGTAATTATATGTAAATACATGTTTTTCATGTTATAATATGGGGATTATAAATATGAAAGAGAAGAAGTACTATACTGCCGGCGAGCTGGCCCGGCTTTTCAATATTCCAAAGCAGACGATGCTGTACTATGACAAAATGGGAATACTAAAGCCGGAATTTGTAGCGGAAAATGGGTACCGTTACTATTCCACGCCCCAATACCTTACACTGGAAATTATTCTGTTCCTTCGAAAGATGGATATTTCTGTGCCGGACATCCGTAAATTTTTAGAGAACCGGTCCCGAGACAACATTCTCAGGATTCTGGACCGCCGAAAAGAAGAATGTCTCCAACAGATTGACCAGGCCCGGCGCCTGATCCATTCCCTCGATACCTATCGAAATGCACTGGAAAGGAGCCAGTCCCTACCCCTGAACCAGGTACTCCTCCAGAATTATCATGACTGCCGTATGTTCCTGACTCCTATTCCCAAAGATAAGCGGGGTGGACTATCAACCATTTCCATCCGCGCCCGCCATGTGCGGGAAGCCTTTTCCCACTGTTTCTGCAAAGAAAAGCCCACAGGTTGGGTCATCAGTAAGGATGACTTTTTCCACCACCGTTTCAGTCATTCCTCGGCGGTGGTCACAAAATCAGGACCCCCCGGTTCTGACCTCCCCTGTAACTATGTCCGTCCCGGCGGTCTGTACATTTCTCTGCATATCCAAGGTGCCTATTTCCACCATGGCCAGGATTCGCTGGAACGAATGCAGGATTTTATGGATAAAAACAGTCTCGTCCCTGACGGAGATGTATTCCTTTTCCCCATCATCAGCTATTGGGTCACCAATAACCCCGAAGAGTATATCAACTCCCTCAGCGTGAAAGTAGTACCGGCAGGGTCAAAGTAAAGGACTCCGTGCTTCCCCAAACAGGGAAGTACGGAGTCTTTTTGCATGCTATCGGCCGGGGAAGCGCCAGTATATAAGCACCGAGCTTTGCTCTGACAGCCTGCGGTACTTCCTGCGGATGATCCCGTTAACTGCCGCAGACTCCTTCGGCATTCTCGGTCTCCGCATCAGGCTGTCCTTTATTCGCAAGCATAGAAACAGTAACAGACAAAAATCACACCAGCAAGGACCAGTGTCCGTAGATTGCAAGAATTCGTCCAATGAATCAGACGCCAGCGTGAAGGGACTGGACTAAGCCATCCCCAAACTGAACTTGTCGTCAGAGGAGCAAAAGCATGAGCGAATCTAAAGTCTTAAGCCTTATGGTGTGTTGTGTTGCGTGTTATTTGCACTGTGCGAACATGATGACATATCCGGATGGTGTCATGGTGGCTGGTGCCTGGTATCTGGTAGCTGGTCGATTCGCCGCCGTCGCGGCTGATCACCTGGCTGCCGGATACTTGCTGCCAACTACCGATTTCGAGGTTTTCAAAAGGCGGTACCCTATGTCCGGTGGATTCCTGGGATTCTTTCCATAGCGCGCACTCAGGAAAACGGGGAATCCACTTTTCACCCCGCGGGCCTTTTTCATCCCTCTACTATATACATAACGCGAACTTCGATTTTGTGAACATGGAAAGTGAAATTTTTTCAAAAAATGTTGGAATGACAGGCCAGGTACCGGTGATGGGTGGGTAAGCAGCATGCGAACGGGCGAGGGCTGCTAGCTGTTGGCTCCCAGGAAAACCGGTCAGCGGCTTCGCCGCAAATGCACCCCCTTGCCCGCTTCGCGGGACTTCCCACACAGGGAAGCGTCTCATGGGGTTCTCAGTCGCCTGTCGGCTCCCTGCGAACCCCGTTCGCTTGCCACCCCGAAGGGGGCAGCAAGGTTTAAGCCTGCGGCGCTGGCATCACCATCTCTCAGTCCGGTGGACAGCTCTCTTCTGGGAAGAGAGCCTTCTGCAGTGTCATTTTCCTGTTTCAGGGACAGAGTCATCAGGGTCCCTGCTGCGGCTTCGCCGCGGGACCTCAACTCTCAACTCTCAATTCTCAACTCTGCCTTTTCCATCCCCACAGGCGGCTCAGGCGTTTGCGGAGGGATTTCGGGAGTTCGTCTTCCTGTTCCCTGATTGCCTGCCGCATAGAGTCAGGGGCATGCCGAAGCTGGTCGTCACTCGACGATGTAAGAGAATCGATCACAATCTGAAAATCTTCACCTTCTGTGCCATCATCCAATTGGTCAGGCACATCATCCGGAATTCCACCCAGAACATAGGAATAAAATTGATGGCTCATGTCTTCAATCACATCCCTGCCCTTTCCCATGACCAGACGGATATCCGTTTTCCTGCAGAAATCTTCCAGCAGGTTTTGGGTCCGATGATTGATGACACAGATTTCCCGGGGCACAGTTTCCACCTTTATGAATTCTTCCGCCAGGGATTCCACTATTTTTCCGTCCAGTTCCCTGTAAAGAGTGGGCTCTACGGTGTAATCTCCATCTTCCGAATAAGCCAGAAGGACCCAGGGGAAATAGGGGCGTTCGTCCTCTTCAACCGCCACCGCCATGGGTAATATCACCAGGTTGCAGTCCAGGGCTCCCCTCTTCCCGGCTTTCTTCAACCGGTGGGCCAGCACTTCATTGTGGAAGGGAACTTTTGGGAAATCATATTCCTTCATCGGCGGCAGATCTATTTCTGTCATTTCGTAGGTCCTTCCGGAGGCCTTAAAGCAGGGGATCTTACCATCGGAAAGAGGGAGTCCTTCACCGCTACCATGGCGGCTGAGCCAGTTCAGAAAATGGAGAGCCTCCTCTATGTGGGTCCGGTCACTCCGATCGGTAAGCACCCGGGGTTCCATCTGCGGTACGTAACGGACAATTTTAAAGAAAGCGTTCTTTCCGGAGGCACGGATTCCCTTTTTCATCCTGTACTGTCTGATGGCATCTACATATTCATCGGGGACCCTGTCCTTTGATGCAAAATCCATCCATATGCAGGACATGAGGCACGATTGTACCCGTGCTTCCACTTCGTCCATTCCTTTGGGGCTGTGGGCCATAAAATGATAGCTGGAGAGCTCATCGGCCCGAAACAGGGCAAGACCTGTAATCCAGGGTAATCCCTGACCTGTCGGACAGAACACATTGATATACCCCACGGTGCCGTCAGCAAAGGTAAGGGCCAACAGGGTATCAGGCTTCAGAGTTTCCCAGATTTTATTCTTCTTGAATTCCAAGGCTTCTGCAATCATTTTATCGGTCAATGGTTTCATGACATTCTCCTCTTCTTCGCACAACAGGTTTTATAGTTTTATTGTAATCAGAAACTCTCTTCCATGCAAAGATGGGAGTGAATGAGATCGAGGGGATTCGCCTGCGGCGAATCAGTGGCTAGTGGCTAGATCTAGTGTCTAGTTGGACAGGCCCTGCGGGCCGGGTGGGGCTTCCAGCTGTTAGCTCCCAGGAAAACCGGTTTACCGCTTAGCGGCAAATGCACCCCCTTGCCCGCTTCGCGGGACTTCCCACACAGGGGGGCAGCAAGGTTTAAGCCTGCGGAGCTTCCAACAGAATCCCTCACCCCGGTGGGGAGCATTCCGGCCGGGCCCAAGTTGGCGCTTTTTCTGCACATTGAAGCGCCTTCCTTTCAGGGCCCGGCGGTGACTGCGAAGCAGACGGAGGTTAGCTGATGGTTACGCCGTAAGCTATTGAGCTTTCCTAATAGCTAGAAGCTAGCAGCTAGAAGCCCCCACACGGTCGCATAGCTGTCAGCCATACGACGCGCAGCCCGCAGGGCCTGGTCAGCTCAAGGCTCAATGCCCTCCACTCGTTCGCACGCAAGCCCGGCCACAAGGTCCCAATCACTCTGAAATTTATGAGTCACTTATAAATTTACACGTATCTTGTGTATGCCGAGTCAGACAGCTATCATAGGGAATATCGAAGAATATTGATGAAATAGTAAACCTGACTGGCGATGGGGAGTGGTTTCGTGAGTCTCTTAGGTGTAATAGGGGCCATTGGTTTACTGATGGTGCTGATTTATAAACGGATTGCCCTGATTCCTGCATCCCTTGTGGGGGTGCTGCTGCTGGCCGTGACCGGCGGCTACAGTTTCTATGACCTGTCCATGAACCACTATGCCCTCTTCCTGGCTGATTTCATTGCCAAGTACTTTATGGTCTTTGTGACCAATTCCCTTTTCGGCGAGGTCATGGAGGAGACGCTCCTGGTCTCTGCCTTTTCCCGCATGGTGGGCCGTCTCTTTGGCCGTCGGAATGCGGCCTGGGGAGCCCTTCTGGTGACGGCCATCCTGAGTTACGGGGGAATTTCTGTCTTTGTCATCGTCTTTACGGTGTATCCGATTTTCCTCGCCACCTTCCGGCAGGCGGACCTTCCCCGGAAGCTGATTCCCGCGGGCATCATTTCCGCCTCCTGCACGGCGCCGCTATCCATGATTCCCGGCGGAGCCCAGCTGAATAACATCATTCCTGCCCAGTACATGGGGACGTCTCCCATGGCGGCTCCCCTGGTGAGCATGGCCGCTTCCCTGGTGACTGTGGCCTTTATTTTCTTCTATTTCCATCATGCCTTTGCCCGTGCCCGGGCCCGGGGGGAGCACTTTACGGTGGAAGGGGATATCCGAGAGCGGATTGAGGCTTTCGAGAGGGAGCCCGGTATCGCCGGCTGGGTTTCTATCCTGCCCATGGCTCTCATTATCCTCCTCATCAACGGATGGAATGTGGACCTGTCCTATGCGGTGCTGGCGGGAACCGGCCTTGCGGTGCTGCTGGGGAGGAAAAACCTGCCGAACCTGCGGGATACCCTGAACCGCGGTGTGGCGAAGGTCGGTACCGCCACCGTGGTCACCGCGGTTTCCGTGGGCTTTGGCGGCGCTGTGCTGGCCTGTGACGGCGCCCGGACCATTCTGGATACCATCGCCGCCCTTCCGGTGAACCCCATCGTTTCCCTGAGTCTGGCCGCTTCTTTCGCCGGCGTGCTCACAGGAAACGGAGGCGGCGGCTGCGATGTGGCCATGAATATACTGGCCCAGCAGTACCTGGGTATGGGGGTGCAGCCGGAGATCCTGCACCGGGTAGTGGCCATTGCCACGGCGGGCTTCAGCTGCCTCCCCCATAACGGAATGCTGCTGACGGTCTCCGATACCTGCGGTTTTGCAGCGAAGGACAGTTATCCCTATATCTTCGGTTCCACCATCCTGTCCTCCCTCCTGGGCCTCGTGGTCACGGTGGGGCTGGGAATGCTGCTGTATCCGGTGGCGTAAGGAAACAGGATTCCCTGTTTCTATAGAAAGGAGTTTCTGCTATGAAAATCGTAAAAATTGATCTTTTGCATTCGGACCCCGTGGAAGACGGATGGCGTCCCCTTTTTTGCCGAATCTATACGGATGAAGGCATTTATGGCGATGGGGAAGCGGCCCTGTCCTACGGCGGCATCGACGAAGCGGCCTTCGGGATGCTGAAAAATATGGCGCCCCTGCTGATCGGCATGGACCCCCTGGACCATGAGGTCATCTGGGATAAGCTCTACCACCAGTGCTTCTGGGGCCTGAACGGGGGTCCCGTAGTTTTCGCCGGCATCAGCGCCTTCGACATGGCCCTCTGGGACATCAAAGGAAAGAAATTCCAGGTGCCCCTCTATAAACTGCTGGGCGGGAAAATGCGGACGAAGCTCCGGGCCTATGCGAGCCAGCTGCAGAATGGCTGGTCCGGCAGCCGCCGTCCCGGGAGAACGCCGGAGGATTACGCCAATGCCACGAAGGAAGCCATGCGCCGGGGCTTCGATGCGGTGAAATTCAATTTCACCACCTACCGGGAAGACGGCAGCTGGTATGACCACCGGGAACAGGCGCCCTACATGGACCATGGCTACCTGAAGGTGGTGGAGTCCCGGCTGAAGGCTGTCCGGGATACCCTGGGGCCTGACGGAGATATTATCCTGGAGAACCACGCCTACACGGACAGGCAGTCCGCCGTACGCATGGGGAACATGGCAAAGAAGTACGATATCCTCTACTTCGAGGAACCGGTGGCTCCCCACGGCGACCTGCTGCGGTATGTGCACCAGGAAACGGGCATCCCCATTGCCAGCGGGGAGCGCATGTACTCCCGGTGGCAGTTCAAACAGCGGATGGACCAGGACGCCATCCAGGTCATCCAGCCGGATATCGGAACCTGCGGAGGCATTACGGAAGTGAAAAAGATCTGCGATATGGCCTATGTCTATGAAACCGCTGTCCAGATCCACGTATGCGGCAGCCCCCTGGTGGTGGCGGCCTCCCTGCACCTGGAATCGGTGATACCGGGATTCATCATCCATGAATATAATGTGAATACATCCATGCCAAAAATGACGGGGCTCACGAAATACAACTATGAACCGGAAAATGGGATGATGACGGTTCCTGAACTTCCGGGCATCGGCAATGAAATCGCCGACGCCACCTTTGATCACAGCGAAGTCGTGACGATCCGGTGAACAAGAGTGGTTTGAGGTGCGTGCGAACGGGTGGGGGCTTCCAGCTGTTAGCTGCTAGCTCCTAGAAAAGCTGGTCAGCCTGCGGCGCTGGAGTGGCTGTGGAGCGTGTGTGTCGGAGCTCATCAAATTTAACCGCTAGAAGCTCACCAAATTTAGCCGAATTCA
>ERZ772881.1680-NODE-1680-length-18660-cov-120.752325_pt1 | contig 18660 bp, 27 predicted proteins | sample MGYA00580581_ERZ772881 | MGnify/ENA primary metagenome ERZ772881 (study PRJEB29015, sample SAMEA2737668) | human gut metagenome | biome: human gut; feature: human-associated habitat; material: faeces | place: China | collected 2012 ...
CGAGACCAATGCCGTTGACACGCTGAAGAAAATATGGCGTGCTACAGACCCGTCCATCAAGGCCAACGGCGCCTTCATGTATCTGCCGCCTGAGATCTATGACTTCTACGTCGACGACTATCAGACACGCCATGGCAATGTGCCTTACAACACATCCTTTGACAAGGATACGTTGGAGGGCTCACGCGGCAAGTGTCAGTTTGCCGTCCTCGACAACATGGCCGGTTCCAACCTGATCAAGGTCACCAAGAAAGAGAACTTCCTTCTCGGCACGGACATCAACGCTCAGGAGAATCAGGTCAATATCGCCAAGTATAAGTCATGGAGGCTGACCTTCGAGTATGCCGGAGTCTACGGCGCTCAGGTGCGCACCTTCTCCAAGCAGGCTTTCCTTGCAGCCCGTGTGGCCAAGGCTGGTGGTACCAGCGCATAAACGATCACGGTGGCTGACAGGCTCGGCCACCGTTCACTAATAACACTATAGACAATTTACAAAAATGAGTGATTGCACAGTAAATCAGGTATATAGTTCCATCGAGGCATGCCCAGGCCGCAGCGTCCTCGCCGGTATCCGCCGGCGCCTCTACTTCATCCCGAAGTCCGACATCGTGAAGTGGCCTGCACTGCCTAAGCTCAACGCCACGGGAAACGACGCCGCTAAGGATATGGGAGCGCTCGCCACTTACAAAGGCTCGTTCACGCTAAAGGCCGATGCTACGTGGAAGTTCATCGATCTGAAGGACAACGCCTCTAATGTCACGCATGATACGGCGGGTGAGCTCGGATCGCAGATCATAGAGAACAAGGCAACAGCCATCGTCGCGGGCACTTCTAAGGAGTTGGCCGGTTTCGGTCGTCAGTCCAAGAACGATGACCTGGTATATGTCTACCAAGAGCGCGACGGTGCTTATCGTGTGCTCGGAAACGACATGTACTCCACTGATACCAAGAACAGCTCCGACACGGCCGCCGAGGCAACAGGCGCAAAGACCACGACGTTTACCATCGCTGTCTACGACGACTGCCCGGCACCATACTACGAGGGTGACCTGGTCATCAGCAAGACAACAAAGATTGACTGTCTGACTGGTGAAGAGAAAGCCATCACAGCAGCATAGTGAGGGTAGATTATTAATTCTTTCATGTTTGAAGATGGGTGGCTGCGGCAGTGATGCCACGGCCACTTTTTTTTATTAACTGATAAAACAAGAGCAATGGACAACAACTTGACAATGAGAATTGGTGCCTTCCTGAAAGTGGAGCATCCGACGGACAAACAGATCATTGACGCGGCCGAGATGCTGCTGCAGCTGGATCCGGGACGTGAGCGAGGTGTCTATAACTCTGCCTGTCAGCGCCCGCAGTCTTTGCTTCCATGGGTGCGTGCCGACTTGCAGAAGTTCTACAAGATCCGCGTCGCAGGCATCACCAATGCCGAGGTCGGAAAGTATATTGAGGAGACGGAGAAGGTGGTCGTCGAGGACCTGCAGCAAAAGCCGGAGGGTATCGAGAGCGTGGACACTTCGGACAATCCTGCCATCGTCTCTGTGCGAGGCAAGCGTGCCGACCATGACTCTCTGCCTGACAACATCAAGGCGCTGTGGGACGAAAACGCAAAGCGATGGCAGAAGATGCGGGAGCTGCATAGCCAACTGGCATTGATGGTGGCAAAGCCTGACTATCAGAAATGCGACGGATATGAGCTCTGCTATACCTTGCGGCAAACCGACAACGCGCTGCGTAACGCCTACAAGCAATATGATGACTATAAAGTGCCGGACCATCCCGAGACGCCGGAGGAGAAGGCGCAGCGTATCGTCAAGGAAGTGGGAGCGGCGCGCACCTGCATCAGCCGTACGCTTGGCAAGGAGGAGCTGGCAGATAAGGACGTCGACAAACTGCAGGAGGCTGTCAATACGCTTATCGAGAACAAAGCGAATATCAAGCCGGAGACCATTGAGAAGTTGAAAGCCGCCGGCGTAACCATTCCGGAAGACAATGAGCAAGGGGCAGCCGATTGATGAGATGCTGAAACCGTTGTCCGGGAATTCCATACAGGCTTATCTCGGCAACGGACTTCATACGCTCGGACTGCTCCACTGGATATTGGGGCAGACTGGGAAGGCCGATGTATGGGTGTCCTCATACTCAACGTCTGAGCCTTTCTTGAATGGTTTCGTGCTGATGAAGTCAAAAGGCAAAGTGGGACGATCTATGATTTTGCTCGACGCAAGGGCGGTGAAGAAAACCTTGAAGCTGGTGGGTGAGATGAAGTTCGCCTTCGACCACGTCTTTTTCAGCCAGAACCATTCTAAAATTGTTCTTGTCAAGAATGACATGTGGCAGGTGGCGGCGGTGACCTCGCAAAATCAGACCTATGGCGCTCGGGCGGAGAGTACCATCATTACAACCGATAGGGGCGTATTCGACGTTATCATGCGTCAGTTCGTGGAACTTGCCGGGAACAATTCAGTTGAACTCATAGATAAGAGAGATGATGAAAACCGAAAAGAATTTGAAAGATTGTTTTTCGATCGGTACGTCCCGGCATGCGATCCATGTGCAGGAGATGGTGCAGGAATCAGTCGAGACGAAAGTGGAGCGGTTGGCGATGCTGCTCATGACACCCGAACAGATTGGCAGCCTTTTGGGGTTTGACGAGGAAAAAGTGTCGGAGTTCCGCAATCCGTTCTCTCCCATGGGCAGACTCTATCGCCAGTGCATCGCCCGACAGGCCGAGGTGCTGCATGAGCAAACAATGAAGCTGGCCATGGTCGGCTCGCCGACTGCCATGGAGGCGGCCGTCGACTGGCTAAGGCAGGCTCAGAACAGTATTGAATGAGAAACGATATTGACATCTATGCTGACAATATGATGTTGTCAGAGCAGGAACTGAAAGCCAATAAGCTGCAGCAGTCGGTCATCGACCGCATACTGCGGCTTCGGGACATACATGCCTACATGCTGCGCAATCCCTTGAAGAAGGATCGCGAGTATGTGGATTATATCGTGTACAATGCCGCGAGCCTTGGCAATGGCGGGGAGATAACCAGGCGCACGGCCTATGCCGACCTCGAAATCCTCCATTCCATCGTAGGATCGCTCGAAAAGTGTTCCAAGGAATGGCACCGGTGGCGGCTCAACAACATGATCATGGAGGGATACAGCATCGCCGTGAAAAAGGAGGATGCTGCGGCCGTGGCGAAACTGGCCAATGTATATGGCAAGTACAATCAACTTGACAAAAACGATGAGAAGGATGCGAGGTATGATGAGATCCCGAAGATTACCTTTACCTTCGACCCTTCCGTGCTGGGCTTCAAGCCTATTCTGAACGTGGCCAGTGTCATCGACCGACTCGTCAAGAAATACAGCGGTTCTAATTTCGAGGACATTGATGCCGATGCCGAGGTCATCGAGGTGTCAACGAACTACGCTCCTTCTGATAAGACGAAGAAACTGGAGGTGAAGGATGCAGAGTGAGCAGCAGCAATATCTTAACAGAGGACAGGCCTACGTCCTCGCTATGAACACGAAGGACATCACCTGCGTGGCCGGCCGTGGATTTGGCAAGGGACTGATATGTGCCTCGCTCCTGCGTCGTAATTTCGAGCAGATGCCCGGCAGTAACACGGGACTGGTAGGCCCGAACTCCAAGCGCTTGTTCACCAACATCATCCCCTCCTGGGATGAGCACCTCAGACGGTGGGGATTCGTGCCTGACGTTCATTACACCTGGGGTAAAAAACCGGCGAAGGCGTGGGGATGGAAAGAGCCTATCATCGCACCGATGAACTGGGAGAATACGCTGAGCTTCTGGAATGGTTCCATAGCCACCATCATCAGCCAGGACCGGAAGGGCACGTCAAACTCAAAGTCGTTCGACTTCCTGCTCATCGACGAAGCGAAGTTTGTCAACTTCGAACAGTTCAAGGATGAGACGCTTCCGGCCAACCGAGGCAACAACAATATCTTTGGGCATCTCTATTTCCACCATGGCATTGCCAAGTTCTCGGACATGCCCACGACAAAGAAGGGCTCTTGGTTCCTCAACGACCGCGAGAAATGTGATCCTGCAAAGGTGCAGCTGCTTGAAGGCTTGCTGGCCTCGTATGCGGAGCTGCGCAGGCAGGTCAATGACATGATCAGTGAGGGGAAGAAGCCGGACGCGCAGACTACCTTCCGGCTGCGACGGCTTTCAAAGGTTATCAACCAGCTGCGAGCCGACACGCTGCTCTACAAGGAGTTCTCATCTATCGAGAACCTGGAGATCCTCGGTGAGGACTTCATACGTCAGTGTAAGCGCGACATGCCGCCTGCCACCTTCCGCACTACCATCCTCTGCAAGCGCGTCGAGCACTCTGAGGACAGCTTCTACAACGCAAAGACTGATGCCAACCTATACCAGGCGGCCAACAACTCTTACATTGATTCCATCGGCTTCAACATGGAGAAGCTCCGACATGCAGACTGCCGGTTCGACGGAGATCTGGACTGGACGGCTCCGCTATGGGTGGCATTCGATGCGAATGCTAACATCAACTGGATTGTGGTGGGACAGCCCGGCAAGGACATGAAGCTGCGCGTGGTCAAGTCGTTCTTCGTCAAGTACGAACGCCGATTGCCTGAGCTGGTCGACGACTTCTGTGCGTATTACGAGTATTTCCGGACAAAGGAGGTCGTGTTCTGTTACGACGCCACCTTTGTGGGCAATGACTATGGCCGTAGCTCCGAGGGATTTGCCGACACCATCAAGTACTGCTTCATCAAGAAGGGATGGGTCGTGCAGGAGGTATACATCGGTTCTCCGTGGCGCCATCCCGTCAAGCAGAGCCTTATCAACCGCATGTTCCGGGGGGCTGATACCAAATACCAGATTCTCTTCAACGAGGAGAACAACCCTGATCTGCTCAACAGCATCGACGGGGCCATGTCGGTCAACGGATCCAACAACAAGGACAAGTCTGAGGAGAAAGGCCCGGAGACGGAGGAGTCGCCGCTTGAGAGCCGTACTGATGGTTCCGATGCCTTCGACACCTTGTGCATTGCCGTAGAGGCCGGGCCTATGCCGTCGTTTGCCGGTGGAGGGGATGCTGGCGTGGTATAAAGTTGATAAATATAAAAGGATATGAAAAAACAACGAGCAAAGGGTGGAAGTCAAAATCCTATAGTCTTCCACGACTATGAAAGTTATATCGCAAAGTTCCAGAACAAAGAGAAAACAACCGATGACACCTATACCCCCCCCGATGTCTATGATGCCGTACTTGCTTATGTGAAGAGCATCTATCCGATGGAGGGCAAGGAGATACTCAGGCCGTTCTTTCCGGGCGGCGATTATGAGCACGCTGAATATCCAGATAATGGCGTGGTGGTAGACAACCCGCCGTTCTCTAGGTTCACGAAGATATGCTGGTTCTACAGTGAGCGCAAGATTCCCTTTTTCCTCTTTGGCCCTGGACTTACTATCTTCTCGTGTCTGAAATATTGTTCGGTAGTTGTCGTCGCACCACAGATAGAATTCTGCAACGGGGCAAAGGTAAGATGCAACTTTGCCACAAACCTTATAGGCGACGTGCTGGTCACCATTGCGCCCGAACTGTCCAGAGCCATTGCCGTATGTCCCTCGCAGACGCAGAAAGTAAATCTGACAAAATACAGATACCCCGAAGAGCTATTATCCGTGTCCGACCTACAAACGATGGCAAAGGGCGACGAGGCGTTCTCGATACGGAGAGGAGAGGCAAAGCTGATACGTGACCTTGATTTGCATCCTAAGAAAGGTGGCTTGTTTGGTGACCACCTGCTTATATCGAAGGCGGCAGCGGTGAAGGCGGCAGCGGTGAAGGCGGCAGCGGTGAACGCAATTCCTATATTACTAAGCGAGAGGGAGCAGACAATTGTCGACGGTCTGAAATGTTAAATCTTTACTTGCAGTACAAATTAGTGTACTAATTATTTGGTTAGTACACTAATTTGTATTATCTTTGCATTGTCAAACATAAAGAGTTAACAACATGCAGAAAGAAATCACAAACGAAGAAAACGACCTCATCGAGGCCATCAGAAACTACAAGAGAGCTTACCCTAACGGGCAGAAGGAACTTCTCCACTATGCGGTAATGCTATTTGAAGAAATGATTTACGGATAAAGAAAAGCCCTGCTCCAAGAGGGCAGGGCTTTCTTAAAAACAAAAAAGGAAAGAATATGGAGACAATGCAGACAACCAAGCAGCAGACAATGAAACAGCAGATGGACGACATTCTGCTTGCCATATCGTGGGGAAACCTCGCAAGGACATACTTCACCAAGTCGGCCTCGTGGTTCTATCATAAGATGGACGGTCGCGACGGCAACAACAAGCCCACGGAGTTCAACGCTGAGGAGCGTGCCCAGCTCAAGGGAGCGCTCACCGACCTGAGCAACCGCATACGCCGTGCGGCTGATTCCATAGAGATTTAGGCTGGGGTTCGTTAACACCGCCCCGTTTGACACCAAGCCGTCTGCCGGCCTACGGACGCACAGCCCTGGAGATACACGCTCCGGGGCTTTTTTTATGGCATACAGAAAAGCCCCGGCACGGCTCAGTGTCGGGGCTTGGTGTGATTAGGCAGCTGCCCTCTCCTCTCAGCCTGCGGTGTACCGCAAATGCGATGCCGATATGTAATCACATCGTCCCCACCGCCACATTGTAATTGGTAATTGCCGTTACATATACCGCTGCGATTGGCCTTTGTAATTACGGTTAAGGCGTAGGGCGGCGCGGGGGCAGTTCCGACGGAGTCGCTTTTTGAAAAAGCGACGGAAAACAAAAGTGGCTGAAAATGCGGTATATAGACTTTTGAGGGTGTTCACGGGATTTGGTGCAATGTAGGACTCAAAAAGGAGCATTGAACTCAAAAGGAATCGGGGGAATAGTCCGCAAAGGGGCCGGGAAAGTCCAAATGGGGGCCGGGAAAGTCCGCAAAGGGGCCGGGAAAGTCCAAAAAGGGCTCGGAAAGTCCAAAAAAGGCTCGGAAAGTCCGCAAAGGGGCCAGGAAAGTCCCAATGGGGCTAGGAAAGTCCCAAAAAGTCTCAAAGAGGTATGAAGTGATTGTGAATAGATGGTGAACGGACGATGAACACATAGTGAATGGGATGGTGAATGGATGGTGAATGACACGGGGAATGCGGCATAGCTCATCTCGAACGGATCTCGAACGGTTCTCGAAGGAATGGAGGTATATCGAGAAGCATTTGGAGCTGGGGCAATATAGGAAAGTTTTGGAGCCGATGATGGTAAAAATGGTGGTGAAAATGGTGGTGAAATGCAGAAAACGTGGAATTTGTTCTGTAAAACACCTCAATTATGCGGAATTTTTGCTATCTTTGCAGCAGATACCATAGAAAACGTAGGCCCCCTTTCATGGGATAGCCGATCATTTATAGAAGGTGTTGGGGCGGCGCGCACTGCCCAAATTCTTTGCCGTCGCCCCTTTTATTTTGCAAAATTCTGAAAATGTCATATCATAAAGTGTGAATGTGTCTATTACGTGAATCCTCAGTAGGTATAAAATACAAGAGTTTCATTCCATAATTTAGTGAAGTTCATACGTAAATTTAATTAGACAATAAGATTGCGAGAAAAAGGCCGGCTTTCGTGAGGAAGCCGGCCTTTGCCGTTGGTGAAATGTTAAATCTTCAAACTACTATCAAAATAAATAGTGTTTTATTTGTATAGTATCAAAAAAAGATAGTATCTTTGCAGTGTTCAAAAGAAATACAGTAACAATGAAGGAAAAACGGAAATTCAAGATGAAGCTCTCCTTTGAGGAGAAAGAGCTGATTGAGTCAATCAGAAACTATTGCAACAGTTACCCTAACGGCTATCCGCAATTACTGGAGTATGCGCAAGACCTCTTCGACAGAATAACGGACATGCCAAAAGACGAATGACAAACAACGGCTCTCCTTCCGGGGAGAGCCTTAAAAAGAAATAATTATGGAAGTAGCAGTAAAACAAGCAGAGAAGATTACCGACATGAAAGCGCGGATGAGTGACATCTATCTCGCCGTGTCATGGAGGGAGATAGCACGCACTTACTTTGACAAGTCAGTGCCATGGTTCCAGCATAAGATGTACGGCATCGACGGCAATGGCGGTGTAGGCGGCTTCACCGAGCAGGAAGCCGGACAGCTCAAGGGCGCACTCCTTGACCTTAGCGAGCGCATCCGCCGTGCCGCGGAGAATATTCCAGCCCCGGCCACTGTATAGCCGTTTTGAACAAGAAGCCGCCGGGCTGGCGGCGCAACCATTCCAACTGTGTGTCATGCACGGATGAAATAAATAAATGAACTCTTGGAGCCTCCTGCGCGTGATGCGTGGGAGGCTTTTTACCATTAACTTCAGAATATTATGCAACTGACAGGAAAGAACGCGGAGTATGCCGATTTCATACTCTCGAAGATGATGGAGAAAGGAGGATGGATCAGCAGGGACGAGATTCTGATGAGCCTTCACGACACCTACGACTATGCCGCTGAGCCGGAGTTCGTGCTGCACGACCTCGTGGACAACTGGAAATTCATCATTGTGGATGGTGAGATCCTGAGATTGACGAAGGATGGCGACAAGGCCGCAAGGAAGGGAGTGAAGAGATATTGTAGGAATAAGAAAAGCAAGGAAAGCTTCAAGGATTGGAAAGACTATATCAGCGTTGTTGAGACGCTGATAAATATCATAGTGGCTTTGGGCTCATTCTTCCTGGGCCGTTGTTCTTCCAACTGGTTTTAGAGGGCGCAGACGATAATCCCGGTGACGACGGCGATGAGTATGGCCACGATGCCGGAGAGGAAGGAAGTCTTGAGCTCAAGTCTTCTGATGCGGTGCTGGAGAATGTCTGTTTCTGATCTTTCCATGCTGCAAAGATAGCGATTTCGGCCGGCATGAGCAAGAAAATGACTGCGGAAATGTTAAGTCTTCGATTTTACTACAAAATATTATAGTATTTTCTTGCATAGTACAAAATAAAGTAGTATCTTTGCAGTGTCTAATAAAAACAAAGGATTATGAAAGAAAAAATGGAAACAATGAAGGTAACTGCCGAAGAGTGCGACCTTATCGAGGACATGAGAAATTACAACAGGTCTTATCCCAATGGTTACCCCGAACTGTTGGAGATTCTCTTCGAAAAGTTCCAGAACATGCTCAGACAGCCGTATTAACAACATTCCTCTCCCTATTGCGGGAGAGGATATTAAATAAGGAAAGGAAAAATTATGGAGACAATTATGACAAAGCCGGTAGTTATATCCGACATGAAGAAAAGGCTTGCGGATATTACTCTTTCCGTATCGTGGATGGATTTTGCAAACAGATACTTCCATAGGTCATCGTCTTGGTTCTACCACAAGATGAATGGCATAGATGGCAATGGTGGTGTAGGCGGATTCACACCTGACGAGAGAGAACAACTTCGGGGAGCCCTTATCGACCTTAGCTACCGCATACGACGTGCGGCTGACAATGTTTAGGCCTGGCTATAATCCTTAGCCATATTAGACAAAAGCCGCCCGTCGGCCTGCGGGCGCAACCATAATTGAATGCTTCATGAAGAAGTAGACAATTACATGTAAAAGAACTTTTGGAGCCTCCTGCGCGTGATGCGTGGGAGGCTTTTTACCACTAAAAACAGAATATTATGCAACTGACAGGAAAGAATGCTGAGTATGCCGATTTCATACTCTCGAAGATGATGGAGAAAGGAGGATGGATCAGCAAGGACGAGATACTGATGAGCCTTCACGACACCTACGACTATGCCGCTGAGCCGGAGTTCGTGCTTCACGACCTCGTGGACAACTGGAAATTCATCATCGTGGACGGTGAGATTCTGCGATTGACGAAAGAGGGCGACAAGGTGGCTGATAAAGGTGTGGAGCACTATAGTATGAAGAAAAGGAAAAAAGAGCTTTTCAAGGATTGGAAAGACTATATCAGTGTGGGTGAAACCCTCGTAAACATTATAGTGGCCTTGGGCTCCTTCTTTCTTGGGCGCTGCTCTTCAGGATGGTTCTAAAGGGCATAGGCTATTATCCCCGCAACGACGGCGATGAGTATGGACACGATGCCGGAGAGGAAGGAAGTCTTGAGCTCAAGTCTTCTGAGCCGATGTTGGATTATGTCTAATTCGGAGTTTTCCATACCGCAAAGATAGTATTTTCGGGCGGTTTTAGCAAGGAAACGGGGCTGAAATTGCTGAATTAATAGGGTTCACGGCTTCTTCTTACTGCTATTTTTGAGCAAATTAACGATAATTTTGCTCAAAGTTTTGCATGATTCGAGAAAAATGCCTTACTTTGCAGTTAGGGATTCAATTATAACTATATTTTTTTATGTGCACTATATCAAAAGAAACCATACGCCGGGCTTGTGAGAGGACTATCGCTAACAAGGCTGCAGAACGCACCCCTATTCATAGGGGGGATGCCATTCATTTGTCGGTTCATTATAGTGGCGGTGAATATCATGGACGTATTTCTGCGGAAAAGATTAGGGAGGCTTATGCCAAGGCATGGGAGGCTAATGTCAGAAAATAATGGCTCGTAAATATAGTTCTATGAATAAAGAAAGTATTGTCAACAACATTAGAAAATCATGTGAAGACATGATTAAATACATAGAAAGGCACAAAGAGATTCTCATTGGCAATAATGAGGATGCATGGTTTCAATACGCCATCCTTGACCTTACTCACATAGCCGGAGAAATAAACAAGGATATCAACGGATTGAAAGGCTTTAAATATGTTCTTTATGAGCAGAACAAATTGAAGGCTGAGACAAAGAAACCGTTGAGTGATGAAGATATCATCCGAAAAGATACTGTTTTCTATAAGAAAAAAGTAGTATTCACAGGTACACTTGAAAATTTCCCCGACAGAGATGAAATTGCGTCCATTATCCGACAATATGGTGCTGATGTCAATGGCTCAATATCAAAAAAGACAGACATTGTCGTAAAAGGGGCGGGAGCTGGACCTTCAAAGATGAAGAAAATACAAGAGCTTCAAGAGCAAGGCTTTGTCATTAGAGTCATTGAGGAACCTGAATTTATGGAATTGCTAAAACAAGAAGGGATACATTGACTCTCAAAAGTTAAAAAGTGGCAAAGAAATAAGGATTTTGATTCTTTTGTTTTGCGATTTTGATTATTTTGCCTAATTTTGCCATCGGTTAAAGAACGATGGTAGTCCATCCCGGGGAGCAGCGGTCATTGCTCGGACATCATGGTCGGGCTTTTTTTATGCCCGGCAAAACGCGAGTAACTGCTCGTAGATAAAAATATTGGCGGTTGCCATTCCGTAGAATTTGATATAGCCCTTCGGGTGAAGTCATCGTTCTTTAACCAGCGGAATCGGCAGCCGCTTTTCTTTTCTGCCCACAAAGGCCCGGCTATCCGGGAAAGGTTAAAGAACGATGCATTATGCAGCAAGCAACCATCAACTTCACCGCGTCTGAGGTCCGTCGGCCGGTGAGCCTCCGGGAGAGGATGAGAACGACGGGCAGAGTAATCAACCAGTGGCTCGACTCCAAGAGTGTGTTCTACAGCCGTATCGCTGAGTTCGACGTGACACGGCGTGTGGCCATCCGCGTGAACCTTGTCACTGTGGCCATGATTGTGGCCGCCGTGGCCATCGAGACGGAGCCCGTGGCAGCATTGGCCGCCGCGCTGAGCGTAGCATGGGTGATGTACAGGGCTATGATGCAGAAAGGAGGCGAGCGATGAAACCGGAATTATTGACATCGTGCCCCAACACGTACGAGCAGGAGTATTTCCTGTATGTCACGGACTACGGCTACATCGACCGTGATGCCCAGCTGCTAACGTCAGAGCTGAGCAAGCTGGACTACCATCGCTACAAGGATGATCCCACCTTGCGTGCACTCTATGAGTATGTCAAGGGCAAGTGCATCGAGGTCAACGAGAAGACGGGCAAGAACCGGCTTGGTCTGGACTGGCACGATAGTATTGACCTGCGTGGCCAGAAATGCGACCAGTTTGAGATCTTTGTGCTGGTTGGTGAGGAGAAAAAGGACGTCTGCGTGATCGATGCCATACGTATCGAAGGCGCGGCTAAAATAACAACGGATAAAGAAGAGGAGGACGTGTGATATGAATGGTGAAGAAAATAATAAGTGGAATCTGCAAGAGCATGTGTCTCAGGACATGAACGCCATAGAGTTGATGGTGGTAGACAGCTACTATCCATCGTATCTCGTGGTGCTGGTAGACGAAGAGGGCAACGAGCACGTGATCCGCAAGATCGACGATGCCAAGCTGCGTGAAGTGTTGAACAGAGCAAAAGGAAAGGAGGTGGAGCATGGCTAAGCGAATCGGATTTGTCCACTACGACAAGGAGAAGCCGGCAAAGGATGCGCCCATTGCTAAGGACTCTCAGGTGGAAATGGCACTCGATGCCTACTTCTGCAATGAGAGCGACAGCGGACGGTTCACGTCGGAGGAGATCGCTGCCAACGTGCGTGAGACGCTCAAAGTCAACACCGCACAGGTGTTTGCCTACATGAGCTCTCACGGCTACCGTCTCGAAAGAGTCGATGACCGCCTGGTGTGGGTGGTAGAATAGAACGGAAATTACAAGCGCACATTTTTTTAACATCATAATTTTGAAGGCGTGCCCGTCGTGAGACGGGTGCGTCTTTTTGCGTTATATCCTGCTTGTTTGTACGTAATTACCGCGTATTTTCATTTAACGCATACGTGGATTATCTTTGCGATAACATTGTAAACGTACAAAATCATATATTATGGCAACAATCATCAGCCAACCCGGTCCGCTGAGCTTCACGGGCACGATGGAGAATCTCGTGCTCAAGAGCCCGTCCGCGCAAGTGCGTGTGGCCATCAAAGTGACCTCGGCCTATGGCACGCATGAGGTGCTCAACGAGGTGTATTACCCCGATAAGAGCAGCACCGTGACCATCTACCATCCCGGAGATCTCTGCGAGCCCTACGCGCGCCAATATGGTTCCGTGACAGCCGCGGCATCCGTCTATGACATCACGGCCGACGGTGTGCAGACCGCTGCCCTGGACGTGGATCTTGGCACCGTGCTCTTTGGCAATGTGGATCCGCAGACAGACGCGTCGACGTTTTGCGAGCATCACTTCCTCACGATCCTCATGGGCCCGAAGACGACGGCTCTGGGCCGCAAGGAGTGCCTGAGCGCATACGACGCGGGTGATCTGACCGTGACGGCTTACATCAAAAAAGGCGGAGACATCACATCCGTGAGCGGCTCCCTCTCCCCCATCAACACCACTGGGAAGGTCAATGACTACAACGTGTCACCAGACAACATCCGCGAGGTGCTGCAGATGAGCGACGGCCAGCAGCTGCTGCAATATAGCTGTCAGGCAGGCGTCCGCCGTCAGACGTATGACATGGTGATGGAAAAAGTTCCACCAGCCCCGTCCCTGGCCTTCCTCAACTCCTTCGGCTGTTGGGAGTATATCCACTGTACCGGCACGCACAAGAAGTCGAGCAAGTTCACCTATTCCACTGCTGTGGTGGGTGATAAGACCCGAAACTACGACATCCGGGAGCAACGCCAGCTGACCGCCAACACCGGCTCTCTGAACTATGCCATGGCCGAATGGGCCGATGAGCTTTTCCGCTCGCAGCAGGTCTATCTTTGTACAGGCGGAAAGATGGGCAAGGAGGTCGTCGTGTCTGATGTCAAAGACGAGGTGACCAACGAGGACGACAACATGCCCAGCTATGAGTTCACGTGGATGTATGCACAGAAGCTGCACAATGTCATCGACACCGAGACCAAGCGTCTGCGTGTCTTTGATGGAACTTTTGATTACACATTTGAGTAAAGGAGGCAGAAACATGGAAAAAGTTCTCAAACCCATCAGCCTGCAGGAGGCCAAGACATTCCTCGACGAATGCGCCGAGAAGCATGAGGCGGTGGACATCGTGGCACTGGGGCGCGACGGGCATAAGATCGTGATGAAGGGCTGGACGGCGACCTCCGGCAACTCGGCAGGCCGTACGCATAACTACCGCAGCAACGAGAGCGGCGAGGTAAGGAAAATCATCGACGTGCTGCTGTTCTACGTGAACGGGCACCCAGTATATATATAGAGACATGGAAAAAATTACATTAGCACCCGATGTACTCGACATCCCGGTGAACCGTGTGAGTCCGGTCGAATCGAAGGATATCTACACACAGAAAGAGAAGCAGTACACCACGGTCATATCGGTCGGCAACCGAAATTATCAGATTGTCCTTTATGGGGCGTCGAACCAGATCCCCTACCGGCTCACAGAGCTTGTGGAGAAGAATTCGGTGATGATGCAGAACAAGTACTTCAACCTGCTGACGTGCTACGGCCGCGGGGTGGAGTACATGGACGCTGCCACGCGTCAGGACAAAGAGCCCAAGCCGACCATGGACCCGGCGATAAGGCGCTGGATGATCCGCAACAATGTCAAGAAGTTCTTTGCGGAGCAGATCGTCGACATGAAGTATTTTGCCTTTGCCGTCGCTGTGGTCATCCTCGACCGTGACCGGAAGAAGATCGTGCGGCTGGTTCACAAGGACGCTTGCAACGTGCGCTTTGAGCTGCCGGACGAAGACGGCAAAGTAAACAATATCTTCTTCGCCGACTGGGACGATAACCAGCAGCCGGATGATATCGAGGTCATCCCACTGCTCGACGAAGACGATCCCATCGGGGATCTGATGGCCCGCACGGGCAAGGAGCGCGATGAATTGGGCGTATTTCGCGCAGACTCGCCCAAGAACCACAAGTATGCCATTGTGACCCGTATCCCGACGCCCAACTGCCGTCTGTATCCTACTCCTTACTGGACGGGCGTGCTGCGAGACGGCTGGTACAACATCTATGGGCAGCTCACTGCCGCCAAGCTGGCCAAGCTGAAGAATGGCTCAAACATCCGCTATCATGTCGAGGTGTCACAGGAGTTTTGGGCGAGCCGCGCACATGCCATGGGCATCAGCGAGGGCACTCAGGAATATCAGGAGATGAAGAAAACATTCCTTGAGAACATCAAGAAATGTCTTTCAGGCTCAGAGAACAGCGACAAAATGGTGTGGAGTGACTTCACCGCGTCCGTCGACGGGAAGGAAAAACACAACCTGAAGATCAACCTTGTGGACACGTCGAAGGCCGGCAACGAGTACAACGATGACATTGCGGAGGTGAGCAACATGCTCTGCTACGACGACAACGTGCACCCGAATTTGGCCGGTGCCAATCCGGGAAAGAGTCAGATGAACAACAGTGGCTCGGACAAGCGGGAGCTCTTCACCATGAAGCAGGCCCTGGAGACGATGACGCACGACCTGCTGCTCCTGCCCCATCAGGTGGCCATCCTCTTCAACGGATGGGAGCAGAAGGTCTATCCCGACGTGCCGATGATACTCCTTACCACACTCGATAAAAACACCGACGCCAAGCAGACAACAATGAATGGCGGAGGCAACAACCCTAACGAAGAAAAGTAACCATGGACGTAACAAAAGAGATTACCAAAGAGATTTTTGAGCAGTATGTGCCCGCGGCCAAGATGCCGGAGCGCAACACAAGCGTCTTCAACCGCCTGGTGCCCTATTTCAGCCGCTCATATCAGTATCTTCAAGATCGGCTCTTCACGGGCATGCCCGTTCTGATGGATGCCGAGGAGCTGAAAGGCGGTATCCTGCAGTTTGTGTGCATCCATGCCTTCTTTCGCGCCATTCCATCGCTCGATTTGGTGTTGACGGGCACGGGCTTTGGCGTCGTCTCGACAAACGACACGGCTCCGGCCTCTCAGACACGCGTCAAGGCCCTGCGTGACGAAATGGAATGGCAGTCGCTCATGAGCATCTCTGCGTTGCTGGCCATGCTTGTGAAGACCGACAAATGGGGAACCTCTACTGCGGGAGAGAAAGCGATCAAATACCTGTACTACGATCCATATCAAATGAGCGAGTACGGCCCCATCGACAACAGCCTGTCCATGGCTGAGAACTGGCGGAGAGTATGTCTGTACCGGGGAACGGCCGAGATGATGGTGCGCCGGGAGATCTCAGCGGAATACTACGACGCGCTGCTGGGACGGCTGCGAACCGCACGGATGACAAACGCCGACATCGGTATCTATCATAGTGCGCTGAACTATATCGCCCGCTGCATCGGTGATATGGAAGCCGGGAAGCCTTGCATGGTGCCCGCGCAATGGGAGCTGCGTGACTATATGGAAAGGTATGCCGAGCTGCTGCCTGAATACAAACAATCCAAACTATATGCTTCAATACATGGAGACAGATACGAGAACAAACCGGAAGATCCCACATTCTTCTTTGTTAACTGAGAGAATGGAATTCAAGATACCAAAAGGGTGGCAGGATCTTACCCAAGGACAGCTGCGCTATGTGATCAGCCTGTACAATATCTATGACGGGCGTGAAGACATGATGCAGATGATTACCATGGCCGCACTCTTCCACTTCATGGGCTGCCGCGTTGACAGCCAGACAAAAGACGGAATACTCTGTTACCGTGTGTCCACTGGTGAGACCTTCTTGCTCAATCCCGAGTTCCTGCCGGATATGATAACCACGGTGGAATGGGTGAAAAGGCCCAATGAGATGCGCTGCCGTTTGGCCGTGCTCCACCACTGTGAGGCCGTCAGCTTCGATTTGCGCGACCTGATGTTCGGTAACTATCTCGTGTGCGAGAACTATTACCAGGCGTGGATGCTTTCGCACGACTGGACAAAGCTCAGCCCAATGCTGGACACCCTCTACCATGTTCCCGACGGCGGGAAAATGGTCAAGACGCAGTTCGACTATGTTTCCGTGGCCATGTGGTGGACGGCCGTCAAGGACTATTTCGGGCAGCTGTTCCCCCACTTCTACCGCCGGACGGGCGAGGGAGAGGAGATCACACAAGACGTGCTCAGGGAATATACCGACGCGCAAATCCGCCTGTTGACCAAGGGCGATGTCACCAAGGAGGAATATATACTCAACAAGACCACAACGCTGCGTGCGCTCACGGAGCTCAATGCTCAGGCACGCGAGAGCGAGGAACTGAAACGTATCATGCAAAAAAACAAGTAGACCATGTTCGACGCTATCAAATACTTTACCAGAATGACAGAGATGAATAAGCTCTGCCAGCAGGAGAAATTCAAGCCGGTGGTGATCAGCAACACCGACAATCTGGAGGGATTGCTGGAGGAATACCGCGAAAATGACCGTTTCATCGCGATTGCGGACACCAACACGGAGAATCTCTCATCCGATGACGGCACGTATGCCTTCACAAAAAGACGCGCTTTCACCGTGATGATCCTCTCGGCCTACAACTATCCCGACATGGAGGACCGGCAAAGGCAGCTCGATCTCTGTAGGGAGGTGTTCAAGCAGTTTGTCACCCGCATCATCCGCGACAAATACACCTATGATGAACAGATGGTGCAGTTCGAGACTCAGTCCATCCCCAACTCTGAGCTTGGACGCTACTACCTCTCCGGCATGACAGGACTATATTTCACGCTCTACACCCGTGAGCCGATAGATTTGGAGTACAACAAGGAGGAGTGGAATGGCTGAGCGTAAGATACAACGTCCGGTGACAGAGGACGACATCCGGAAGTGGGAGCAGGATTGGATGGAGATGATGATTACCATCTGGCGTGATCAGATCATGCGCCTCGGCATCGTCGACACCCAGAAACTGTACAACGACATCACGGGCAGCCTGAGCATGGGTGATCAGGTGACCATCGCACATGAGTTCATGAAGTATGGCATCTATGTGGCCGCCGGCGTGGGTAATGGCTATAACAAGGGCAATGGCGGTGACCTCGACATCCTCGACCCGGCGCTGCGCAAGGCTGCCCGTCTTGACAAGCCACGTAGCCGCGGCCCGCGGTGGAGCATCAAGCACATGACGACGGGCAAACCACGTGAGAAGCGTGACTGGTTCGTGAGGAAGTATCTGCGGTCTATCTATGTCCTCGGTGACGTGGAGCGGAGCCTTTACGGGGAGGCTTACATGGGCACGCTGTCAAATGTGGTGAGCGGGCTCTTCACTACCATCAAGGACAAGACGAACGCGCTGCGGAACCTGTAAATACGTATTTTCAAAGCAAGGCAAGATAACGTAAATTTGCGATATGAGTTTAGAGGCAAAAGACATAGAGAAACACATCGAGCAGATACGTGATGAGCGTCGTGAGGCTGCCAATACCGCCAAGCGGGTTGGCAGTACCATGATGGAGATATTCAAGTATGTGGCTTCCGCCGTGGAGTCAGCAGCTTGGAATATCGCCAAAGGTTTTCTTCGCAAGGACCAGGACGACGCCACCGAGCACAAGCTCGGCGTGGGCGCGCTCGACATCAACGGCGGCGACCTCACTATCAAGTCGGGTACGTCCTCCTACGGCATCAGCAATGATGGTATCGCCACGTTGGCAGGTGCTGTCGCGGACTATATCAGGAGCCATGACTTCCATGCCGGGACGGGCAAGGGGTTCGACGGAACGGGGTTCGGGCTGACTAAGAATACGTCCGGCAAATACACCATGGAGCTTGACAACCTCATCGTGAGGATGAAGATGATCGTGGCGGAAC
>ERZ772881.1682-NODE-1682-length-18651-cov-6.185147_pt1 | contig 18651 bp, 22 predicted proteins | sample MGYA00580581_ERZ772881 | MGnify/ENA primary metagenome ERZ772881 (study PRJEB29015, sample SAMEA2737668) | human gut metagenome | biome: human gut; feature: human-associated habitat; material: faeces | place: China | collected 2012 ...
CATATACTATAGAACCATAAACATCAGACATCAGATGCCTGATGCATCGGAAACTGAATGGTAGTATATATGAGGAGGATGTTATCATGAAAGTAGCTGTTGTGTATACGAGTACGACCCCTGAGCTGATTGCGGATCTTGAAAGGGAACTGAGAAGTGTTATGCCTGCCGATGTGACGATTGCTAACTATCAGGACCCATCCATCTTGGCGGAAGTTCGTGAGCACGGTTATGTAACAGCTCCACCGGCTGCCCGTCTGATCAGTATGTACATGAAAGCTGTTTCGGAAGGTGCAGATGCTATCCTGAATGTATGTTCGTCTGTTGGTGAAGTGGCAGATGCAGCACAGGATATTGCGAAATACACAGGTATCCCGATTGTCCGCATTGATGAAGAGATGTGTCGCGAAGCTGTTCGTCTGGGAGCACGCATTGGCGTTATGGCTACGCTGCAGACTACTCTGGAACCGACGAAAAATACTGTACGACGTGTAGCTCGTGAAATGAACAAACATGTCACATTGGTCGATGCTTTGGTTGATGGTGGCTTTGGCCTGAACCCAGAAGAATTTAAGCAGTTAATGACAAAATATGCTGGAGAGATCAACGATCAGGTCGATGTGATTCTGTTTGCGCAGGGCTCTATGGCGTATTGTGAGAAATATATTCATGACAAATATCAGAAACCTGTACTCTCAAGTGTACGGTTTGGTGTTCGCGCTCTGCGCAAGGCATTGGTAGCTAAAGGTCTGTTACCAGAATAATATCGGATGCATTGAAAGAAAGAGGCGAAAACATGTTGGAGAAGCTCGGTAAATTTGTTGCGTTCATGAATAAGTACTTTACATTGTGGATTGTACTGGGAGCTGTAGCTGCATACTTTGATCCGGCGCCATTCAAGCCACTTTCCAAGTATGTTTCATACTGCATCATGGCTGTCATGCTGAGCATGGGCTTGACTGTATCGGTCAAGGACTTCCAGTTAGTATTTTCTAGACCGAAAGATGTAGGTTGGGGGATTGTACTTCGTTACCTGATTATGCCATTTGTTGCTTTGGCACTGACCAAGATCCTTGGACTTCCTCCAGTCTTGGCTGTCGGCATGATCTTGGTTGGATGCTGCCCGAGTGGCGTAGCCAGCAATGTCATGACGTTCCTGGCAAAGGGCGATGTTGCTCTGTCTGTAACGGTATCCTCTGTCAATACGCTGTTAGCTCCGTTGATCACGCCGTTTATGTTCACACTCCTAGCCGGCTCTATCATCGAAATTGATACTTGGGGAATCCTGAAAGACATTCTGAAGATTGTCTTGATTCCAGTTGGCTTAGGTATTACGATTCGTTATTTCTTCTCAACGTTTGTCGATAAGATCACCCCGATTATCCCGATTGTATCCTTGATTGCTATTTTTGTTACGACAAGCTCCGGCTTTGCACTCAGTGCAGATTCGTTCGCGAGTGTCGCCTGGATCGCTTTTGTAGCAGTCGTCTTGCACAATCTTACGGGACTGAGTGTTGGCTATCTAGCTGCACGTGCTGTGGGAATGCCAAATTATAAGGCAAAGGCGATTTCTTTTGAGATTGGCATGGAAAACGGAGGCCTGGCCATGGCTCTGGCTATTGCCCATCTAGCTCCGCTGGCGTTTATCCCTGCAGCAATATTCAATCTGGTTCACAATATCACGGGGCCGGCAGTAGCCACGTTTTGGCGTAGTCGTCTCGAAAAACAGCAGGCTGAAGCAGCAATGGCCGAAAATACCAGTCTGAAAAAAGGTTAAAGAGTAAAGGAAATATAGCGTACATGTGATTGAGAAGGGATTTAAATGGAAAATATGACTCTGGATTTTGCTAAAGATATCGCTGAATTTGCAGAATCTTTGGTGAAGAATGAATACGGTGATAACCCGTTCAGTGTAGCGGTGGTAGATAAAGACGGCTTCACGATCCTTTATCAGAAAGAAGATGGTGCTAAACTGTTGACAATTGCTCTCACGCCGGCTAAAGCCTATACGGCAGTCCGCATGGGGCAGCCGACGGCTGATTTCTTAGCGCGCTTGCAGCGTGAACATCTCGAGATTTGTTATTTTGCAGATGAGAAGTTTGTCGCCATGCCTGGCGGGGTACCTATTAAAAATCCAGCCGGTAAGGTGATCGGCGCCGTTGGCATCGGTGGGCTTAAAGAGGATGGAGAGGTCGCTATGAAGGTCGCTGCACATGCTGAGTCGCTGATGAATCGATAAAAGTTGGAGAAATCGGGCTCTCCAGATTGTCCTAGGGTTCTCAATAGTGGTATACTGTAGGAATCAGAGGAGGGTCCGATTTATGCATGCTAACGCAATCAAGAAACTGAACAGTAAACCCTTGGTCGAACAGATTATCGACACGTTCACAGAAGCTATCATAAAAGGGGAGTTCAAGCCAGGAGAAAAAATTCCTAGTGAAATGGAGCTTTGTGAACGATTGCAGGTAGGTCGTAGCTCACTTCGTGAGGCAATCAAGATTTTGGTAGCCTATGGAGTCTTATCCATCCATCGTGGAGATGGAACGTATATACAGGACTCTTTTAGCGAAAAAATGCTATATCCAGTCATCTACGGGATTATCTTACAAAAAGATTCATCAAAGAGTCTCTTAGATATGCGTCAGATCATTGATGCAGGAAGTATACAGCTCTCGATGGATAAATGGAATGATGAGATGCTGCAGCAAATCGAAGATGGATTAGAAAATCTTCGTAAGGTTGCGACAGCCGACAATGCTACACCAGAGGCCATTTTTATGGCAGATACGGCATTCCATGATCTCATCGTCAAGGCAACGCACAATGAGATATTGATTTCTTTATGCAAATATATGGATCGAATTACTGAGGTATCACGCATCCAGACGACAAAAAAAATCATCGAGATGCACTGCATTGATGAATTGATTCGCAAGCACGAGGAGCTTGTCGATGTCATTTGCCGCAAAGACCAAGCAAATATCGGTACTGTTGTTAGAAGTCATTATCAGTTCTGGAAAGATCAGCTTTAATAACCATCTGATTATCTTCCAGACTGAAGAACTGGAGGATAAAAATGGATAAAGTTTTGATTTCAGTAGCTCCGGTAAGTGGGAAGAATCATCCGATTATTCCAGAAGAGATTGCTGAGGATGTGATTGCTTGCTGGAAAGCTGGTGCAGCCATGGTACATCTGCACGTTCGCGATGGGCAGGGGAATCTGACCACAGACACTGCTCTTTTTCAGAAAACTGTAGACTTGATTCGTCAGAACACCGATATGATCATTGAAGCATCGACGGGTGGTGTATCAAACCTGAATATTCAAGAACGGTGCACTCCCTTGTATTTGGATTCGGTAGAGGCTTGTTCTTTGAATGTCGGTTCTACCAATCTTGGTCGACAAGTTTATTGTAACCCGCTGGATGATGTAGATTACTGCATTCGCGAGATCTTAAAGAATAAGAAGACACCTGAAGTTGAAACGTTTGAGATTGGTCATACCTATACAATGGAACGGTTCATGGAGAAATATGACTTTGTCAAACCAGTGCTTTTTAGTATCGTATTGGGCCATGAAGGAGAAGCACCTGCTACACCACAGGCATTAGCGACCATGATCCAGATGATACCGGATCATGCATTGTGGGGAATCACGCATGCTAATCGTCGTGATTTCTCAATCATTGCCGCAGCTGCTGGCATGGGCGCAAAAACAATCCGTATCGGCTTTGAAGACAGCGACTATCTGGATCCTGATACAAAGGTTTCGACGAATCTTCCACTGGTAAAAAAGACGGTAGATCTCCTGCATGCCATGGATAAGATGCCGATGACACCGGAAGAAGGACGGGCGTATTTCAAGATAGGGAAGTGATGAATCATGACGGATATGGAAAAATATGAAGAGAGTCCCAGCTACGATGTTTCTCTTGATGTTTCCCTTTTTGATACATTTCCAACTTTGAACTTTCCTGATTTGAAAGGACGCTTAGCTGCAGCGAGTAAGCGTGATAAGCATAAGATCATCGTGTTGGATGATGATCCAACTGGGGTACAGACTCTGCATGATGTGTCTGTTTTTACTGACTGGTCTGAATCTGCTATCGAAGAAGGATTCCGCGAAAAACAGAAACTGTTTTATATCCTGACGAATTCACGCAGCTTCTCTGCAAGGAAAACCAAACAAGTCCATCAGGAAATTGCTGAGAGAATCCTGAAAGTTGCGCAGTATTTGCAGAAGGACTTTTTGATCATCAGCCGTAGCGATTCTACACTGAGAGGACATTATCCTTTAGAAACACAGACTCTGCGTGAAACACTGGAATCTCATTCGACTAAACGTGTGGATGGTGAAATTCTTTGCCCTTATTTCAAAGAAGGCGGCCGTTTCACTTTTGGTGATGTACACTACGTTCGTTATGGTCAAAAATTAGTGCCAGCTGGACAGACCGAATTTGCTAAGGACCAGACGTTTGGCTATCACGCTTCAAACTTGCGCGATTATGTTGAAGAAAAGACGCAGGGAGCTTACAAGCGAGAGACGGTTATGTCTATTTCCATTGAAGAACTGCGCCAAGGAGATGTAGAAGGGATTGCCGCACGGCTATGCCAAGTCCATGATTTTGGAAAAGTAATTGTCAACGCCGTTACCCAAGATGATGTTCGTGTCTTTGTCCTGGCACTTTATGAAGCCATGTCTCGTGGCAAGTATTTCCTGTTCCGCACGGCGGCTGCTTTTGTAAAGGAGATGGGGGCAATAGAAGACCGCCCTTTGCTGACCCATGCAGAACTATTTTCAGAGGAAAGCTCTGCAACACAGCAAAGTGGGGGCGTGATTGTAGTCGGCTCTCACACGGACAAGACCACGGCCCAATTAAAGGCATTACAAGGCTTGCAGGGGCTTGAGTTCCTGGAACTCGATTCAGATCTAGTATTAGAACCGAATCTATTTTCCCAAGAGGTGGACCGCATCCTGCAAAAGGAAGAAGCAATCATTCGAGCGGGAAAGACGGCTGTCGTCTATACAAAACGCAAAGTCCTGACCTTGCCAGATGATACGAAGGAATCTGCGCTAGCTCGTTCGGTGAAGATTTCTGATGCTGTGCAGTCGCTAGTGGGAAGATTGTCCATTACACCTTCTTACGTGATTGCGAAAGGCGGTATTACGTCCAGCGATGTTGCCACCAAGGCGCTTCATGTACACAAGGCTACGGTAATTGGCCAAATTTGTCCCGGTGTTCCAGTCTGGCGCACGGGTAGCGAAAGTAAATTCCCGCAGATTCCTTACATCATTTTCCCCGGCAATGTAGGTGATACAGATACCCTGCGTCAGGCTGTCCTAACGTTACAGTCTGAAACTTGACTTGAATATTTTTCCTGATAAAAACCGCCCTGCAGCTATGATGCTGCAGGGCGGTTCTTGATAAGGAGGAGCAATCTTATCTCATCGGCTAGTGGACCATATGGCGCTGTTGCTGGAGCTCTTTGACGAGCTCGCTGAGCTGGTCGGTGAAGCGGTCCATGGACCTTTGGAAGCTGGTCAGCAGGTAGAGCGTCACGACGATGGGGAAGCCGACGCTGGAGATTGCGGTGAGGAGGTTCTGTTCCATGGGGATCACCTTGTCACTTTACTTGTTGGGAGGGTGGCTGGTAAGAGGCAGCCGATGCGCGGAGGGGATGACGCATCGGCCGACCGGGCTTAGCTAGGGCTCAGGCGAGCTCTTCTACCTCGACGGTGCGGACGTTCGCATCCTTGTAGGCGACGGGGAGGGCGCCGCTGAAGTTGAAGGCTTTCTTGGCGACGACGTTCTCGGCCCAGGCCTTGACGGCGGCATCCGAGATATCATCCTTCGGGTCGAGCAGGGAGATGGTCTTCGTCTTGGCGTTATCGAGCAGGAATTCGATTTCGAGCGTGCGTTTCATGGTGAGACTCCTTTCGTGTAGCAATAGGGGAGAGAAAAGTTAGGGGCTTAGCCCGTGATCATCGTCGCGTTCTCGACGCGCTGGACGTCGCCGACGTCGTGCGTCTGCAGGGCGCCGAGGCCCTGGCCGATAGCGAGCAGGTCGTCGTCGCTGATCTCCGGGTTGATGGAGCTGTACGTGCGCGTCGCGTACTTGACCGCACCGGTATCCGTCGTACCGTTCTCCACCTTGATTTTGAGGGACGTCTTGATGTTCGTGCGCTGCGTAGCCATGATGATTCTCCTTTCGATTCTTGAATTTCAATGGCAGAAATGAGTGGGATAGAGGTGGCCTCAGAGACAGCCGCGAGGCCGAGCGGACTGCCTGTCGGCTCGGGGGTTATTCCCTTGCCTTGATTTTATTGTACGGGATTGACATGTCAAAAGCAAGTATTTTTTAAAGAAGATTTTGACACTTCAGTTGACACATGCTCTCTTCCACCGCTGCGCGGTCCCCCTTCCCCGTGCGCGGGGAAGGCTATTGTGCTGGTACGTACCGCCAGAGCATTGGAGCGGGCTCATCCTCTTCGTAGATCAGCTCCCCCTCGGGCGTGATATGTGCCCGCAGGAACTGGTCGACGCCGCTCGCGATGGCCTGACCGAAGACGGCGGGGTAGTCGAGCAGCAGCCGGATATCCTCATCGTTGTCGAGGAAAGCAGTCTCAACGAGGATGGCGGGCATGGCTGTGCGCCTCAGCACGGTGAAGTCGGGGTTGACCTTGACGCCGCGGTCGGGGAAGGTCTTGTCGAGGCGGCTGACGGCGCGGTGCACGGACGCCTGCACGATGGTCGCGAGGCCGTGGCCCCATGAACACTCGCTGAACGCGTACGTCTCGCAGCCGCGGCCGCCGCCGGCGTTGGCGTGGATCGAGATAAAGACATCGGCCGGCCAGTTGTTGGCGAGCGCCGTGACATTCGGGTAGGCGGGCGCCTCGCCGCGCAGGTTGTGGCTCTGCACTGTCTTCGTATGATGGCCGTAGCGCTCGAGCGCGATGCAGCAGTTCCGCGCGATGCGCGCATTGACCTCGGCCTCCGTGATATCGTGTTCGAGATTGACCGCGCCGGGATCCGGCCGGCCGCCGAGCGCATGGCCCGGATTGATAAAGATTCGCATGGGATGCTCCTTTCGTATAGAGGTGATTTGAGGAACGAGGATGGACTTGCTCATTCCATCCACTTTCCTTCCTATTATAATAGAAGTTATGAGGCAGATTCCGGCGGGTTGCCGGATTTGTCCGTATCATTATCTGATTTTGCAAGTTCCCTCGCCAGCCTCGACTCCTTCGCCGCCTGCTTGGCGTTCCAGACGGCTACCGGCCCGGCCGCGTAGATGGCCTCCGACCTGGCGATGATGGCTTCCGCCAGCGCCGGATTGATGAGCTCGTAGTGCGGCTTGCGCGCGATGCGCTCGATTGCGATGAGCCCGAGTTCGCAGAGCTCCTGGCGCGCCGCGATGAACGTCCCGTGCGAGATGTTGCCGGCTTCGCAGCGCAGCGTCAGCTCGCGGATTGACCCGCCGCCGTACTTCTCAATTCCCCGATACAGCCCCTGTGCATGATTCGTTGCAAACATGAGTATCCTCCTCTCGGACCTGCGTCTCTGCTACATGAAAAGCCTGATACGATTTCGAGCCAGCGAGCATTTCCTCTGGCGTCATGAGCATGTGCGGGCGCACATTGCTGATGAGATAGTACTTGACCGAGCGGCTGCCCGGCTCCTGCTCGTAGAGCAGATACCCCTGCTCTGTGAGCTCCGCGCGGGCGCGCTGCACCGACGAGCGCGAGAGCCGCAGAGCCCCGGCCAGCTCATTGAGCTGCAAGTGCAAGGGAAATTGCCAGTACGCGGCATTCGCGCGGTAGAAGAGATACTGCCAGAGTGCCTGTGCGCTCGCCGACAGCGGCCGGACCGGCATCATCTGGTGGAAGTAGCGGAACTCCGTGATGAAGCCCGTCATCGCTTCCTTGGCCATAGAAACACCCCTTTCATCAAATGGATTCCTGATGCGGCCGTCAACAGCAAAACGGGCCCGCTCATCTCCAAGGCATCACAGACCGAGAGGATCGTCGGACTGCTGATCTGCCGTGCGAGACAAGCAAGCCCGAATTCCGTCTTGTTTGTTGGTCGTGCAAAAGAGTGTGCGTCGCATCGCTGCTGACAAGCTTAGTATACGGTACCGGGCTGCTCCGTGTCAAGCGCAAAAATGCCTGCGAGCTGGAGACATGATGTGTCAAATGAGCGTCAACCCTTGAAAATACTAGCTTTATGCACTTAAAAGAAAATTTTTTGACACTTCGAAAAATCGGGTAAAAACACATGAAAATGAGCTTAAATGAGAAGAAATACCAACAACAGCCCCCAAAAAAGCGCCGAGATCCACCTAACAATCCGGCCTCAGACGCACAGCCCGCACAGGAAAACGCCCGCCTCTACGTTACTCTTTTCTTTCGCTTCGCTAGAGCTACGTCTTAGCGAGCCCGCAGAGCCAGCTGCACCAATGGAAAGCAGCTATCCACAAGGTCACAGAACGCACAAAAATGAGCACAGCGCGGGCGCAGCCTGACACATAGAGTGGGGCAGTGGCTGATTTTATCCACAGCTATCCTATCGTTATACACATATTATCCACAGAAATATCCACAGTGCGATCCGCAGCCAATCCCATCTCAACCTGTTGTAACAGGCAAACATTTGGGGTATAATGGTGACATAGCGTTTTAGCATCTAAGAGATAAACTCGGCATTAAAGGGGAGATTTTTGTGCAGCAGGGGAAATGGGCGCACCGCGGTGTCTTGCTCAAGGAACGCTTGCAGCAACAAGGCATGTTCTATACGTTGTCATTCTACTGGCAGCGTATCCGGAACATGCTCTTTTCGCGTTGCACGTTTGGCAGGGGGGATATCAACGTCCACCACGACGCCCATGTTGGCGGCGTAGAACACATGCAGATCGGCCAGCACTTCGCGGCGGGCAGGGGCCTCTGGATGGAGACCATCGACTCGTACGGCGAATCCGGGCACGAGCAGCACTTCACGCCACGCCTCATCATCGGCGACAACGTGAGCCTCAGCGAGTACGTCCACATCGGCTGCGTCAACCGTATCGAGATCGGCAACAACGTCCTCATGGGCAGCAAGATCTATATCACCGACCACAACCACGGCGTCTACCGCGGCACCCATCCCGACAGCCCCGACGTACCGCCAGCCAAACGCCCCCTGACGACCGGCGAGTCCGTCATCATCGAGGACAACGTCTGGATCGGTGAGTTCGCCACAGTCCTGCCCGGTGTCACCATTGGCTACGGTAGCATTATCGGCAGCCACACCACCGTCACCCACGACATCCCGCCCAAGAGCATCGCCGTAGGCAGCCCCGCGCGCGTCGTCAAGCAGTGGGATGAGGAGAAGAAAATCTGGAAAAAAGTATGAGGCTTTGACGAAAAAGGAGAATTTGCTCTATGAGTATACCGAAGGTATCAGTGATAGTAGGGGCTTATCGTCCTGACTTGCACAAGCTGCTTCTGACATTGCGCTCTATTCTGTTGCAGAGGGAGTGCTCCTATGAGATTATTCTGACGGACGATGGCTCAAAAGAAAATTATTTCGCTGAAGTCAAGGATTTCTTTGCGAGAGCGTCCTTCTCAGATTACAAGCTCTTGCCGAGTGAGAAGAACCAGGGAACCGTTCTGAATGTCTGGAAGGCACTTCAAGTCGCTCAGGGAGAATATATTCGCCTGATTTCACCAGGCGATTTTCTACATGGCTTTTTTGCACTTCGTGATTGGGTCCAATTTATGGACAAACATCCTGAAGCGGCCATGTCGTTTTGTGATGCAATCTATTACCACTTCGAAGGAGGTGAGATCGTGCCTACTAGTGAGTTTGCACATCCACAACATACATGTGCGTTCGCGGGGGGGGCAGCCTGAAGCCGTACCTCTTATGCAATGATATTTGCCTTGGGGCAGCAACGATGTCTAGGACAAAATCCTTGAAGAAGTATTTTCCGTCCATGCTGCATAAAGTCCTCTTCGCAGAAGATAATGTGTATCGCATTATGGCTTATGCTGGTGAGGTATTTACCTTTTATCCTGCATCAGCTGTATTATATGAGTATGGGACAGGAATTTCGACAAGTGGAAATTCTTTTTGGGCAGAAAAGATACATCAGGATTGGAGTGCAGCCGATTCTATTATGCTCTCAATGCCAATGAGTCCTGAAGCGCAGAAGTGTCATATTGATACGGTACTCCTGCATGATGGTCCAAACACATGGAAGATGAAATTGAAGAAATGGAGCCTCTATCCTCGTTCCTTCTTATTCAGCATAAAGCGAAAGCTTTTGCCAAGACATACACCATGTACAGTGGACCCATCTTTTGTCCATCGATTGCTAGTAGATTAATGCTCAGTCTGATTTAATCAATCATTCACCCTTTAGGTAAATATCGATATTTTCTAAAGGGAGAATGTATGAAAGAGACAGAAGTAAATTGCTTATTGGAGAAGTTAAGTCACATTGCAATTGAGTCCTACCGTTGCAAACGATTGGACCGAAGTCTTGAGGCCATTCACGCATCGGCAGACATCCAATACCAATGGAATCAAAACTATACCGATGATGCTCTAGAATCGATTTTGCTGAAGATAGCGCAGACGATAGAGATAGCACCGTTTCAATATCACCCGTCTAATCCCAAGACCATCTTGTTCTACGATGGGTTTGGTTTGGACACGAGAGGATTGGCTTTGATTTATACAAAGGCAATCTGTGACCTGGGCTATGAACTGATTTATGTCGTTACTGAAGAAGCACGCAATCGCCAGCCTGAAATCCACAGAGTCACAAAAGATGGCAATATAAAATTCTGCTATCTGACACATCAATCTGGTATGAGCAAGGTCCATGAGATACTGAAGATTTTCTCCGAGTATCAGCCAGCAAAAGCTTTCTTCTACACAACACCGAGCGATGGAGAGGCATGCGTTGCCTTTTCTTGCATGAAGGGGAGTGCAATCCGGTATCAGATCAACTTGACAGATCATGCATTCTGGCTGGGACTCAATGCCTTTGATTACTGTTTGGAGTTCCGGGAGTATGGAGCCTGCGTCTCGAAGAAGTATAGGCATATTCCAACAGATAAGATTAAGCTGCTTTCATTCTACCCATTCATTGATAAGACAATCCCTTTTGCTGGCTTTGACTTTGATACATCGGGGAAAAGAATCCTTTTCAGCGGGGGCTCCTTGTATAAAACCATTAATCGAGAAGGAACCTATTACCATATCGTATCGGAGATACTGCGGCATCACGAAGATGTGCTATTCCTCTATGCTGGTAGCGGCGACGATTCTGGCTTGATGAAGTTGAAGCAGAATTTTCCTCACCGTGTCATCCATATAAAAGAGCGCAAGGACCTGTATGCCCTTCTTTGCCATACGACCCTATACCTCAATACCTATCCTATGATTGGTGGCCTCATGTCACAGTATGCCAGTGCTGCTGGTAAGCCGCCAATGACATTGGTGGATATGGAGGATTCATCACTCGATGGCCTTGTAATGAATCACAAGCAGCTTCCTTTAGAATTCTCGAGGGAAACGGATCTCTTGACTGAGATAGATGATCTGCTCAATCATGAAGAAAAGCTCAACGTATTAAGCGAGCAGGTTAAGAAGGGAATCCTGACGGAATCTGAATTCCAAGCATCTGTGAGTAGATTGCTCGAGAAAAATGAAACTGGCTTCTCTTTTGAAATGCATGATATCAACACGGATGCATTCCGTAATCCATATAAAGATCGTTTTACCGAAGCAGTCCTGGAAGATGCAACCTGCAATTGGAAGACAAAAGACCTATGGAAATTCTTCCCGAGGCTGTTCATGCACAAAGCCTTGCGGAAAATCAAAGATAAATTAAATTGAATTAGACTGTCTGAGAGATTATCGCATGCATTGAAACGATAGAATCAGGCGGAAAGGTAGGAGACAATATGCAAGTTATCAAGTACGTATTTCAGCCACATGGCGATGATCGTGGGCAATTGATTGCCTTGGAAGAATTCAAGGATATTCCTTTTCACATTAAGCGTGTCTATTACATGTACGATACCGCTCCGGGGGTCGTACGTGGAAAGCATGCACATAAGAACTTGGAGCAGATCTTGGTCTGTATCCATGGCAGCTGCAAGATCCGCTTGGACAATGGCAAGGAGAAGAAGGTTGTTCCTTTGGAGAAGCCGTATGAAGGCCTCTACGTCGCCAATGACATGTGGCGTGAGATGTTTGACTTCTCCAAGGATGCTGTGCTGATGGTGTTGGCATCTGAGCTTTATGATGAATCGGATTACATCCGCGATTACGATGAATTCCTCAAATTCATTGGCGAGAAATCGAGCAAAGCCTAAGTGGCTCAAAGCGAAGACTGCTCGATATATGATATAATGGTGTGGAAAGATAAGGAGAAATGAGCGATGAACGTACCTTTTGTTGATATGCGACCAATGCATGATGAAATCCGCAAGGATCTGGATGCAGCGTATAACCGTGTCATGGATAACAGCTGGTTTATCCAGGGCGAAGAGCTCCAGAAGTTCGAGAAGGAATATGCTGCCTATTGTGGCACGAAATACTGTGTTGGTGTAGCGACCGGCTTGGATGCGCTGTATCTGGTCCTGCGTGCATGGGGGATTGGCGCAGGTGATGAGGTCATCGTCCCGTCGAATACATTCATTGCCACGGCGCTCGCTGCTTCCTATGCAGGAGCTACGCCAGTGTTTGTTGAGCCAGTACTTGAGACTTTCAACATCGACCCATCGAAGATTGAGGCGAAGATCACGGCAAAGACGAAAGCCATCATTGCGGTGCATCTGCAGGGCCGCTGCGCTGATATGGACGCCATCCGTGCCATTGCAGACCGTCATGGCCTGAAGGTCCTAGAGGACGCCGCACAGGCGCATGGAGCGACTTATAAGGGCGTTCGCGCGGGTGCTCTCGGCGATGCAGCAGGCTTCAGCTTCTATCCGGGAAAGAATCTTGGTGCTCTCGGCGATGCTGGCTGCGTCACGACGAATGACGAGGAACTTGCCAAGAAAGTCCGTGCGCTCGGCAATTATGGCTCAGACCGCAAGTATCATCACATCTACAAAGGGACGAACAGCCGCCTCGATGAGATGCAGGCTGCCTTCCTGCGCGTGAAGCTGCCGCATCTGGAGAAGTGGAACGACTATCGTCGCAAAGTGGCTGCCAGATACTTGAGCGAAATCCACAATCCCTTGATCAAGCTGCCGGTGGCGACTTCTGATGAATTCGCGCATATCTACCACGTATTCGTCATCCGCTGCGATAAACGCGACGAGCTGGAGCAGTATCTGGCTGATAAGGGCATCAAGACCGTCAAGCACTATCCGACGCCAATGCATATGCAGAAAGCGTACGAAGATCTGCACATCCCTGAGGGCGCACTGCCCATCGCCGAAGAAATCAGCCGTACGGTTCTGAGTATCCCTATGTACTATGGCATCACGGATGAGCAGGTATCGTATGTCGTTGAGGCGTTGAATGCGTTTGAATGAGAGATGACCTCAACAGTGAGGTTCTAAAAATAGCTATAAGGATGGATATCGAATCAAAATGAATAAATTTAAACTTTTCATGGATAATTTTTTGGTATATGGATTAGGCAGTATGATTGCCAAAATTATCCCGTTAATCATGCTGCCAATCATTACACGTTTGATTCCAGATCCATCCTTCTATGGCTTATTTGACTTATCGAATACGATTACATCGTTTGGTACAGCCTTTGCCATTATGGGAATGTACGATGCGATGTTCCGTTACTTCTTTGAGAAAGAAGATTTAGGATATCGCAGAGATATATGTTCAACCACATTGGTTTTCACGACGATTACATCTATAGTGGTATTTTTCTTGATGATGATTTTTCATGAAGAATTATCTGTGTATGTTTTCTCGGATAGCCAGTATGGCATATTAGTGTATCTTACTGCAATTGCAACATTGATTGGCGCGACAAATGGTATTATATCTGCACCAACAAGGATGCAGAATAAGCGAAAGATTTTTCTCGTAACGAATACACTTTCCCCTCTGCTTGGCTATGCAGTATCCATCCCACTCTTGTTGCAAGGCTATTACTTGATAGCTTTACCTTTGGCTGGAATTATATCATCTTTTTTGATTGAAGTCGTATTTGCGTGGCTGAATAAGAGCTTCTTTAGTATACATTGTTTTCACTGGACTTATTTAAAGCAATTGCTTTCTGTTGCATTGCCGTTAGCACCAGCTTTTTTTGTTTATTGGATCTTTAATTCGTCTGATCGGTTAATGATTACGAATCTGATAGGAGTAGAGGCTACTGGTATATACTCCATTGGCTCGAAATTAGGATTGGCAAGTCAATTGATTTACCAAGCATTTGCTGGTGGTTGGCAGTATTTTGCTTTTTCGACGATGCATGAGGATAATCAGGTTAAGTCAAATTCCTTGATTTTTGAATACTTAGGTCTTGTATCGTTTATTGCATGTATGTTTATCTGTGCAATCTGCAAGGTGTTCTATGAAATCCTCTTTACTGGCAGCTATGTACAAGGTTATATCGTATCGCCGTATCTTTTTTTAGCCCCATTGCTTCTGATGCTTTACCAAGTGGCATCAAACCAGTTTTTGGTCATCAAAAAAACATTGCCTAGCGCATTGATTCTACTCATCGGTGCCTTATCGAATATTGGTCTGAATTTCCTCTTGATTCCGTATATGGGTGTCGAAGGAGCAGGGTTAGCGACCCTGTTGGGATATATTATATCCGTCGTTTTAGTAATGATGCTTTTGACGCATATGAAATTGATGGATGTATCGAAGAGATTTTATCTTGCTGCTGGTGTCATGCTGTTGTTTTTCGTCATTTGGCGTAATATTCTTTTGGGGTATTTTATTTATGAGATACTTTTTGCTGTGTTAGGTAGCGGTATATTAATTTCGCTTTATTGGAAAGATGTCCAGCAAGTCATTGATAGGAAAAATAAAAGATAGGGGGATTAATCATGAAATTAAAGAAAGAATTTGATGATTTTTATGGTCAGATTTGTATTGATAAAGAAGCAGAAGCCTTGAAAGATAAGAGAGAAATATTGGAAGATGACATCAAGAATGAACTACCGGATATTCTTGGCGAACATGATATCTCACTGAATAAGTCAGATATACGAATGATTGACCAAGGGAGTTATAAGTATCATACGACGATAAAATCAGATGTAGTAGATCGCGATGTAGCTGTTATCATCCCTTTGGATATAGATGAGCATAGTGACCCTAGGGAGATTAAGAAATATTTAAAGGATGCTATCACAATTCCAATGCGGACAGTGGCAATCAAAGAGCCATGTGTGAGGGCTTCTTATTATGAGGATGGAAAAGAGCGGCTTCATGTTGATTTACCACTATATGCAGATCATAATGGCTCTCTGTACCTGGCACGTGGAAAAGAATATAGTGAAACCTATTCTTGGGAGAATGCTGATCCAGATGGCTTGAATGACGCACTCTGCAATACTATCAATGGAAATGCACAGTTAAGACGCATTATTCGGTATATAAAAAAATGGAAAAATGAAGCATATGTAAATCCTAAATCAGACCATGAAATGCCACCTAGCATAGGCTTGACTTTGCTGGCATGTGATTACTTTATTCCTGCAATAGAAGATGGTAAAGATTATGATTTATTATCACTCAAGAATACGCTTAAACAAATTCAAGGAAGATTTTCTATTACATTTGATGGTTATTATAATGTCATAGGTGCAGATATTCAACGTTATCTTACGGTAAAACCATATACCGATGTATTCGATAAGATGCGCAGTAGCAGTGAGCAGTATATGTTGACCTTTTATAAGCGCTTATCGGCAGCTGTCTCGAATCTTGAAGATGCAGTCAATACTTCTTCTGATCATGATGCAGCATTGTCTGTTCAGAAGGTTTTGGGCGAGGATTTTGAAGTTCCGGAAGATACATCCGTAAAATCTGCAACTATTCTTACGATGTCTAAAAGGGAGCATGGTTTTGGATAAACAAAGTCTGGTTAGGAGAATTTTAGAGCAATTTGAACAGATTTCGGATATAAAAAATCTTATGGATATTGCCTATTCTTTTTGTGTCGATGAGAAAGAATTCTTGCTCTTTCCTCCACAATTAGATTCTCCTGAAAGCAATGCCAGATTATTCATCAACGTAAAACATATTGACTTTATTCCGCATATAATATTTTACGATTATAAAAAGGAAAAATTCGAATTTTTACCTGATGAGGCCTATGCACCTTTTTGTTTATATGAAGACTATAATTTCGTATCTTCACTGTTTCCTTATGAAGATAAGATTTATGATGCCATTAGAAGACTTTTGAAGCTTTTGTTTATGAGTCCGGCCGATAAAGAGCGTGAGTTTCAGAAGGAATTCTCGGTCTATTGGCATAATATGGCAACAGAGAAGATGATGGTTGATGTTTTCTTGCATCAGGCGAAAAGTTTTTCTAAGTTAAAAATTTATCGCCATGGTAAAAATATGAGACTCGTTGAAGATGGGGTTATTTTAAATGATTTACTTAGCCGAGATATGAGAATATGGACTGAAGATATCGGGGATGATGCCTATCTTATTCCTATTATCGATAAGAGAAATATCATTCCACCTTATCGGAAGAATTCATGGTCCGTTAAAAATGTTCAGCATATTTTAGCCGATGTAGCCATTGATCATATTTCTCCGGATACATATAAAAAGCTGAAATGTATCACTTCTTCTAAACGTAATATATGGTTCGTTTTTTCTATGTGCATTCAAAAAGTTGATATTTTGTTTACTGTCAAGATTCGTTGTGGACATCAGAAGCAAAAGAATTTGTTAAATGAAATTATGCATGCTGCAGATCATATTAAAACATTCTGCACAAGACGCATGGATTATACTTTCTTAAATCGTATTGTTGGAAATGAACAAAAATTATATGGAAAGAAAGTTCTTTTGGTAGGGTGTGGATCATTGGGGAGCTATGTTGCTTTTGAATTGGTAAAAAATGGTTGTACATCCTTGACAGTATATGATCCGGAGTATTTATCAATCGAAAATACAATGCGATGGATTTATAGACCTGCTTTAATAGGGGGATATAAAGTCGATTGTATCAAGGCATTATTAGAAGAATTCCATCCAGAAGTAAATGTGACAGCATTCCACAAGAAACTTGATAAGACTTCTTTATGCATCGCAATGAAAGAATATGATCTTATTATATCTACCATTGGAAGCAGCGATTCACAATTAGCATTTAATCGTATTTTGAAAATGGATCAATGTAATATTCCTGTGATTTATACTTGGCTTGAGGCCGGCGGTAAATACAGTCATATTTTAGCAGTTGATTATCAAAGTAAGGGGTGCTACCAATGTTTGTTCACCGATGAAAATGGAAATATGGTCAATAATCGAGCAGTTCACATGTCAGAATCACCGAATGATTCATATGCTGATCATATCATACGAAATGGATGTGGTGGAACACGTGCAGCATATGGGACGAATATTCTTTTGAGGACTACGGCTGTCCTATTGGATACGTTACAAGAACTTTACTCTGATCATGGTATCCAACATAAACTTACTACTATTACCCCTCGTACAGTAGAATATCCGGATACTCTTATACCCATGAAGGGATGTCGATGCTGTGACTCCTAAGAAAATCATTAATTTTATCTGTGATAATATACGTATTGTTATTGAAATTTTGATGTTTATTATCGCACTAATACTTGTGTGTTCAGTGGATTTGCCTGAGTCTTTGAGTGACCATTGGTTAAATCCTAACGACCTGCAAGCGGGCATATTCTATGTTATTATAACTGCACTTCCGACTATTCCTATTTTGAAGATTATACTTCTTGGCTTTATTTTTTATAAGATTCGTTCACGTAATAAAGACTATATTTTAAATATGGACAATCATTATCATGATTATCCATATATTTGGTATAAGTTTTGTTCATCTGTAATGGGAATATCAAAATGCAACTTAATTTTAGTACCAATCCATATGCAACTCAGGTTAGTTATTCACCAAGTATTTCGCGAATTTCCTTTACAGGGTGAAAATTTCCCAGAGAGCGACGCAGATGAAAAAATAATCGTTAAGGACCTCAATAAGTCATATGGTGCTTCAGAATATAATATAATCATTGAGGATACTTACCTGATATCGATGGAGCAGTTGCCTTCAGATAAAAAGGATCTTCCGTCTTTTAAAATCAGTAGGAACAACAAAGGAAAATCAGATCGTCGATATAATCGCCAATTCATTAATGAGATTGTGAGAGTCTTAAGAGATTTACCGGATTGTGCTACGATTAATATCTATGCGACAACAAATCCGAAGCATACTTTTTATATTGCTCAGGATGCATTGAAGCTTTCTGACCGTGGGAATATAAAGCATGTTTTTGTTTATCAGCAGGAACGAGAGAATGGAAGACATTTTAAAGAAGCATATAAAGTATATTGATTAATATGATTTTATACTTTACAAAGGGGATTATATCGATGATAATGTCTCAGACAGACAGACAGACAGACAGACAGACAGACAGACAGACAGACAGACAGACAG